>JABAOC010006431.1_pt2 | contig 37068 bp, 26 predicted proteins | sample 7062161 | NCBI WGS metagenome assembly JABAOC01 (sample SAMN14538625, study PRJNA623070) | marine sediment metagenome | biome: marine biome [ENVO:00000428]; feature: marine pelagic biome [ENVO:01000023]; material: deep marine sediment [ENVO:00002113] | place: India: Gulf of Khambhat ... | reverse complement strand
ACAACTCCTCCCCCGAGGGTCCTGTCAAACTCGCTCAATCCCGTCTTATGTCTGATCTCCTTATCCATAGTAACTGTGTCAATCCTTCGTGGCCTGTCCGAGGGATGGTGCCTTCTCCCCTTATCCTGATGACCTACTTCGGTCAATTCCTCTACAAGCGAGTTCCACACACCGCAGTCAGGGCACCTGCCCAACCACTTTGGGGCCTTGTAACCACAACTTTGACATACGAAGACAGTCCTTTGCTTGGCCAATTCGATGCCTCCACGTGTTATTGTGCTTGTTGCGTTTTTTGAGTTTATTGAGTTGAGCCGAAGACAACAGGCATTCTCTTTCATCAGTGGGCGTTAGTCAAATTAAAACAGCCCCGCTCTTTTCAGTCCTGTGCGTCCTGGGAAATAAAGACAGAGGGGTTTTCCGGGTTGACAAAGCGGGATTGCGATATTAGGTTTCAGGGAAATAAAATGAGAGGGAGGACTAAGAGGTGAGCGAACTTCTACAGCTAAATGACGGCAATTTCGAGGATGAGATCATAAAGTCCACGCTGCCTGCTATGGTTGATTTTTGGGCCCCTTGGTGTGGCCCGTGCCGGATGGTCGGTCCCTTGGTGGAGGAGCTGGCCAAGGAATATGATGGACGCTTCAAGGTAGCCAAGATGAATGTCGATGAAAATCCCTCGACCCCTGGACGCTATGGAATCAGGTCAATCCCAACATTACTGCTTTTTAAGGATGGTCAATTGGCGGATACTATTGTAGGGGCCGTAGGGAAGGCACATATTGAAGAGGCCATGCTCAAGCTAATGTAAAGAAATGAGGGCTCCGCCCCAACTGGAGTACTGGAAGAGTGGAGTACTGGGGTAATGGGTTTAAAAGAGCATGGACCAAAGGGAATGGTGCACAGCCTATGGCCTATAAGGTTAAGGGATTTATCATTATTCAAGTAGCAATTCTTCTATTGAGTGGCTGCTCTCTTTTCGGCCTTGGAGGGGAGGAGCCTGAGAAATCCCCGGAAGAGTTGATGAGTGAGGGCATTTCAGCGTTTGAGGAAGGCGATTACACTAAGGCAACAGAAGCCTTTCAGGACCTCAAAGACCGATATCCTTACAGTACACTGGCTGTTGAGGCCGAATTGGGATTGGCAGACGCATTATTCAGGAGGAAGGAGTTTGAGGCGGCCCTGGAGGCATACAGGGAATTCGAGACACTTCACCCAAAGAACAAATCTATCCCCTATGTGATCTACCAGCAAGGTATGTGTCACTTTCTCAGGATGAATCCAATTGATCGGGATCAGACCAGCACGAAAGATGCCCTGAAGGAGTTTGAACGACTGCAAAGAGGATTTCCGACCGATCCATTCTCCTTAATGGCCGAGAGAAGAATCAGAAGATGTCTTATCAACCTTGCGGAGTATGAGCTTTATGTAGGGCATTTCTATTTCAAGACCGGTCGCTATCAGGCAGCACTGAGACGTTTTGAGTATCTTATCACACATTACCCTGATTACGGCCAGTATGAAGAGGCACTTGTCTATATGGCAAGGTGCAAGGAAAAGCTGACTGAACAAGAGGCAGCCCACTAAATCCCCAGCAATTCATCCTTTGGCTCAATACTAGCCGAGCCTTTACTCGAACCGACGAAGGACCAACTCTCTAAGAAAATCATAAATTCGAATATCGAAATCCGAAACAAATCCGAATGATCAAAACCCCAATTCTCTAAACGAAGACGCCATTGTCTGATTTCACAGTAGCAGGGCTGTGGAGCCCGCAAATAATGGTTGATTATTCATGTCATTTGTGACATATAGCCTTTCATGCGCCCATTTTTCAAGGTAAAGAGAGCACAGGAGATCTTCGAATCCCTAGGAGACATCAAACCCCTGGGGTCTGAGTGTGTTCCCATAAGGGACGCCCTCAGCAGGATTCTGGCAGTGGATATCATATCCGGCGAAGATCTACCGGGATTTGGGAGATCCGCGGTAGATGGATACGCCCTGGCTGCCAAGGATACCTTTGGTGCCAGCGAGGATCAACCAACCCCTTTTACCATTGTTTCGGAAGTGAATATGGGTGAGATGCCGAATTTTGGCCTTGCCAGGGGTAAGTGTGCCCTTATGCCAACAGGGGGTATGCTGCCAAAAGGCGCTGATGCAGTTGTCATGATAGAATATTCCCGATTGGTAGAGGAGACGGTGGTAGAGATTACTAGGCCCGTCTCCACCCTGGAAAACGTCATTCTCCCTGATGATGATGTGAAGGCCGGGCAGGTAGTATTGCATCAGGGAACCCGCTTGCGGCCACAGGATCTTGGTATCTTAGCTGCTCTGGGTATAGCTCAGGTAAAGGTATGTAATAAGCCGGGGGCCGCTATTATATCTACAGGCGAGGAGATAGTGGATATCAGTCAAAGGCCCACAGCTGGACAGATCAGGGACATAAATAGCTATACCCTTGGGGGCTCCTGCACTACATTTGGGGTAGAACCTGTCTATCTGGGTATAGCAGGGGATAGGTTTGAGGACCTGAAACAGCTCATTGAGAAGGGGGAATCCCAGGCGGATGTGGTGCTGGTTTCCGGAGGGAGCTCGGTTGGCACCAGGGATTTCACCTTGGATGCCTTTCTCTCCTTGCAGGGCCTGGAGATAGTGGCACATGGGGTATCCATAAGCCCTGGTAAGCCCACTATCATCGCAAGGAGGGGGAACAAGACATTGTGGGGCCTGCCAGGGCATCCCGTATCTGCCATGGTTATCTTCGATGTGTTTCTCAGATGGCTCTTTGGCAAGCTCTGCGGCCTATCCAAGCCTGCCGAGTATACTGATCGCGTAATAGAGGCAGAGCTCGATAGGAATGTAGAATCAGCGAGTGGTCGGGAGGATTATATCAGGGTGAAACTGACCCATAGTGAGGGGAGGCGGCTGGCAATACCCATCCTCGGAAAGAGTGGACTCATATCCACCATGGTAGAAGCAGATGGCATCATCAGGATTGATATGAATACCGAGGGGCTCTATGGAGGAGACAAGGTCAAGGTGAGGTTGTTCTAGAGCCAATGGAAAGACAGAGGATCTACCTCAAGATGAAGGATCTCAAAGAGGCACGTGAGCTCTTTTTTGACCGTTTTCATCCTGAGGCGATAGTTGAGGCAGAGGAAATCCCAGTGCATGAAGCCCCTGGAAGGACGACAGCAGAGCCTGTGTTTGCGAGGATTTCATCACCCTCGTATCATTGCGCGGCAATGGATGGGATAGCGGTCCTGGCTGAAGACACCTATGGAGCGACAGAACGGAATCCCAAGCGATTGAAAGTGGGGACGCAGGCTATCTGGATAAATACTGGACAGGTGCTGCCAGGGGGAAAGAATGCCGTTATTATGGCTGAGAAGCTCAACCCGATAGATGAGGAGACAATAGAGATCTCCTCTTCTGCATTCCCCTGGCAGCATGTCAGGAAGGTTGGAGAGGATTTTGTCGCCACTGAATTGCTTTTTCCCCAAAACCACAAGATACGGCCGTTTGACCTCGGTACCTTGCTTGGGGGCGGGGCCTTTCATCTCAAGGTGAGAAGGCGGCCCAGGGTCGTTATAATCCCGACTGGTAATGAGCTGGTAAATTTCGCCACCATTTCAGATCCCTCGGTACTCAAGAGGGGTGAGATCATTGAGTCCAATTCATCTGTTCTTTCCAGCCTCATCAGGGAATGCGGGGGTGAGCCAATTGTAGAGGATATCGTCGAGGACAGCAACGAGAGGATCAAGGAGGCCCTTCTCAAGGCGTTAGATTCCGGGCCTGATCTGATGATCGTGATTGCAGGATCATCAGCGGGGGAGAGGGACTATACGGCACAGGTAATTGAGGATATGGGGGAGCTGCTTGTTCATGGTGTCACCATAATGCCTGGTAAGCCCACCATTGTCGGTGATGTGAGGGGGAAGCCTGTCATAGGGATCCCGGGATATCCTGTCTCAGCCTACATTTCCTTCAATGAGTTTGTGAGGCCCTTCCTCTACCGGCTCCAGGGTTCGAGCCCGCCAAAAAGGGAGTCAATAAGAGCAGTCCCTTCCAGGGATATTCCCTCAAGACTGGGATCAGAGGAATTTGTCAGGGTCAATATCGGCAGGGTAGGCGAGAGAGTGGTAGCTATACCCCTTCCCAGGGCGGCGGGATCAACGACAACCCTGAGTAGGGCAGAGGGTATTATCAGGGTTCCCTCTTTTAGCGAAGGCATCGCGGCAGGCGAGGAGACAGAGGCCGAACTTCTGGTAGAACCAGAGGATATTGGGAATACCGTCGTCTGTATCGGGAGTCATGATATTACCCTTGATATCCTGTCTAATGAGATCAGGGGAAGGGGTAGTGGCGTAAGGATTGCCTCTGGAAATGTAGGGAGCCTCGGTGGGTTAGTGGCCCTGAAAAAGGGAACGGCCCACCTGTGTGGTTCTCATCTCCTGGACATCCAGACAGGCGAATACAACATCTCCTACATCCATAAATATCTAAAAGGCGTGCCGGTCCACGTGTTCAATCTGGTAACGCGGGAGCAGGGGCTGATCATTCAAAAGGGGAACCCCCGGGGCATCGAGGGGATAGGAGACCTTACGAGGGATAACATTACCTTTGTCAATAGGCAGCCAGGATCGGGCACCAGGATACTGTTTGACTATAAGTTGAGGGAGATGGGGATAGATCCGGCCAGTATAAAGGGTTACGAAAACGAGGAGTACACCCATATGAATGTGGCAGTTGCGGTCCTCAATGGGATGGTAGATGCCGGGTTGGGAATTATGGCAGCTGCCAGGGCCCTGGATCTGGATTTTATTCCTGTTGCGAGGGAGCAATACGACCTTGTAATCCCAACCAGCTTTGGGGATGATCCCAACATAGAATTACTGTTAAGGGTTGCCAGATCCAACGATTTTCGGGAGAGGGTAAGGGGATTGGGCGGCTACGACCCTGCGAGGAGTGGAGATCTGTGGAGGATAGTCTAATTTCCGGAGGTGGTCATGCCGAAGGTGAGACTAAGGTCAAGGCAATTGCTTGAAGACAGCAACGGTAACATCATCATGGGGGAGGGTCGACAGAGGATCCTGGAGTTGATTGAGAAAACAGGTTCAATAAGTCAGGCAGCCAAACTCATGGGGATGTCTTACCGAGGGGTGTGGGGGAAGATTAAGGCCACAGAAGAGCATCTGAGAAAGAAGGTCGTGATAACTGAAAGGCGGTATGGATCTCGGTTAACAGAGGATGGAAGAAGGCTGTTAAGGGACTATACCCGGCTAGAACAGGAGTGCAAGAAGGCCGATGAGGAGATCTTTAAGACTATATTCAAGGGGTCAGGCCTTGATCCCATAGAAGGGGGGTTGTAAGGTGAAGGCGGTTGGCATAGTTGGCTATAAGAAGAGCGGGAAGACCACGTTGGTCACTCGGTTATCGCAGGAGCTCTCTAGAATGAACTACAGGGTTGCTATTATCAAACATGTTTCGGAGGATATCGATTTTCCCGACAGGGATACATCAAGATTCAGATCAGTTGCCCCCTTTGTGTGTGGCGTTTCATCAAAGGAATCAGAGATAATCTTGAGGGGAGAGAAAACAGTAGAGGAGATCCTGAAATACTGTGACCATGATATTGTATTGGTAGAGGGCTTTAGGGGGGAGAAGACATTTCCAAAGATTGTCTGTATAAGAAACGAAGGTGAGCAAGGGGAGCTGTTTGATGAGTTAAAGCTCTTCACCGCCAGCCTGACGGAGAATATGGCCGATTTCAATATACTCAACGATGAGCACATAAAGGAGATGGGCGCTCTCGTAGTCGAGCGATCTTTCAAGCTTCCTAAACTCAACTGTGGCCACTGTGAGTTTGAGAGCTGTTATGAACTCGCTAGGGAGATCGTAGGAGGAAAGGAGACTATCGACAAATGCGTCGCACTGAATCCTCCAATTGCCGTCAAGGTTGATGGGACCATGCTGCCACTCAATCCATTTACCTCCGGTATAATCAAGAATACTGTTGTCGCAATGCTCTCTTCTCTAAGGGGTTTCAGAAAAGGGACGGTTGAAATAGAGATACCGTATGAATGAGCACGTGTTAGTTGATGGGTTTAGAAGAAGGATAAACTACCTGAGGATATCCATTACGGATAGGTGCAACCTCCGCTGCATTTACTGCGTGCCACCTACTGGCGACAGGAAACTCGAGCACAAGGAGATCCTGCGCTACGAGGAGCTCCTCAGGATTGTGAGGATCGCGACTGAATTGGGCATAAACAAGGTCAGGCTGACAGGGGGAGAGCCCTTTGTCAGGAAGGGAATAGGGGAATTCATCCCGATGCTTATGAGCATAGAAGGCCTTGATGATGTATCGTTAACGACGAATGGGGTCTTCCTGAAGGATAATCTGGATATGTTAAAGGCTGCCGGTATAAAGAGAATCAATGTAAGCATTGACAGTCTGAAGAGACTGAACTTTAAATTCATCACGCGTTTTGATTACTTTACCAGGGTTTGGGAGGGGATAGAAATGGCCAGGGATATGGGCTTCTCTCCCATAAAGCTCAATGTAGTTGTTATGAAAGGCATCAACGACAGTGAAGTCTTGGATTTTGGTCGTCTTGCCATCGAACGACCCTATCACATCAGATTCATCGAGTGTATGCCGATTGGTTTACAGGCAAATAGCCTGGCATTCACTCCCAACTCAGAGATAGAAAAGGCCCTTGTGGATGAATTCGGGCCATTGATCCCTGTTTCCCCAGGAGACAATGATGGCCCTGCGAGGAGGTTTCGATTTGACGGGGGTGAGGGGGAGATAGGCTTCATAAGCCCAATCAGTCACTCCTTTTGTCAGGGCTGTAACAGGCTCAGGCTGACTGCCAATGGAATGCTCTTGCCATGCCTGCTTTCCCACAGAGAGGTAGGCATCAAAGATCCATTGAGGAGAGGTTGTCTGGATGAGGAGCTCATTGAGGTCTTCTTGAAGGCGGTGGACTTAAAGCCGGAGCGTCATCCCCTGAACCTCGACCATCAGCAAAGGGTTCAAAGAAAAATGTGTGCTATTGGTGGCTGATCTGTTTTTTGAGCTTCTTGGCCCAGGGGGCCAGTTGATGAAAGCCCTCGGCAGAATGACGCTTCTTGCACCTTGGACAGAAATGAATAAAGTCATCGGTAATCACCTGGCGGACCTTTTCTACCTGAGGCACGGGTGCAACGATGGCACCACAGCTTTCGCACAGGGCAAGCTCTACTGACCTTATCTCCTGTTTGGGTACTGTCTGGAGAAACCTCCCGAGCCCTATTTCATGCCGTAAATCCGCTGCTTCCTCGGGGCAGAGGGCTACACATACCCCACAGCAGATACATTGATAATGGGAGTAGGTAAAGACCCGGAGTCCCCCTCCATCACGAGACTCAAGTGTTCCCGTGGGACAACCTAACTCACAGGCGGCACAACCTGTACATTTTTCCACGTTGAGCTGTGTTCTATAAAAGAGGAAGACCGCGGCAATGAGCATTGCCTCACCACTCAGTACGTGGATGGTCCTCATGTTGTCTGCCAAAAAAGCAATGGCATCCAGAGTTCCGTGGGTTAAAAGGTATCCGCTCAGAAAAGGGAGGGCCGTGAGGACGATCAGAAAGTAGTCTGAGTTGGCGGAGGTACGGCGGACCTCCGTAACCACGATACGCCGGGTTAGAAAGTAGGCAGCAAGTAAGAGCAGAAGGAGCGTCATCCAATCAGCCAACGCATCTGGCAGTGCATGCCAGCTCCACCCAAACCTGGATTCTTCCCACAGGATGATATGTCCGGATAACCAGATGGGGACGATAATCAGGCATATGTGGAATACATAGCGGAGTACTGCGTAGAGGGGTTTTTTTGTAAGGGCACTATGAAAAGGCAAAAGTGAGCGCCCAAAGGTCGCTAAGATATGCCTCCATCTGAGATGTGTATTCTTGCTACTTTTGAGGATGAGGGAGAAAAAGAAGGCGACCCTGACGAGGATTCCAATGATAAACAAAGAGAATGCGATCGTTAAGAGGGGACCCTCCGCAAAGGAACCGAAATCCATCTCGCCTTATACACCCGTTCTTGAATCAGTACCGAGGCTTGTTCTCTGTGGCAATGCGCTCAAGGATCCTATTGGCCGTGGGCCTTTGCCATGAGTTCAGCAAAGTTTCGGCTTGCATCGCGCATTTTCTCGAAATGAGAGGTGGTTGCCTCCACATAGTCAATGGCCTTCATGTCACAGAATCTCACGCACAGCGGGTCCCCATCGCACACGTCACATTTGATAACCCTCTTTTCGGCCTCGTCAAATCCCATGGCACCAAAGGGGCAGGCAGCCACGCATGCCTTGCAACCGATGCAGAGATCATAATCCACCGTCATCCGATTCAACTCTTCGTCCCTGTAGATGGCATCTGTGGGACATACTGACCTACATGGGGCCTCTAGGCAGTGCTGGCACAGCATGGGAAGGTAAAAGCCCTCATCTTCCCACTTTACGACATGGACATTTGCCCGCGATGGGTTGCTGGCACCTGTATGCTTAACCGAGCAGACAAGCTCGCAGAGCCTGCATCCCGTGCATTTTTCATAATCCACTAGAAGCATCTTTGCCATAGCTATTTTCCCTCCCCCTTTTCTCGACCCCCTTCGGGATAAAGCTCAACAATGTCCAGTTCTTTCAGTAGCTCCGGTGTGGGGACTCCGTTGTTGTCCCATTTATGAAGACTATAGTATTCATCGATCATGGCCTTGAATTTCTTCCTGTCTATGCTCTTGTTATAGGCAACCGGAAGCCCGAGTTTGGTGGGTTCATCAAAGTACCTATCCACAAGCCAGTCATCCTTCCTGGTCAGGCCCTCCCTGATGTTAAAGAGCCTTTCTATGGTATAGCAGCGATTGGCTATGTCCCATATCTCCTTAGGCGTAAACTCAAGGCCGGTGTTGTAGTAGATCATCTTTGCGAATTCCGGGAAGTTTGGATGATTTGGACTTAAGAATACGGTGTGGTACTTGCACATCCCGGTGCAGTCCACTGCCATATAACAAAGCTCCTGCCACATAACGATCCTCGGTTTGCCTTCGTATTCATTATACCCACTGGTAAGCGGACCGTCATAGCCGTCAGGCTGGCGATAGACCTTCTCCAGGACCGGAAGGGGAAGGTTGTAGAGGTCAATGGCGGGCCTGCTTCTCAGGTGATCTGAGCCCCTTGAGCCAGTGGCTATGCCAAGGGCCAGGGATGGCGTCGGTCTTTCATCGGAGTGGAGATTGCTCATTCCCTTTACATGGACGAGGTATTTTTCGCTGCCTTTACCGATCTTCTTTGCGGCCCTCAGAGGTCCCTCGGCCAGTATATCCCCGATTCCCTCTCTGGTAGCGATCTTCTTGATGAGCTCAAGGACTGCCTCGTCATTACCCCACTCGAGCTTGAGCCCATCGGTATCCTTATCCGTCAATATACCCTTCTCATATAATTCCATGGCCCAAGCCATCATACTCCCTGTTTCAAGGGTGTCCAGACCGTAGGAGTTCACAAGATGATTTCCAACGAGGATGGTATTCAGGTTGTTGCATCCTACCTCTGTACCGAACGCCCCCTGACTGGTATATTCGGGACCCTGGGCGTATGTTCCAGCATATGGTCCATCCTTGATAACGTACCTGTGCCTGCAGTGGACCTGACACCCAAAACAACCATCAAGGCCGATGGACACCTCATCCAGATTCTCACATTCAATGTTCGATCCGCCAACAAGCTGGTTGAGCTGGAAATTTCTCGTCCTTATCAGGCCTGTGGAGTTGGTGGTGCCGTAAATAAACATGGTACCCCACCTCTGCATAGTCTGGCTCACCTTACTGGAGATAACCTGGTTGATCAGTTCCTCATTATATTTGAGGGCCTCTTCAGGGTACTTTATCTTAATATCCATAGTCCCCCTGCAGGCAACCGCCTTGAGATTCTTGCTCCCTAAGACGGCGCCCATTCCTGTCCTACCACCGGCGTTTTTCCTTCCAGTCATAACATTGGCGAAGCGGACCAGGTTCTCGCCGGCTGGCCCGATACACAGGGTTTGTATTTCGTTGTCCTTCAGTTCCTGGCGGAGGAGGGTCTGCATGTCATAGAGGGTTTCCCCCCAGATTGCCTTTGCATCCCGTATGTCAATCTCTCCGTTGTGGATCCAGAGATAGACAGGTTGAGGGGCCTTACCCCAGATAACCAGATGGTCAAAGCCAGCCCACCTCAACTCAGGCGAAAACCACCCACCCATATTGGCGGAGCCGAGGAAGTTAGTCAGGGGTGATTTACTCATTATGTGGGTCCTTGCAGAGGCAGAGGCGAGGGTTCCCACAGCAATGCCAGCGCTAATGAGGACCCGGTTTTCAGGGTCAAAGGCATCGATGCCAGGCGGATTATTCTTGTACAACAGATAGGCATCCAGTCCCCTGCCGCCAATGAACTTCTTTCTCCATTCAATGGGGATATCCTCTTTCCTTATCTCCCCGGTGGACAGATTTATGTATGCTACCTTTCTATTGAGCGCCATCGTATATCACCTCGTTATTTCTTTCTTATCGGTTCGCCTGGTTTTGGATATGTATCCCAGACAGGCCCTTGCAATCGCGCGGTCTTAGGGTAGGGCCAGCTAATCCTCCACTGTGTTCTGCAGCTGGGGCATACGGCCCGATCTGCACCCCTTTTTGGCCTGAATCTCGTAAAACAGGCAAGACACCTAATCTCCCCATCTCTTGGTCCTTCCATGACCTTTTTTATCTTCATTGAATACCTCCCGTTTCTTCATCCCAGTATAGAGATAGCCTCATGGGCATCTATATAAAATGGGCCTCGATTTCAGCACCCATCTCCCTTAGCAATAGGGAGTATCCTGGAATAAGGTCATCGGTAAGTTGACTGTTCAACCCTATAACCCATATGGCGGCCAAAAGCTTGCCCCTGCTGATGCTTAAGGGAATAGCTATAGCCCTGATACCCTCAATATACTCCTCTTTGTCGATGGCCACACCGTGCTCGCGGGCCTCCTTTATCATCCGCTTGAATTTCGTTGTATCGCTACAGGTAGCGGCAGTGTATTTTTTCATCTCCCTCTGGGATAGAATCCTATCAACTTCATCATCTGACATCTGGGACAAAAATACCTTCCCCGTCGCCCCGGCGAGAAGGGGGATACTGAGCCCGACCTCAGAGCTCACCCTGATTCCGTAAGGGGAGTCAACCTTGTCTACAATCACTACCCTGCCTTTGGAAAGGATGCCCAAAAAGGCAGTCAGCTTTGTCTTCTTCGTTATCTCCTCCAGATATGGCCTCACCGTATGGATGAGTTCGGATTCCCTACCCGCTGCCTTTCCAAGGACATAGAGCTGTGTACCTAAGGTAAACTTGTTCTGGTAACCGTTCTCCAAAATCCCCAAGTTACTGAGGGTATACACTATGTTGAAGACGGTGCTCTTATGATAGTTGAGGCGGTTAGCTATTTCACTGATACCCAGCGGTCTCCTTGACTTGGCAAAGAGATCCAAGATCTGAAAGCACTTCTCAAGGGCCGGAACGGTTTTATATACTGCCTTCATCTTTGGTGGAGGTTTGTTCTCTATAGAAAAAAACAATTTTCTATATAGGGTACCTTGTGAGGCATGTCAAGGAAAAAGTGGCGGGAAAATTTTACTCGGCTGCTATCTCTTCCTGAGCAGCCTGCTGTCTCCTACCCTGACTGTGAGCTGGATCTTGTCAAAATATTCTATGAGGGGGATGGTATATTTTCTTGAGATACCGGTGAGTTTTTTTAACTCAGGTGTGGTTATCTGGCCTTTCTCCTTTATGAAACCAACAAGCCTTTTCTTCAGATCTTCGATCGCCTTTTTATGGAAATAGAGATCCTCCTTCACCTTGATAAGGGTTCCCTCCTTCACCATAATCTCCAGCAAATCCCTTCCACCCCTTTCCGTTATATCGTGACCAAGATCCTTAAAGTATGGGGGCTCGAGACCCCCCTTGAGGTAGATTTTATCGATCCGATTCCGCAGCTCTTCCTGATCCCTGGGGAGCTTAACCCGATGATCCTTGGCCCTGATGATATCCTTTTCCCTTACAACGAGGGTATCTTGTATCAGGGCATTGATTACGTGGTTAAAGAGTCTCTCCCCTATGTTAGAAGCCAGCTTAGATCGCAACTCCTCCTTGACTATCCCCCCTTTTAAGGGGAAACGCCTATGGTAGTCGGCAAGGATGGCTATGATCTCCTCTTTTGCCTTGATGTAAGACCCGGCATGTATAAATGTCTCATTCTCCGTGTCCACATTGAAGATAAGATTGTCCGAAAGGAGACCGTTGACTATCTCGTCAAGATGCTTCCTGCTGAGATTCGTAAGAAAGGAGAGCTCGGTCTTGCTCAATCCCTTGAGGCGACTCCCTTTGATATGCTGCTCGACAATGGCCTGGTCAGATCCCTTGTTTAGAGTATTGAGCTCCTCCAAGACATCCTTTGAGAACCTCTTCTTCCTTAGTGGAAGGGGGTTTAGGATATAGCCGCCGCCGATAGTCCTTATTGGTGAGTAACTTCGGATGACAAATCGATCCCTTGAAAGCACCACAGCGGGCCTTTCCAGACGAAATTGTGCAAAGCACTGATTGCCTGGAGATAGGGTGTCCCTGTCTAAGAGGATAACCGTGGCGATTATCTCGGAGGTTCCACAGTGAAACCTGACCCTGGTCCTGTTCTTGAGCGTTTTAGGTGCACTATCCAGGTATTCCAGCACGGTATCAACCATATAGGTGGGTCTAAGGGAGTCCTTGTCGGCAACTACGCCTCCCCTGGCGATGGCCTCTTTTTCCACTCCCTGCAGGTTTATGGCGGTCCTCATTCCCGGTTTGACCAACGGTAGATCCTGATGATGCACCTGGATTCCCCTCACCTTGCTCCTTATCCCCTTTGGATAGATGGTTACCTCACTGCCAACACCGATATGCCCTGAGATGGTTGTGCCCGTGACAACCGTTCCGAAGCCCCTCATGGTAAAGACCCTGTCTATGGGGAGCCTGAAGAAATTCCCGGGGTCTCTCTCAGGAATTTCTCCAGTCAGTTCATCCAGGGTTTGTATCAGTTCTTCAATCCCCTCCCCGGTTTCCGAGGATACCTCCACGATAGGCGCGTCGTGCAAGAAGGTACCTCTGAGAAATGAGGTGACGTCGTCCCTGACCAGGTTAAGCCACTCCTTATCCACTAGATCTATCTTCGTTACTATGACCAGGCCCTGCTTGATATTGAGGAGCGAGCAGATCTCCAGGTGCTCCCTTGTCTGGGGCATAACCCCCTCATCGGCTGCGATGATGAGGGCTAGTAGATCTATTCCGGTTGAACCGGCGACCATATTTTTAACGAATTTTTCATGACCGGGTACATCCACAATCCCGATAGTGAGCCCGCTTGGTAGCTTGAGATGAGCGAAACCCAGCTCAATGGTTATTCCCCTCTCTTTCTCTTCTTTGAGCCTGTCTGTGTCTATGCCCGTCAGGGCCTTGACAAGGGCTGTCTTACCATGGTCTATATGGCCCGCTGTACCAAGGATAATCTGCTTCACGATTTCCTCTCGTCGGTTCCCCTATCTCTCCCAATTCAGCTTTAGAAGCTAAAGGAGCTCGATTCTCAATCGAGCTCTACTCCCCTTTGGCTCTCAGGACCGGTCCCAAAATGTCGCCCTTTCCATCCTCACTGAAAACGCCGGGATGCCGCGCCCGGAAGGCGGAGGATCTTCACTCTATAGACGGTCAGTGCCCAATGTACTTGGCCCACATTTGAGTTACCGATACCGCGGAAACGAGAGTCAGGATGGCGGCAGTGATAATTACTCCCACCAAGGTCGATTTCCCCATGCGGTACTCTCTGGGCAATGATGAGTTTAACCACAGGGTCCCATAACAGACCAGCATGATCCCTATATTGGTGGAGATCATGGCAGCAATATCCATCATTGTGACCGGTTTCATCCCACTCCACATCACGAATATGGACACGGCCCCGACATAAGTACCTACACACAGGAAAACCTTTCGGTAAGCCGTTCGCCGGACTGTACCAAAGAGGGCGCCCAGGAACTCATGACTGATCCTGGCATAAAGCTCTGGGATAGCATAAAGAGTGCCCCACAGGGCAGCCAGGACAGTAACGTAATATACCGGAACCATGAAAGGGCTGAGTTGTTCCCATATTGCCTTCTGATGCGATAGCAGGATGAAACCCCCAGGGAGCAAATGGCGAGGATGAAGCACGGCCGCTCCCGCAATCAGAAAGGCACAGCTGACAAAGAAGAGCACGAAGGCCCCCAATCCAATATCCCAGCGGATCGGCGTGAGGTGTATATTGGCCTTGTGCACTTCCTCCTTTTCGTCGGAAAGGTAAACTGGACCTTCATATCGTGCAAAATCCCTTATCTCCTCTATGTGCGGTGAGCTGCTCATCCCCCATCCATGGAGTGCCGCCCAGTGCGCATAGACTACGTATAGGCTCATGCTCCCACCAATGTATCCGAACACGGTGGCGAGTTCCAGTGGCTTGGGGCGCGCCACGAAGTTGGGGTCGGCCTGCACCCAGTCGGGGTAGGGTGGAACGAGGCCGAACGAGAAGGCCCCCTTCAGTAACTCCACAAGGGAGGGAGAGCTTATTAGCCCACCGATCAGCGTACCTAGGACTAACACCCCGCAGATGATGACCTGCTGTTGCTCGAGTCTGGTGAAGCTGGCGCCGATGCCAAGGCCGATGGCACCTACCGCAAAGAGCGTGCCCCATAATCTGGGGTCGCCGAAACCGAAAATCGTCGACATGAGGCCCCCACAAGCCCCGGCAATGGCCGACACGAAGAAGGGTGCCATCATCCAGCCTATAATGAGTATGAACCAGAGAAACCATCCTCTGGGCCCGGGCATGCGGGCCCAGGCATCGCCCAAGAACTCACCAGTAATCACGGTGTAGCGACCAATGCCATACTCCAGGAATAGGTTCTTGGTCAGACAGGCCAGTAGCACCAGCCACAAGAGCCCATAGCCTGACCACGCCCCCGTACGCACTGCCAGCACCGTTTCCCCCGCTCCCACGGAGACTGAGGCTACTATGGCAGCTGGCCCGAAGAACGCTATACATCTCAAAAACTTCCTCACCGAAAACTGCGCTGCGAAAACCTCGTCAGGCTCTGGAAAGGAAAACCTCTTGCCTATATTTTCCCGTTCTAATGTCATTGCCCTGACCTCCCTGCCAGATCATTAGCTCCAAGCTGGTTAACTCGATTCCATCGTAGGAGCGAGATCAATGCTCCCTGACCATTCTTTCCGCCGGAAATGGAACGTAATGGATTGAAAAGAAGGCTTTAGGTGATGAAAAGGTAAAGAGATCTCAAAGTCAAGGAAAATCGGCCGCTTTGAGGGGAGGCTCACAATACTTACCGGCTTCAGCCACCTCAAAAGCAGTGCTGCCCCACGACATAAATCATGTGATATGTCCTAATACACAATTGAATTTTCCCTGATATTCTAGCTACTTGAAAGATGGTCTTCTTATCAAGTAGTTGAAAACTTTAGATATTTATGATAAGAAAATATTGTGGAAACTGAGGATACAAATCAACAAGGTCCTCTTGAGATTGTGAACCTGGCCAGACTGACACCGGAAATGAATCCAATTTTTGGAGGAAAGGCGTGCGGCCTGGCTCGCTTAATCTCCCTGGGCGTAAGGGTTCCGGGCGGTTTCGCTGTGTCTGCAGGACGAATTCTTACGGAGCAGTGGCCCATAGAAACCAGGAACAAATTCATCGATGAAGCCAGGGAGCTGCTGTGTAAGGGTCCGATTGTGATCAGGTCTTCTGCATTGGGTGAAGACTCTGCTAAGAAATCCTTTGCTGGTATGTTTGAAACAGTTCTCGGTATTTTTACCCTAAAAGAGGCATTATCCGCTGCAGACCGCTGCATCGAATCGGGAGATAGTGAAAGAGTTAAAGAGTATGCCAGCTCGCAGTCTTCCATACCAGTGGGATTAGTTGTGCAGAGCCAAGTGGCAGCAAAGGCGGCCGGTGTTTGTTTTACCTGTGATCCTACAGGCAAAGACCACGCCGTGGTGATAGAAGCTGTGGCAGGTATGGGTGACAAAATGGTCTCAGGAAAAATTGAGCCGGAACGTTTCCGGGTGTACCGTTCAGGCACAGGGGAGTGGGAAATCCCGGCAGGGAAAGAGGCAGACTTCATATCCCTTGAAGAGATCAAATTCATGGCCGCACAGGCGAAAGAGCTGGAAGGGAGATTCGGGCAGCAACTGGATATCGAATGGGCCGTAGATGGGAACAGGGATATTTGGTGGCTCCAGGCACGTCCTGTTACGGCAACTGTTACCCCGATCAACTATATCATACAGTGTTCCTTCCCAGAAGCTGATGACGGACCTGTGTCTGTCTGGTCTAACTGGAATGTGAGGGAGACCATGCCCGAGCCTCTATTCCCCTTTACCTGGACCTTCTGGCGGGATAAGTTGCTCCCGGTAATTAGCAGGCACCTCACGGGAGTTTCTAAAAGATCCCGTATAGTCCCCTACCTTGCCGCACTGGATTTGATCCATGGACGGATTTACTTCAATATGAATGCCATGCTGGCAGCCCCTGTCATCGGACCATTAACAACTCTCCTTGTTTCTACCATGGACACCCGTGCAGGTGACACCCTCAAGTATCTTAGGAGAAAGTCTATACTCTGCCCCCGCAAGTTCCCGGGTTCATCGTTCTATCTGTTTTTCTCCATACTCAAGGCAAGCTGCATAAGCTTCTTGAGAATGCTCCGGTGGCTGAATCCCGGGAAATCTATGAGGGTGCTGCAAGAGGATAGTAGGGCCATTGCACAACGGAAGGATATCACCATCATGACCGATCAGGAGCTGGTCGATGAATTTAACCTGTGGGAGCAGCCGGAATGCAGTAGATTGCTCTATGGCCTACAAATGGAATTAGTGGCAATGGCTGTTTATCTTGCAGCTAAAAGAGCCTTTAAGAATCACCCGGAAGCCTTGCAGTTGTTGGGTACAGGCATCCCGGCCAGCCCGACCACACGGATATCGATAGAAATAGATGCACTGATTGAGGCTGCCGAGCCCTTCAGGGAACTCTTTATTGGCTCCCTCACAACAGGACAACTGCTGCAGCGCCTCAAAGAAGAGGAAGGTGGGAATGAGTGGCTTATGAGATTTCATAAGTTTCTTAAGAGTTTCGGCCACCGTGGCCCCATGGAGTTCGATCTGGGTTCCAGCCGCTGGTCTGATGACCCGACAATGATCATAAAAACAATCCGGTCCGGGTTGAGGTCGCCGGAAAGAGAGAGATTAACGAGCCGCATGAATCGCCTTGCAGAAAAACGGGAATTGTCACTAAGGAATGCAATATCGGCCTCACCGCTGTGGAAACGGCCTATCATGCGCTGGTTAGCCCATAAGGTAGAACTCTATATGCCCCTGCGCGAAGCGCCGAAGCACTACGCTGTCATTGTGTTTCAGCGTATTCGCCAGGCTGCGCTCGAGCTCGGTAAACGGCTGGAAGGAAGAGGATTGATCCCTGAAAAGGAGGATGTTTTTTTTCTTGAAATAGACGAACTGGTCAACCTGGTAGAGGGAAGGGAACCGTGCTATGACATCTGCAATGAACTGAACGACCGCAAGGACCGGTATATGCACTTTAAGAATGAAACCCCGCCGGGTATTTTCAGGTCCGACGGAGTCCCTGTCATGGAGGAGATTGATCCCTTAAGTCAGCCAGTAGAAGGGATACTCCAGGGCACCGCGGTTTCCGGGGGGTGTACAGCAGGTCCTGTTTGTGTACTCTCCGAGCCAGACCCAACCGCTGTGAAGGAGGGGGATATTATCGTGATGGAGTATGCGGATCCTGGGTGGACTCCCCTGTTCCCCAGGGCTTCAGGTATCGTCATGGAAGTCGGAGGACTGATGTGCCATGCTGCGGTGGTAGCCCGTGAATTGGGTATACCGGCTGTCTTTGGCATCCCCAATGCTACGTGCATTCTGGAAAACGGGCAGCATGTCAAAGTGGATGGAACAAAGGGAATCGTCACTTTAAAGGAGGTAGGAAATTAGTATCCCACAGAGTATCATGTCCATAAAACGTCTTGCAGGGAATGACCCATATCTCGTTGAGCAGTAGAGGCTGCTCTTGCATTAATCTCATTTATTGCAGCCTGCACGGGCAGCAGGGGAAGGAAGGTTAATAAACTGACCAGCCCATAAGGATCGGGTAGCCTCCACGCGACGGTTAAGGCTACGTAGAGAAAGGCCATCCAGGACTAACACTCGATCGGCAATCATGTGAAATGGCCGATTCTTGAACAGACTTGAACAGGGAATGACAGAAGAACACAGCAAAAAGAGCTCGCCAGAAAGGGCGTATGTTTTGCCCGGTCCTTCTTTTGATCAGCTTCCAATTCTTATAGAACCAATAAACCTCGTAGAGGCCAAGGGTAACTAATGAGAGCACAATCAATTTCGCTTTGGAGACTGCAAAATACAGTGGACGTGCTCTACGTGGAGTAACGTGAGGCGTCTCCTGCTCATTTTCTAGATTCCTTAGATACTTACTTATGATGGTCCCGCACTGTCTGCATTCTTCAGTTTTCTCTTGTTCAAAGCCGCATTTTGGACAGGTTATTTGCTGCTGGAGGGCCTCGGAGGATCGTTCCAGTCGAGGTTCGCTTCCGACTTCTTCAACTCGACATACGGCTCCGGCCGTTTCAAAGGCCATTTTGTATCTCATGGCAGAGTCATAGTCCACATTCTTCGCAACTACAAGAGCCTTACCTGAAAAAAGCTTCTCGACCTTTTCGTCGCTAAGCTTGAAAAGGGTTGTCAGGTTTCTCTTAACCTCTCCCACATCGCGCCCTTGGGCTACTTTTCCCTGGTAAGTGATTCTAAAATGTTCCTCTGGCATAACTTACCTCTTATGGGTTTCATCTGTTCTCAATTCATTTGATTGACTAGCCTTCTCGCGGGATGCAATTTCTGTACCGATCCCAAGGAGTTAGGCTTTCAAAGTGCTATCTAATTGATTATACAGATAAAATGCAGTACTAGGGCAGGTTTTTCAACAGCATAATTACGCCTGGGAAAGGTCAAAAATCCTTACTGAGTTACATTTTTACGTGCAAATTTCACAAAAAGCTTCTATTACTCGGAACTGCGGGCAATTGCTTGTGTGCATAATTTCGACACGGTTCCGGCATGGATATTGCGAGGTTTAGAGCGCTATCGTTATTGATATAGGCGCTTTTCTTATCCTACGTCAGTGTTTTGGTACGATTGGGAGCGAGGATGGCTACTGGATATTCCGTTGAGGTTTGCAAGGAACTTGAGCAAAGGTTTCTCAGGGCGGCGTTGCATAGACCAATGCGGGTCGGTCGGTATGGGGCTGGCACTGAATTAACATATGACATTGCACGGGTGGCTGAAGCGAGCGAGGGACTAGTCCGTTTGGTTGTGGAGGACTTTGTAGGCGGGGGATTCGCCGGGCAGGTATACCGAGTTAAGGTAGTGGATATTGACTGCGAGCCAGGAGTGAAACTGGGCCTTGAGGTGGGAGGAGTCTATGCGATGAAGGTTTTCATCCCGCCGACGGGTTTTTCGCGACTGTTTCGCAATGCGCTCTACTGGATTGGTTTCCAAGGCCCTTTCCAGCTTCAGGTGAATCCTGCGGCGGTGAGGGCTAGTGCCATTTGGCAAAAATTTATCCGACGGGGCGCAAGAATTCTGTTTGGTGACGAAAGAGTAGTTGCAGATGTACACGCTACGTTTGTGGATAGAAGGTTGGGCAGCTGCGGCGAGCTGAGTGAGTGGGTGGAGGGGCGGACATGGCGATTGGAGGTAGATGACCGTCTGGATTTGCTGAGGCGATGGAGCAGGGGAAAAGAGGTTGATGTTATGAGCCTTGGTTCACCGGAATATCGTGCCAAGCGCGAGTTTATGGATAAACTCGTTGACCTATTGCACAATATGGGGGCGCATGAGCTTGCCAGACAGTATGAATGGTCCACTTGGAAGAGTCAGCCGAACTGCCTGAAGCGGAAGGATACGGAGGAATTTCCATCCGGAGGACTGGTGGCTGTTGATTTCCGGGCGGGGCTTGCACTGCTTCCATTTCTACCGATGAGTCCGGGGGATTTCAAACTAATACCCCAGGGGCTTATGCGAGGAAGTCTGGTACAATTTGACCGCGGCGATATCAGCAAGCTAGAGCAGTTCATAGAAGCGCGCAGCGGTGAGTTTGCTGACATGAGTCAGATGCTGGAGGAGCTGAAGGCAGCAGAGCGGGTGTATAGGGATTCGGTTCCAGATATTACACACAATCATGTTCGGCTGCTTTGCAAATCAGGGATATGGTCGGCGGTTCTAAGGAGTGCAGTGACCGGGTGGAAGGTTAGAAACCTAGTTGATGAGCGCTCCCAGAAGAAGCTTGAAGGGAACAGAGTTTTAACACTGGGGTTTTTGCTGACCGGGGTTTTTCCACTAATAGGCGTGTTTCTCAGGCGAATTTGGGGTCGGCAGGATTGGCGGGAGCATTACAAGGATATGTTGACGAGCTGGGAGTATCTGCGACGGGCAGTTCGGGGAAAGATTGCAGAGAACCTTATGGGGTGGCACATGTCGGGACGGATCGATGGTGAGCGTGCCCTGAAGTCAGCGACACAGGTTTGGCGGCTTTCGTATCATTTGCCGTTCTCGCTGCTGCCGGCGAGGTTGCATAGGTTTCTGACGGACTGGCACTATGCAAAGGGGCGGTTGGTTTATTTGGCTGTTCGGCCTTTTCGACTCTATTTTAACTCAGAATTGCGGGAACAATGGCTCCGTGAGATGGTGATAGAGGGAAAGAAGAAACATCTACTCACTAATGAGGATGCGGGGGTTATCCTTTCGCAGGTTAACGAACCATTTATCCAGAAATATCTCAAGAGCTTGGCGGTGCACGTTTGCACTTTGCCGGTTACGCAGATTGTTTCTGTGCTTGTGGCGATTGTGTATGTCGCGATGCACCCTGAGATGCCGCGGGTGCAAGCGTGGAGTATTGGACTTGGTATCATAGCATTGTTTCAGGTGGTACCGATTTCGCCCGGTTCGCTGGTTCGAGGGCTCTATGTTCTATTTCTAGTTATAAGGGAGCGGAACTTCAAGGACTATAATATTGCGGTGTTTCTTGGGTTTTTCAAGTACATAGGGTATCTAGCGTTTCCGATCCAAATGGCGTACCACTATCCTGCGCTCGCACGATTTATGGCGGCACATTGGGCCACCGAAGCAGTGCATGTTGTTCCGGTATTTGGCGAAAGGGGGGCTCTGCTAGAACATGAGGCGTTTTGCTTGTTTTATAACTGGCCCTTGACCATACGGCGGCGGATGCGGAAGCGAGCCCAGATGAGGGCTACAATGAAGCCACGATATTGGCATATTCCAGTGTGTGCAATTGTTGGAGCAGGGATATTTTTACTAGCAGATCATGCTTGCCTCGGGAATTTGGGAGACCCGCCGGGTTTGAAGGAGATCTGGGCGCTTGCAGTGCTTGTGCCGATGCTTTGCGGTGCTGCGGTGACTTTGGGCGCTGGTGGCGCGGCGCTGGGGAAGAGGGTTATTGGAGCCGCTATTTGCGGTGGTATGATTGCAGTGCTCTATACGGGTATCTCTTCCATCCTAGGAGGGGCTGAGATCAGTGAGATGGCAGCTGGGGGATTATGGCGGGTTTTTCTCTTCACAATTTTGTCAGCTTTCGGGGTGCTTCTGACGGAGATATTGTTGCCAGAGCCAAGGGGCAGGTGAGGTCGGTTGCATCGGGGATGCCCCTGCCTTCTTGTATTTTGCTCTTGAGATAAAGTTGTCTTAGAGGCCTGATAGTTCTATTCTGTATCTCCAGCTCTTCTTTGGTTTACTAAAGAGATCTGATCCCTGGGTCTCTACTCCCGGATAATGTCATGAATACATTATCAAATCGTGAATGAAATTGAAATTTAAGTAAGTACCGACTTTGGTAAGTATACTGAAATCTGAGGATGATGCCCCCCAGACAGGACAATATCTAGGGCATTTGTATGAATTCTCCAGTCAGGAGCGTCGTCTTATCTTGATCTCTCCTCCACCGGGTTTTCTTTTTTTTAATGCATGCCAGTTTAATTTACCCTTACTCGCATTAATTTCCTGAAAAGTGTGTAAACTCTTGCCAAAAAGGGCGGTTACTGGAAAGGCGAGTTGACCATAGTAATCAGATTGGGAGGGAGATGTGGAGTTACCTTGACGAGAGTTTTGGATCGAAAATATCCTGAGCGATGCTTGCTTTAACACATACGCCCATATCAGTGAAAGACGGGGTCATTTTGGCCTGCCTTTTTGACCAAAATACCTATAATGATAGAGGCGCCTTTGATCTAGAGAGTATAACATTCTGCTACGATTGCGGAAAAATGGAACACCGAAGATTTCAGGTATACCAAGTGTAATGTATACTTTCACGGCTTTAGAATCCGTCGTGGAGCAGATCTAGGTCCCCCTTTTCTGCTCAAGCCCTACCAATCTCCCTCCGTCTCATGCGTTCACTCATCCACTCTTCTCTCCTCTCTTTAGCCCACTTAACCGGGTAAACCATTATAAAAGAAGTGGTATTTGATTTCCCATAAATGGGTATTTTCTTAACCATTTTTGAAACCTGCGCTTATTTAGTGGCAAGCTAAGTAGCTGAAATATAAGTCTATATAGTAACTCAAGCCTATGGCATAATTTTGGCACGCCATTAGGTACATAACCGTTAGTAGGTGCCACTCAGCTTCAGTACCACTATAGAAGACCGCGTGATGGCTAAAGGCCTCCAGAGGTTATGTTTTAGCAAAACGGAGTGTGAGGCGGCACTTAAGGGCTCCACAGATATAGGTGCACCTTTTCCCTTGGGCAGTTCCGGCTTACGTATGAGGAAGAGAGTTGCGTCAAGGATAATAACGGCATCTTGGGAAGCATTAGAAAGACAGACTAGGAAACGAATCTGACTGGGCCAAGAACTTAGTTTGGAGAAGGCTCAGTGATTATGATTTGTCCGAACTGCGATAGGCAAATGAAGTTCCTAAAGGCAAGTGGGTAGCGGTGCTTTCACTGCGGTCAAGTGTGGTAAGGAGCTGAAAGAGGTGGTGGCTAAACCGTAAGGGACAAAAGGAAGGTAGATTGGGCCGCAATATCATAAAATCAATCAGAGAGGGGCTCCTCATTAGCAGGGCGGAGCTTGCCAGGAAGGCGGGCCTTTCACCGTTAACTATTGATAGGATTGAGAAAGGGAGGAGCTGCCGGATGGAGACCAAAAGGAAGATTATATTAGCACTTGGATATGACCTCTCTGATAAAGAGAAGATTTTCCCTGGGGATTAGGGGTATCCCATAAACGAGAGTCCTTCAGAATATAATCCAAAAACTCAAGTACGGCGCCTGCAATCCTTAATGAAGCCCCCTCTTGTCTCTTTCCGCCGTTTGCCATGTCAGCAGTAGACTCCCATCCGCAACAGATGGAATCGCTGCCTCTCCTCCTGACTCATTGTGAAAATACCCCCTCTCATAGTGGGGGCATTTTAACACAGCAGTTGGAGGGGACAGTGTCGTTAAGCTGATACAGTCCAGAAATAAGAGCCTTGACAAGTAGGTGATAGTTTAATAGATTTCCGCTAGTTGTTATAAATTCAAAAGTTGAATTCCTTTTCTGAAAAGAAATTGTTATTATCTTCCAAAACCTATTAAGAAAGGGGTTAGGAAGGCCAGTTAAGATTGCCAGAAATATTAAGCGGAAAATTTGCCACCATGAGCAACTCCGCAATTGAAAAGGAGGTTCTAATGTGGATTCTCCTGCCGAAAAACCCTCTTTGATTCCTTATTTGGAGTCCGCCGATGCCGGATTCGGTTTGAAACTCGCGCTGAGCAGGGGGGACGACTCTGTTGACGAAAAGACTCGTTTTCCGTTTTTGGTAATGAGGGAAGCGGACCCGCTCGCCTTAATCCTTGAGGCATCGATTCTAAGCGATGCAGGTTCGCGAATCAAAAGTGTATTCCTTTTGATCCAAAAAGATGACTATCATTTAACAGGGGATGGTATATGGCCGACCAACAACCGGGACGTTGATCGAGCGTGGCAGACTTTCTTTTCATTCCTGACCACCTCCTATCAAGACGGCTCCATCACTGTTCTAAAGGATCAAGTCGGCGATAACGACGACCTACTGCCTTGGCAGTCCTTATTCTATTGTGCCCATCGACAAGTGTTTTTTGAGCCATCATGTCCCAAGTGTGGGCTCCCGCTTCAAATCTGCTGTGATGAAGATGTACTGCTTGGTGTGGGCCTCCAACCCTATGCCACCTCTCTCAAACGCTACCTATTTTGTCCTAATTGTTTCGATACGCTGGGCGAAGCCGATTTTTATGTGCATTCTCTAGATGATTCTGATCCGGCCATTTTGAAGGACCAGAAGGATCTGATAAGTGGATTCGGCCAACTGACTGGCGAAGGAACTCACCATGCAAGCATTCCTTGTATTGGATGTGCTGACTTTCAGGAATGCTATGAAACACAGCATCTATCAACTATATGGATCGTGCCCATTTCCTTTTACCCCTTTTTTATGGTGGTCCTTGACGCTCCATCGATGCACGTTCTTGATTTTCTGCCCCTGCTGTCAGGGGCTAGTGTGAATGAGGCAGCTGCTCAGCTTCAGGGTAAAAGCCAGCAGGAGAGAGTAAAACTCTTGCGAGATTTCGAACAAATGAATTCGCAGAAGTCTCTATTTCTATTTGATAAACAGGAGCAGTTTTTCCTTGAAGTGCTGTACTTGAAGCTATCTCTGCTGGGAGAGATGGCTCAAATTGTGTTTTCTGGGCTCGATATATTCAAATACCCGGATCTGAGTTTATCGATGGATAAGATCTGGGTCACAACGGCTGAACGGAGCGGCACGCAGCCAGCTCTGTGGAACTTTAAATTGAATCTTATGGGCATCGGGGGTGATTCAGCTCAAGCGCTTTTTCCCCGGAAGTCGCCTCCCTCGTACGGCCTCCACTTCCTCGGATCCACTTGGCTCTGCGGGCTGCTCGCAAACTCCAGACAGGATTTCGCCAAAATTTATGCGGAGATCGCGAAAGTCCTTGAGGGTCTCGCATCTGAGAACTATTGTGAGTCGGAATTAGCCTCAAGGATACACGATTTAGCTATTTGCTCTCCTGAGAACATATTCTGGAACCCAGATCAGAAGACGCTCGACGCCAGTTGGGCGACTCTCTGGAGAAGGTCTCTCGATTTGGGACTTCTGCTAATCCAGGGCGGCATAAGCGAGCTAGCCGTCTTTTCACAGACCGAATTCTGGCAAGAATACGAGCAACTTAAAAGTGATGTGAAAAATGCCCTCTTCATGTCTAAGAGTGCTGGAGCCAGCACATATCCAATTGGTGACAATAAGCCCATTCACGAGATTCTCTTAAGTATCGCCAAAAAATGGCAAAGCACTATTCAATCGCTTCCCTCGGGAGCAGAGGAGATTTCAGCCGACCTGCCGATGGAAGAGCAAGAAACCCCTCAAGTGGAAGCTGATCTTCCGGAAGATATCGTAGTCAAGGAGACGGTTATACTGTCGGCCGATGATTTCAGGGAAAAACCCCCTCCTTCAGAGGTCGAAGAAGATCACGTGCCTGAAACGATTGTGGCAAAACCGGGAATATCTCAACCGCCTGAGACGCCAACCGCCGCTCCACAACCTGATGAGGATATACCGGAAACCGTTATGTTTGCCCACGATACTCCCAGGGGAGAAACGTCATCTCCTGTAGAATCCGGGGAGAGCGATATTCCGGAAACTGTTATCATTACCTCGAAAGAGCCTTCGGCTCGGGGCATCAGTTCCGAACAGAAACGACCGGTTGAAGCAGACAATTCAAAACTAACAAAGCAAAGTATTTCTAATGTACCCGGCGAGACGCCAGTTGAGGAGAAGCCGGCAAGCGGCAAGGAAAAAGACGATGATATACCTGAGACGGTGATCTTCGACCCAACAAAGAAAAAGAAACGAGCAAAAAGACAATGACTGGGCAACATAATCTGGATGTGCTGGCAAACCAAATTCGGCAAATCTACCATACAGATAAGCTGCGGGCCGAAAATCGCATCGAAGAATTCCTTGAAAGCTCGCTTAACGCTGTTTCGAGAGATGAAAAGATCAAATTGTTACACGAACTCACGAGCAAATTTGAGGTAACTGACGTCTGTACTGCTGAGCAGGTTAATGTTGATCAGGAGATCTTGATCCGGATTTTCTCGTTCCTTCTGGGAAAAAAGGTCACCCAGGCCGATCTATCCTCTGCGGAGCTCTTGCAGCGACTGGCCGATTCGTTGAATACAATTTTTGATATGCTGAATCAGCTGGTGGGGGTCATTAATGCGACATTTCTGGGTCAGGGCGAAGGGGTGCAGACCATACGGCAAATGATCGGGTTTCATCTTGAAGGAGAAGATCACACGAGATCCCTTGAAGGCTACCTCGGCCAAATCAGCAAGGCGTTTCTGACGGCTCAACAGGCATTCAAGGTGGCAGCGGAGAAAAAAGTAAAGGAAATCATGGTCGAACTGGACCCCGAAAGGATTGCCGCCTCTCAGGGCAGTGGTTTCAAGCTTGGCCGCCTGCGCAAGGCTGAATCGTTTGACCTATACGCCGATAGATTCAAGGCATTTAAAGACTGGTTCGAATCCGGACGGTTCATGGAGGAGCTCTTGAGGGAGTTCGAAAATAATTGCCAAAAGCTATTCCTACAGTAAGGAGGTGGGCCATTGAGAAGGTTAATCGTCACTTTGGGTTTTTTGTTATCGGTTTTTTTGGTTTGGTCGTGCGCGCCCAAACAGCTTCCACCACCTGAATTGGGTTATGCAGAGGACGCAATCAAAATCCACGTGAAAGCCGATCCTCAATTGAACCTCAGTGAGGGAAAACCCCATACCCTCTTGGTGTGTGTCTATCAGCTCAAAGACCCGAACACGCTCAATCAACTCGCCGGTGATGAGGACGGCCTGTATCAACTCCTGGAGTGCGGCCTTTTCGACGCCACCGTGGCCGGGGCAAAGAGATTGATTGTGCAACCCGGGCAAGATACCACCTTCAATCTGGACCGGGCACAAGGGGCTAAATACGTGGCAGTCGCAGCCGGCTATTATCTCATTGAAAGAGATAGAATCGTTCGCTTATATGACATTCCGGTCGTTACTGAGAAAAAGGGGATTATCAGACGCACCAAAAGGAAAAAACTGGATATCCTGGAGATTGACCTTAAACTGGGACCTGAACAAATCCTATAAGTTAAAAGGTATCTTATTATGGAGCGAGCACTGTTTTGGCATCAGGGCCTTTTTTTGCAACCCCAGCACTTGCAGCTGGCGGATTTGCACGTTCAATCCCTTCTGACACCCCTATACAGATATCTTGGTCCCTATCCGTGGGGCATCGGAGAGTTGGAAGTTCAGACAGCCGCACTGGATAACCGGACCTTTAATCTGTTGAGGGGCAACTTCATTTTCCCGGATATGACTTATGTCGACCTACCGGGCAATGCGCTGATCGAGGCCCGCTCCTTTGACGAGGCTTGGGCCGAAGGCGGCCAACCGCTTGGTGTATACCTTGGGCTTAAGAAATGGAACGAAACCGGTGAAAACGTAACCGTCCTTTCTCAGCTCTCAAATCTTACTGAAGTGCATACGCGTTTTGTCACATCGGTTGACCCGGAAGAGGTTCAGGATTTGCATCACAACGGTCCCCCGGCTAAGGTGCAACGCCTTCATCATGTCCTGAAGGTCTTCTGGGAGACGGAAAAAGATCAGCTCGGGGAGTATCATCTTATACCAGTTACGCAACTCGAGAGAATGGGCGAGCACGTTGTCCTTTCCGAAAAATTCATTCCGCCGACTCTTACCATTAAGAGTTCAGAGACCCTTTTGAGGCTGATTGCGGACATCAAAGACCAGATCGCATCCCGCGGCCGCCAGCTGGAATCCTATAAGCGCGACCGTGGGATTCATACTGCCGAATTCGGGGCGAGGGATACCGTATATCTGTTGGCGCTCAGATCACTTAATCGCTACATTCCCTTCCTTGAGCACGTGCTAGCTTCCGACCACACACATCCCTGGCACGTATACGGACTCCTAAGACAGATGATTGGAGAGCTTTCCGCCTTTTCAGAACAAATCACTGTCATGGGGGAACCTGCAGACGGAAGCCAAGGCGTTTTGGATTACGATCACCGCAACCTCTGGGGGTGTTTTGCAGGGGCCGGTGCGATGATAACGCAACTGCTTGACGAGATAACGGCGGGACCGGAATATGTCTTCCAGCTGGTCTTTGACGGAACCTATTATGCTGCGGACCTGCCGCCGGCCATATTCGAGGGTCGAAACCGGTTCTACCTGGTGTTTGAGACAGAGACAGATCCTCAATCGGTGGTGGAGTCCTTGACGACCATTACTAAGTTAAGCTCAAGGGAATCACTGCCTATACTGATCGCGCGGGCGCTTCCGGGGATAAAAGTGGAGCATCTCTCCGATCCTCCAGAGGAGCTGCCCCGCAGAGCCCGCGCAATTTACTGCCAAATCGATCATCACGGCGACCAATGGGCGCAGGTTCAGAAGGGCCATAATATTGCCTTATACTGGGATGTGGCTCCGGAGGATCTGAAAGTTGAGCTCATGGTTGTGGGGAGGAGTTAGCGGTGCGAATCGTCGACTGTTTTATTGAGCTTTTAGCTTACGTCGCCTATTTCCTGAAGACAGTGGAAAAGAGGCAGCCTGCCTTCGATCAGGTAGAGGCCGATATCGATCGCCTTATTTCCCAGGCCGATGCCTGTCTCCAGGAGAGGGGTATACCCAACGAAGATTCTGACCATGCGCGATTTGCCATTTTTGCATGGATTGATGAAGTGATCCTGAATTCTCGATGGAATGAGAAGGAACAATGGCAGCGAAAACAGCTTCAACGCACTTATTTTCAGACTGCCGATGCCGGCGAGGTCTTTTTCGAGCGACTAAACATGCTTGGACCCCATCAAAATGATGTGCGGGAGGTCTATTATCTGTGTCTTGCCATGGGGTTTACCGGTCGCTATGTCCATGAGGGCGATGATTTTCTCCTGGAGCAATTGAGAACTTCGAATCTGAAGGTTCTAACGGGTAGCTCTATAGGGCTCCCTACCCTTGATAAGGGTGAGCTGTTTGCGAGCGCCTATCCCCGGCAAACGGATCAGGTGACACCCGAACGGCGTAGGCAAAGGCTTTCTCCAGTTACCCTTGTGGGTATTGCTTTCCCCCTTGTGCTCTTTGCCGCTTTGTTCCTGATCTATCGTTTTATCCTAAGTAATATCGGCGAAAACCTATTAAATGCGGTGCCTTAAATGGTTGGGAAAATTCTAAAAGTCTTCCTGCTTGCCCTTGTGGTATTGGTTGTTGTTGGCCTGGTGTTCTACCTCGTGCTGGCTATGGGGTGGACCTGGTGGGTTGGCCTTTTTATTCTTCTGGGCCTGCTGGGTTTGGTTCTGTGCGTCTTAGTATTGAGAAAGATCTTGCTCAGACGACGCGAGCAGCGATTCGTGCAGCAGGTCATTGCGCAGGATGAAGCCTACCGAAGAACGCTTGGCGATAAGGAAAAAGAGGGCTCAAAAGAGCTCCAGGATCGATGGAAGGAGGCCATCACAGCGCTCAGAAGATCCCATCTTAGAAAATATGGGAATCCCCTTTATGTCCTACCCTGGTATATGGTGATTGGCGAGAGTGGTTCGGGAAAAACCACGGCGATTCAAAGCGCCCGGTTATCTTCGCCTTTCGTCGAAATTCGTCGGACGTCCGGAATTTCAGGAACACGGAATTTCGACTGGTGGTTCTTCGAGCAGGCAATTATCCTCGACACCGCGGGCAGGTATGCCATTCCCGTTGATGAGGGTCGCGACAAGGAAGAGTGGCAGAGATTCTTAAAGCTGCTGGTGAAGTTTCGGAAAAAGGAACCCATAAACGGGCTTGTGGTAACTATAGCCGCAGACAAACTGGCATCATCAGGGCCCGATGAATTGGAGGAAGAAGGTCGAAGCATCCGCCGACGCATCGATGAGTTGATGCGCGTGCTGGGAGCAAAGTTTCCGGTCTATGTCTTGGTAACGAAGTGTGATTTAGTTCAAGGCATGACCACATTTTGCGATAGCTTGCCTGAAGAAACACTCGCTCAGGCGATGGGAATGATAAATCAAGACCTCTCGACCGATGCCGAATCCTTCACGACAGATCACGTCCATTCCCTCGCCGAGCGATTGAGAGATCTGCGACTGCTCCTGTTTCATAAATCCCGATCCAAAACCGCAGACTCAGGGCTTCTCCTCTTCCCCGAAGAGTTTGAGAGGCTAAAACCAGGGCTCACCGCCTTTATGAAGGGCACCTTTCAGGAAAACCCCTATCAGGAGACTCCAATACTCAGAGGGATCTTCTTCAGCAGCGGAAAACAGGAAGGCAGCCCGTATTCCCATTTCCTGAAAGAACTCGGCCTCATCGATGAGCGGGAGGTATTACCGGGGACCAGCAAGGGATTATTCCTGCACGACTTTTTCTCCCGCATAATGCCCGCTGACAGAGGCCTGTTTGCCCCTACCCAGCGGGCGTTGGAGTGGAGCAGGCTTACGCAGAATCTGGGCCTGGCGGCCTGGCTCGCCGTGGCCATTGCGATTTGTGGGTTACTCAGTTTTTCATTTGCCAAAAACCTCATGATCATGAGGGAGGTTTCAAGGCAGTTTTCCAAACCGCTCGTCTTGCAGAACGAGCTTGTCGCCGATGTGGTCAGCCTGGATCGGTTTCGTCAGGCGATCCTCAGAGTAAAAGAACGGAACCGTGGCTGGTGGCTTCCCAGGTTTGGTTTATCCCAGAGCATACACGTTGAGCATGAGCTCAAGAAGAAATACTGCAAACAGTTCTTGGGTGGTCTCCTGGTCAATTATGACGAGAAAATGGGCGAGACGATGACGCGCTTTTCGGCGGATACAGCTGAAGAAGTCATCGCCGCCCACGCGGCCCAATTAGTCCGGCGTATCAACCTGTTGCGCGCCCGCCTGGAAAATGAAGAACTGGACGCCCTCTCTTCCAGGCCACAGCCGTCATATTTGCGTACATTGCAGGCATCCGGCCAGGAAATCATCCCTGAAGTCGGGCAGAAACTTGCGGATTTATACCTCTATTACGTTTCCTGGCGAGAGGATACCAACGGTTTGAATCAGGAGATGAATGAACTCCAGATTCTGTTAAAACATATTCTTACGCTCAAGGACTCCAATTTAAACTGGATTGCCACGTGGGTCAATCTCGATCCAGCCCTCTCTCATCTTACCTTTCAGGATTTTTGGGGAGGGAGCCTAGTGGCCGAGGACGAAAAGAAGATAGCCCCGGCATTCACCCTTGAGGGAAAAGCAAAGGTCGATTCTTTTCTGAGCGAGATTGAAACAGCCCTCTTCGACCCCATGATCATAGCCGGCAAGAAATTGGAATTTCAATCCTGGTATCGGAAGGCCTATTTCAATACCTGGCATGACTTCGGGGTCGCGTTTCCCCGTGGTGCCGGCCGCCTAAAGGGCAAAACGGAATGGCGCCAAGTGGCATCATCTATCGGTACCGATCAGAACCCGTATTTCAAGCTGTTGGACCGTGTTGCCGCAGAGATGGAACCTTTTGCAAAAAGCCCGGAGCTGCCCTCATGGCTTCAGCTCGTTTATGATTTCAAGACCACAACCCATAAGGCGGCAAAGCTGAAAGAAACCAAGGGTGAAAAACCAGGGATCATCAAGAAGGCAACCCGAAAAGTAGAGAAGAAGCTTGCCAAGCTTGAAAAACAAACCGGGGTAAAAGCCGGGGACTTGGAATCGAAGCTCATCGGCGCTCAAGCATTGCGGGATTACAAAGATGCTCTCGCCGAAATCGCGCCAGTTTCCGCCTCCAGAGAGACGGCCTTCCAGATGGCCGTAGGCATCTACGGGGATGACCCTGCCACAAGCAAAACACCCTATTATGAGGGACTGAGAGCCTTGAATCAGCTCAAGGAGGCCATAGCCGGACCCAGGGCGGATCAGGAGTTATTTTGGAAATTGGTGCAAGGCCCTCTTGATTATTTCCTGGCCTTTGTTTCCAGGGAAACCGCGTGCCACCTGCAGGAGATCTGGGAGACCGAAGTCCTTATGGAGGTGCAAGGAGCACCGGATAGAACTACCCTCATTGAACTTCTATTGGGCGAGAACGGCTATGCCAGGAAATTCGTCAGCGGGCCTGCCAAGCCGTTTCTTGCCAGAAGCCTTAAAAAGGGTTTCCATGCAAAAGAAGTAATGGGGCAGAGCGTACCCTTCGATAAGTATTTCTTTTCCTTCTTAACCAAGGGCTCCAGGACGGCACGTCCGGTTAAGGCCAGTTACGCGGTCAGTATAAAAGGAGAGCCTACCGGCGCGAACAAAGAGGCTTTAGTGATACCTCATGAGACTGTCTTGGAGATGCAGTGTGGGGATAAGACTCTGCGACTGATCAACTTAAATTACCCTGTTAGAAAGACTTTCACGTGGTCGCCTCAAGATTGCGGCGAGGTCGTTTTCAGAATCAAGATCGGCAACCTGATTCTGACCAAAAAATACACCGGGCATCTGCCATTTGCGGAATTCTTAAGGGATTTTGAAAAAGGCTCGCGCACCTTTTATCCCCGAGAATTCCCGGCAGAAGAAGCTGATCTCAAACGGATGGGGGTTCGATACATACAGGCAAAATACCATTTTGGAGGGCACAGGCCGGTTATCGGGCTTTTACGGGCCGGTCCTGGTACGGTTCCGGAGGAAATTGCAGCGTGCTGGGATCAATAAGGCCGAAATCCTCTTGGGAATGGTCCGCCGCGGGAAAGCACCCCGTAGCGATGGACTATTTTCAGCTCGGCGACAGTACACCCCTGGCGCAGGCATTTGCGAACTGGATCGAGAAGGGATACCAAAAAGTAGTTGCAACTAAACGAGATAGATCAGTGTTCCATTCGTGGCGCTTTTGGGCTAAGGGAGTCAGAAAAGGGCATATCGCGTGCGGTGTCGGTCGGGACAGCACTGACAGCGCAGGTAGACCTTATCCCCTCCTGATTGTGGGTATCGGCAATCTCCCGGGCTGGGAAGAAAATTGGGACCTTTTGACCTTTCTGTTTGAGGGAATGTGGAGCCAGATCGAATACCTCACTTCCAGAAGCTTTACCGATTTGAAAGAGCTGGAAGCAGAGATGAGCCGGATTAACCCACCGGCTGAGGGGTGGTCTGCATTTGCGGATAAACGTCTTAACGCCGGCAGAATAGATTATGTGCCTGAACAAAGGAATTATTCTCACACATCCCGTGACTTTGAGAGGGCCGCCGAGGCGCTTTTAGCACGCAATGAGTTTTACGTTTCCATCAACGCCGACCGCGGCGGTGATGCGTTATTGCTGCCGGGGTATTGGAATTGTACTTTAAAGTCTCGCATGGATATCGTTCCCAGTGCTGTATTCGTGGGAGGCATTCCAGAAAGATCGTATCTGGCCCTATTCACGCGATCGCTCAACTCGAGTGACTTTGCAAGGCTTTGGTCGGTATCCGCTGAAGATTAAATTGCGCTGTATTAGCTTTTTTCGACACATTCGGTTTACGCACAATTACAAGAGGCAAGTGGCTTGCAATACCATCAATTGAAATCATGAATCCTTAAAATGGAGAGCGGGAATTCGTAAATGGAAATCCATTCCCTAGGAAGAGACCCCATTCAACCCGATCAGCCTACTGGATCAGATGTCCGGTATGAACCCGAATATGAGGAGCTTCAAGCCGAAATCGATAAACTCTCGGTGCCCTCGGCATCAGGCGGGACAGACTGGAAAAAAGTGAGCGATCTGGCCGCTGCGATCCTGGCCGAAAAGTCAAAGGACCTTCTTGTGGCCAGCTATTTAGCGGTAAGTCAGGTTCACCTGCGTCAAATCGATGGTTTGGCTGACGGGTTGACAGTCATCCATAACCTCATCGCTACCTACTGGGACAACATGTTTCCGCCCAAAAAGCGCTTGCGGGGTCGCGTAGGAGCCATCGAGTGGTGGATCGAAAAGACGGAGGCAGCCCTTGCAGGAGTTAAGGGCGAGCCAGTTGCAGCGGAAAAGCTGGAGGCTATCCAAACAACCCTTTCACAGATTGATACCCTGCTGACCGAGTACCTGCCCGATTCGCCATTGCTCAGGCCTATTCAGCGTGCTCTTGAACTGATTCCCTCCGTATCCGAAAAGGAACCGGAGCCCGAACTGACTCCGGTCATGGAACAGCACCGGCCGGAGCAGCTGGCCGCACAGGAGCCGGAAATTAGACGAGAGGCCCCCAAAGTCGCACCTGCTGCCGCCGTACCGGAAACGCCTGCGACTGTCCAGGATGCCCAAAAGGGCATTGCCTCAGGTATGCAGAAGATCCGGCAGGCCGCCGCCTTTCTCCTGGAAAATGATTCCGCGAATGCCATGGCCTATCGGTATCGACGAATCGCTGCCTGGTCGGCCGTGTCCGCGCTTCCACCGGGATCGAACGGGCAAACACAGATTCCGCCGCCTGCCCCTCAGATTCATCAACAGCTGCTGGATTTCAAGGAAAACGACAATTGGAGTGCCCTGATCATGGCTGGCGAGGAGCGGCTGTCACAATTTATCTTCTGGCTTGATCTGAACCGTTTCGTGGCCGAAGCCCTGGTCAGTCTCGGGGATAGCCACGGGAATGCCCATGACGTGGTGTGCCAGGAAACCGCCTTTTTTGTTCATCGCCTGCCGGGTCTGGTCAATATGACCTTTTCCGACGGCACGCCTTTTGCCGATCCCGAAACCCGGCAGTGGCTGAAAGGTGTTGCCCTGGGCGCTGGATCGGTCACGGGCGCTGCGGTTCCAAGGGCGGGAACCGTCGAAGTCGCGGAAGAAAACGATCGTATGGCACATACCTTGGTGGAGGTGCAGGCCCTTGCCAAGAAAAAGAAACTGCTCGAAGCGGTGCAGTTGCTTCAAGCAGAACTGAAAAATTGCATTTCGCAGCAACAAGCCCTAAGGTGGCGCTTGGCACTGTGCCGCATGTTGATCGGATCAAAACGTATGGACATGGCAGTTCCGCATCTCGACCTGATCTTAAAGGACATCGAGACCTACCGTCTTGAAACCTGGGATCCCCGGCTGGCGTTGGAGGGCCTCAAGCTGGTATGGACCGGTTACAACAGTCTGGCCGGCAATGAGGCAAAAGGTAAGGCCGAGGCCGTGTTGAGTCAGATCGCGAAACTTGATCCGGCCGAGGCTTTGAAACTCAGTAAACCATGAGATTAATCTGTTAGTAATAAGGGTTGTGTTTTGTGCGTAAGAATAATAATTTGAACTTGAACATGGAAGCCTGAGTCGATCATCTCGGCAAGTCCGGGTTCAGTTCCCGGCTGACAAGATCAGGGGATGATTTTTGGATTTTGTGTAGTCTTTTCATATTAATGTTAAACGAAAGGGGGAAACCATGGCAAAAGAAGGGTCTGTCGCCCCGAAAGAAAGGGTAAACATCGTCTATCGGCCCGCCACGGGAGACGCCAAAGAAGAGGTTGAACTGCCGCTCAAGCTCCTGGTTTTGGGTGATTTCATACTTCGTCCGGATGACCGCATGGTAGAGGAGCGCGAGCCGATCAGCATTGACAAGGACAATTTCAACGAAGTGTTGAAAGCTCAAAACCTCAGCCTTGATTTTACTGTTCCCAACAGGATTTCCGGAAAACCTGACGAGGAGCTGAATGTTTCGCTGAAATTTGAGTCGGTAAAGGATTTCGAACCGGAAGCAATTGCCAGAAACACACCGGAGCTGAATAAGCTTCTTGAGCTCCGGGAAGCACTCAATTCCTTGAAAGGCCCCATGAGCAATCGTCCGGAATTTCGGAAGAAAATTCAGGACCTCATCAAGGATGAGGCCGCCAGGGAGAAGATTTTAAAGGAGCTTAAACTTGAAGAATAAGAAAGGGGGATCACATGGCCGAAGAACGTGAACGAGAAAAGACCGTTACCCCAGAGGAACAAGTAACCGAGGCACCCTCCCTGCTTGACGACATTGTCACCGCCACGAGGCTCAAGCCAAAAGACGAAGGGTACTCGCTGGCAAAAAAGGGAGTAGAAGCACTGATCGCCCAGCTCGTCGAGCCGGGGCGGAAGGTGGAGAAGGTCTCAAAGGCCACGGTCGATGAAATGATTGGTGAAATTGACAAGAAGCTCAGCCTCCAAGTGGATGCCATTTTACATCATGCCGACTTCCAGAAGCTCGAATCTGCCTGGAATTCGCTCAAGTTCCTGATAGATAATACCGATTTCCGCGAAAACATCAGAATGGAGTTGCTCAGCGCGAGCAAAGAAGATCTCTTGGAGGACTTCGAGGATGCACCGGAAGTCACCAAGTCGGGGCTTTATAAGACGGTGTATACGGCAGAGTACGGCCAGTTCGGCGGAAAGCCATACGGGAACATTATTGCCAACTACGAATTCGGACCAGGACCGCAGGATATTAAGCTGCTCCAATATTTTGCCAGCGTGTCGGCCATGTCGCACGCCCCGTTCATCGCCGCCGCCGGACCGGAATTCTTTGGGCTGGATGACTTTAACGGCCTTCCCAATCTGAAGGATTTGAAGTCTATCTTTGAAGGCCCCCAGTACATCAAATGGCAGTCTTTCCGGGAGCTTGAGGATGCCCGTTACGTCGCCCTGACCTTGCCGCGCTTTTTACTGCGCCTGCCCTATGGTCCGGATACCAAGCCCGTGAAGGCCTTCAATTACGAAGAAGATGTCTCCGCATCCCATGAACATTACCTGTGGGGAAATACAGCCTTTGCCTTCGCGAGCAGGTTGACGGACAGTTTTGCAAAATACCGATGGTGTACTAATGTGATCGGACCGCTGGGAGGAGGTGCGGTGGAGGATCTGCCCGTGC
>JABAOC010006876.1_pt1 | contig 37072 bp, 19 predicted proteins | sample 7062161 | NCBI WGS metagenome assembly JABAOC01 (sample SAMN14538625, study PRJNA623070) | marine sediment metagenome | biome: marine biome [ENVO:00000428]; feature: marine pelagic biome [ENVO:01000023]; material: deep marine sediment [ENVO:00002113] | place: India: Gulf of Khambhat ... | reverse complement strand
GCCCACAGATTCGGCAGCATTGGCATCGGGTAGTTCCATGATTCGCTCCGCAGAAACGACATTGGTAATGGTGTTCGATCGTAATTGTTGGTTAATGGCAGCCACCTGCCCCTCGGCTTGAGCCGTGATCGTGACCGTTTGACCTTTCAGCACATCCAGGTCCAGTTTCATATCAATGGTTTTGGTCACTCCTGGACTAACTTGAATCTCAATTTCTTTCTGTTTATACCCGATGTACCTGGCAAGAAGGGTATAACTGCCTGGAGGAACACCATAAATCCGATATTCACCTTTTAAATCCGATGCTGCTCCAATGGCTGTCCCTTTAAGGTAAATATTAGCACCAGGCAAAGGATCTCCGGTCGCATTATCAGTAACAACACCCGTAATTTTCCCCCTGGTCGCAGCAAATAAGAAATTACTGATTGTAAGAAAGAGAAATACCCATATAAATTTTTTAAATACGTTCATCATTGCTTTTCTCCTTAATGGCTTCTTCAGTTAATCTTATTACAACACTATAGAATTATTAATTATTAAATTAAATCATAAAATACCTCTAACATTATTTTAAAGTAAACGACCACTGCAAAGCAGTTGGCTTTGGATTGCAGACGAAGACCACATACCAAAGGAGGCACGTTTGTACCGACCAATTTCCGATCGCGACAACATAGCATCATCATTAGGGGCGAAAACTGTGGCATAAGTAAACGTTTTTTCATCGGATATTATTTTATATTTTTCATCAAATTCATCAATCATTTCCTTATTATATAATATGAAAATGATTATCCAATTACCAGTAATTGCACGTAATTAACCGCAATTAACATGTTATTAACATCTCTAAGTGTATAATTAATTTTTATAAAAAAAACTTGCATTTTTGAAAATAACTTTTTACATTTTAAATCATCAGCGAAATTACCTTACCTCATATTTATTCCTTTCATCCTTTTTCTCCTCCTCATCATTATTTATCTTGGCGCAGATAAGGTGCTCGTTAAACCTAAAAATCCATATCTTGATAAAAATAATCTCATCTGGCACGAATGGTTTGACCAAAATCAAAAGGTTCTGATCGTACTGGGAAATTATTATTTTTTTAAAATGCCCTTTGAAAAAGGAAGGTATCATTATATCCGAGATCTACTTATTAATTCACATGATGATCTTGATGCATTTATAGAAAATTATCCCTCTTATAATAGTATAATAGTAAAATTGAAAAAACGTTTAATACTTATCTCGATGAGCATTATACCCTACTCCCTGTCTCATATTCTTCCTTTTGTCTGAACAAGCATTACAATAAAAATAACAACATAGACCTTTTTCATATCTTCCTCCCACTGTTCTTATTATTGTTATCAGTTGAATTTTTGGATTTTGATTTATCAATGCCGGTCATTTTACTGTTAAACAGAAAAAGATATCTCTGAATTACAAGACTTTAAATCTGCTCCACAGTTTTATCAAGAAATAAGTAGACGTTAGAGCTGTTATTAGAGTGATCACTGCCGGAATTATGTTCGAATACAGAAAAAAACCTGTAGTAAAGAGTATGCTATAAATAAGGATCAGACCCAAAAGGACGCCAAGCAATCCTGTAGGGACATCCCACTTCTGTTTTTTTAAGGTTTCCACATTTTCACCATTTAGAGCTGCCCGTTCAATAACTTTTTTCCAACCTGGGCCACCTGGTGTCACTTTTCGATAAAATTGCATGAGGGTTTGATGATCGGTTGGCTTTGTCAGTAACGTCACCAATATCCAACTGGTTGTTGTTATAGCGACTCCAATGATCAATTTCTGCCATTCAATTATGTAAGGAAATCCCACTTGTGTATGAATAAACTCAAAATAGACAGCCAACAAAAACGAAATGATCATGGCAGTAATTTCACTTGCAGCACTTATGCGCCACCAGAACCAGCGAAGCAGGAACAACAGTCCGGTTCCTGCACCGATTTGAAGTAAAATATGAAAAGCCTGAAGAGAATTGCTCAATACAAGAGCTATCATAGCGGATAAAAACATTAACAAAACGATCGAGATCCTTCCAACAAAGACCAATTCTTTTTCAATAGCATCATTTTTAATAAACCGTTTATAATAATCATTGACAATATACGATGCACCCCAGTTGAGGTGTGTTGAAATAGTAGACATCACAGCAGCAATCAGAGAGGCCACAATAATTCCGAGGAGTCCTGCCGGTAAATGGGTTAACATGGCTGGATAGGCTAGATCATGTTTGACGATCTCCTGTGGAATATGGGGAAACGCAGTTCGTAATGATTCAAGGTCAGGGAAAACGATCATTGAGGAGAGAGCCACAATGATCCATGGCCATGGTCGCAGCGCGTAATGTGCCAGATTGAAAAACAGGGTGGCACCCATGGCATGCTTCTCATTTTTAGCTGCCAGCATCCTCTGGGCGATGTACCCTCCTCCACCAGGTTCTGCTCCAGGATACCAGACGCTCCACCATTGAACAGCGAGAGGAATGATAAAAACTGTTAAAAACAATGAGGTATTAGAGAAATCCGGAAGAATGGAAATCCTATTCACCACATTAGGATGTGCAAATAGCGACTTCAGTCCTCCTACTTGGGGTAATTTAAGCATCACAATAGCAGCGATCACAGAACCTGTCATAGCAATGAGAAATTGAATGAAATCCGTGAGTAAAACACCTGTGAGCCCACCCAACATAGAATACACCATCGCGATGAAAGAAGAGATGAAGATAGTCTTTAGAGGCGATATCCCAAACATCACGCCTCCCATTTTAATAGCTGCCAGAAGCACCGAGGCCATGATCACCACATTGAAAAAAATTCCTAGATAAAGTGCCCTGAATCCCCGAAGAAAGGCAGCGTTTTTGCCACTGTACCGCAATTCATAAAACTCAATATCCGTTAGAACATCGGATCGACGCCAGAGTTTTGCGTAGATAAAAACAGTTACCATTCCTGTAAGAAGGAAAGCCCACCACAACCAGTTACCAGCGACCCCATGCTGGCGCACCATATCTGTTATCAGGTTTGGGGTATCTCCAGAAAAAGTGGTAGCGACCATGGAAACTCCAAGAAGCCACCAGGGCATACTTCGCCCAGAAGCAAAAAATTCTGCGGTGTTTGATCCGGCTCTTTTGGCTAAACTAATGCCAATAGCAAGAGAAATAATAAAGAATACGACAATTGATAACCAATCTAACAATTCGAGTGTCATAGATACGTCCATTTTTAATTGTGAAATAAAACAGAAAGTATATTAGCTCGAAATATACAATCTTGTTCTCCCAATTATTATCAATGGAAGCCTTATTTAATAGATTATTTTTCCAGATCTCAATTTCCCATAATTTTTAAAAAAAATTATTGAAACAAATTATCAAGCTCTCTAAGTAGGTTTTTCGACTGTTTTCCATACTTCCGACAGAACCTAGCAGACCCGAAGGTATATACAACCATCTATCCAAATCCATGTGTTTATAATTGAATGGATTATCGGGTTCATATTTTGGCTTTGTTGGAGGAATCTGTGCAAATGATTTTTGCAAGAAAAATAAGAGCACAAAGATAATAAATATATACCTAAAACAATTATTACTTTGAAAGCTTTGTCGATTAATCATAAAATACCTCTATTTTTTTACCGGTAAACCTGGGATGAAATTCTGACTGCTTTCAGGTCCATAACCGTTTTTCCAATTTTCTTTAAAGCTCTTACATACAATTTCGTTCGCCCCTTCTTCAAGTTGACTGTCCCGAGCTTGAGAGAAGCCCATATTTTTTCATAATAATGATCATGTGGCACCAGAATTGGCGCTGGAATAGGATTGGGATCATGTTCCGTTTGGATGGTTCCTTGAAGCCGCTGTCCCCCGACTTCTACTTCTACTGTTGCTCCCAGGTTCTCTTTTGGACAGGTATATTTTAAAATGATTTCATATTCACCATCTCGAACAATATCGACGTTCCACCAAATATAATCATCTATGCTGGTCCATTGAGTAATCCAGGCATTTGTATAGCCAACCTGATCCATATATTTCATATTTCCATGTAAAAAGCCTTCATGAGCTGGCAGTTCAACACTTGGAGATTGCGGATAGCCCACTGGTATCGGTAGATTTTCAAAACCTTTCTGAGTTACATCATTATACCATGCCTCATAAGCATAAGCTAACTTTTTTGTTATATCTGGGTGCAGTTGTGCGACATCATGCTGTTGCCCAGGATCACGGATCATATCATAAAGTTCATTACCATTATTCGTCACGACTAACCTATACTGATCCGTTCGCACTGATCCTGGGGCGCGCTCTACGATTCCGCCACGACGTGATTGATGAGTAAGAATCGTTCGATTCGGCCAGGATTTCGTACGCCTTTTCAAGAGCGGTAGGAGACTTATTCCATCCCAAGATATATGGTCGGGAGCCTTGATGTGACACATATCTAAAATGGTTGGAAAAAGATCGATATGGGCTGTGATTTGCCCGACAAGGGTTCCCGGCTTTATTATACGAGGCCATTGGATAAAAAGCGGAACACGTACACCGCCTTCATGTACACTGGCTTTTCTTCCTCGCATGCCATCATTAAATCGCTTACTATTCGGACCATTGTCCGAGAGGAAAATAAATATCGTATCGTTTGATAATTTTAATTCTGCAAGCCTTTCAAGAATACGGCCGACGTTATTATCGATGTTTTCACACATGGCATATACGCAGGCTGTGATATCGCTTAGACCGCGGCGTTTATATTTATCACAATATTTGTCAGGCACTTGAAAAGGTGAATGAGGTGTATTATAGGGAATATAACAGAAGAATGGTTCATTACGGTGTTTTTCGATAAAGTCAATAGCCGCATCCGTTATCACATCCGCTATATAACCTTTTGTTTTAACCATCTTCCCGTTATGATCCAATTTGGTATCAAAATATATGTTCCAGTGTCCAGCACAGAACCCGAGAAATTCATCAAAGCCTTTACCATTCGGATGATAGGGATAATGTGCTCCGTTATGCCACTTGCCAAAACAGCCTGTAGCGTATCCTGCTTTTTTAAGAACCTGCGCGATCGTCACTTCCTCTTCTCGCATCGTTTCTAAACCGCGTGTTACCCAAACGGCATTCGTGCGCAAGTGATATCGTCCGGTCAGAACACTGGCGCGTGTGGGTGCACATACAGGACTCACGTAAAACCTGTCAAACCGTGCACCACCTGCCGCCAGTTTATCCAGGACCGGCGTGTCAATGTTTGTATTGCCGTGGGAATGAATATCACCGTAACCCTGATCGTCCGTCATGACGAGAACAATATTAGGTCTTTTACTTCTTTTATTACAACAAATCGCGGTTGCGCAAGTGAAAACCGCGGTTGAAAAAGTGCCGATAACAAAATGTAAAAATTCACGTCTTTTCATTGGTCCCTCCAGGCTACTTTAATAAAGTGGCTGTAATATACAATTGATATTATTTTGAACCGCATTAATTTGTCATGTGGAATTGTATCAAAGAACTTGCAGATATCAGCGTCTATCACTTCAATGTATCCAAAGTTCATCCACTTCCGGATAGCCTGCAGCGTTTGATGGCAACTCTTACCCTTGCGAAATCCATGGGGCATGCTCACAGAAATCCGCTTCAAAGATCGACTCCAATACCAGCTTTACCGCTGTCTGTACCATTCGATCCTTGCTCGTCGGTATCCCCCCAGTAGGTGAACTCCGTATTCATGGCCTTATTTTACCAAGAGCATTTTTCTCGTCTGTTCCATATTACCTGCTTGAAGTTTATACACATAAATTCCACTCGATAGCTGTGATGCATCAAAATCAGCTGTATAAATACCTGGAGATTTACTTTCATCAACAAGTGTCGCCACGTGATTGCCCAAAAGGTTGAACACCGTCAATTTTATGTGACGCGGATCTTTAACGGAGTATTTTATTGTTGTATTTGGATTAAAAGGATTGGGGTAATTCGGATACAGTGCAAAAGAATAAGGTCGTATGGGTTTTTCCTCGATCAAGCTCGTGCTCCTAAAAAGCATGACAAAATCCAGGTTGGGTGCGCTTTCAGAAGTAATGCCAGTGACCTTTAGATTATTACTTCCAGATTTGAATTCCGCATTAAGATATCGAGAATACCTCCAGTTCTCCCAAGACCCGGTAGACTCAAAGTTAAATGCATTATCTACCACGATCCAATTCACATCCATTTTACATAGACGGTTATTAGAAGAGCCATTGGCGAATCTAAATTTAAAAGCCCAGTTTCCAGCGGCAGGTAGAGCAAGAGTCCATTCAAGATAAGTTCCGATCTTATTGACTAAATTTACAAATCCTGTACCTGTATAACCAGGATGATTGCTATCCACAGAGCCTTCAGAAATAGTAGCATCTTCAGCTTGAAAAACCAAACTATCATTAGTTACTATAACATTTATTGGTGATGATGTATTACTAGCATTACTATCATCAAATGCTACAGCAATTAAAACATAATCACCTTCTGGAACATTTTGCCAAACATACTCCCATGGCTCTTGATCATCTGTAAATAATAAACTATCTCCTTCGTAAACTTCAATTCGTTCAACTACACCATCCATGTCAAAAGCAGTAATGGATATTGGTATATCACTGCCAACTGCGAAAAAAGAGAAATTAGCCGGTGAAGATATTGTCACATTAGGAAGTTGATTTACATTGAAGTAATCAGCGTATTTTGACATTTCAACACTTGCTAAAAGAAACGCTCCCAAACCATGTAGATCATTTGTATTTCTACTTCTATTTACATAATAGTTATAAACACCAACACTGGTTCCTTGACTGATATCTTTTAAATATGTCAAACCATCATTGCCAAGCGAGATTTTAGTTAGAATGCCTTCGTAACCTTTCAGGGCGACTTCGATATAACTGCTGTCTACATACCCTCTTTCAACTGCCCTGGCTGTAAAAAACGTGTACATACAAGAACATGACGTTTCAAGCCAGTTGTCCGCCTTGTCACCTTTGTTGGTTACTTGATACCACAATCCTGTCTCCTTATCCTGATATTTTGCAAGCCCTGAAATTAAGTCACTTAATATTTCTATCAATTTAGCTCGATTGGGGTGATTTTCAGGAAGCATTTCTAAAATTTCAATAATAGCCATACCGAACCAGCCCATTGACCGGCCCCAGAATTCCGGAGAACGATGCGTCACCGGATCGGCCCAACCTTCAGAACCATCTTCATCATAACCATGATATAAAAGACCGGTCGTATCTTTTAGATGACTTGCATAAATAATAATCTGTTGAGAGGCTTCGTCAAAGCAATAGGTACTGTCTCCAAACAGTTGTCCATACTTCATGAGAAAAGGCAAAGACATATACACACCATCCAACCATAATTGTCCATCTTTGTCTTTTTTATGCCACAAACCACTATCAGTTGTGCGTGGATAAGTATCAAATTCTGTTCTGATTCTTTCAGCTGCCTTCATGTATTTTTGTTCACCTGTCTCCTCATAACAATAAAGAGTAATCAGTCCGGGCTGCATGTTATCAAGACTGTTCATATTTCTGTCAATATTTCCATTATCACTTATGTGATCATCTAACCAGTCTCTAATGTACTGAAAATAACTGTCATCTCTAATTTTTTGCCAGACACGATATTGGGAATATAAATAAAATCCCTTTTGATAACTCCATGAACCCAGTTCTGAGGCTGGAAAATTCCTATACATTGTGGATTCAACGACTTTTGTTGCCCACTTCACTGGTGTAGAAGCTTTTGAAATATTAACACATAATATACAATATAGTAGAACAAAACAACTGATCTTTAAATAAATTTTCATTTTAATCTATCCTATTATAAATTAACCACAAATGACTTGTTTATCGTCAATGATTTTATGTCAATCAAGCAGGATTTACCTTATTAACATAATCTTTTTACTGATTATCGAATTATTATCACTTTGCAATGTAAATATATAGAGCCCGGAAGCCATGATATTTCCATAATCATCCGTGCCATCCCAAGAAATCATTTTTTCTCCAATATCGTTCACATTATCATGTTGAAGCGTTCGAATCTGTTGACCATTTATATTGTAAACTGCTATATGCATTAGACCAGGATTTGATATTTGATAATTAATGTGGATAGTATGATTAAATGGATTGGGATAACAATTTATGATTTTATAAGTTACAGCAGAAATCACATTTCTATGTTTAACGGTGGTATTACTCGATTCGGTTTTAAATTTCAGTCCCCAGATTCGATTTCCATCATAGTCTGGATTTGTTTCGGGTTCACATATATTCAGACAAAAATGATAATATCCATATTTCTGCAACGATTTTACTAATAAACGGTTCTCACCTGCTTTAATTGACGTTTTTACTTTTGTACTCACAAATCGATCATTCGGATAAGACCTGAAACTATTATAGCTATATACTAATGCACCATTAATATATATTTTCAATGCCTCATCAGATCCAATCCATAATTCTGCTTCCTGAGTTTGAGGAGCATAAAAATAACAGAATGCATAACTAAGTACTTTTCCTGGATAACTGAAATAATTATTTAAATCAAGTCTATCGTTAGTAAAATAAATAGCCTCACTCCAACCATCTTTACCTGGTTCAGGAGCGAGACTTCTTTCATTTGGAATAAACTGGTAGTTAATAGGATCTGAAATTCCTGCAATTGGATAAGGACCGTTCAAAAGCCAATAGCGGTTTCCTTGTCCAAAATCTGCCGTATTGTTAGAACTTTTCTTGAATCTCTTTTTCGTATGGTCTAAATCAGCTCCATAGATTGTAATTTTATCTGGATCATTGGTTCCCAGTCCAACAATTTCAGCAAGAGTAATGTGTTCAATATCGTCCGGGTTTAACCCCATTAAACGCGCACAAACGTGATCCACAGCAACAGGATCTGCACCAGCTATTATGGTATTCATCCTGACTAAATTATTTCCTCTTGCAGATTTTGTTGTTTCCAAACAGGCAAGGGCATCCACGATTACAAATCGAATATTTGCTATATTTGACAAGTCTACTATTTCCTTATCCGTCCAATATATTGGCGCTTGATCATCATGAATTAGTCGCGTTTTGTAATTATCCTGCGGTACACCTAGCGATTTCCAAAATCCATAGCGTGTGCTCGGAACAAGACCAATCTGGTTCTTAAGCGCAACAGTTATTCCTGTCCGACTATGAATTTTCATAACTGGTATAGTAATAAAAACATCAGCATTTAACACATCCTTATGAATGTAATATTGACCCTTTTGTGGATCGGCTTGTGGATCATTAGGTACAGCAACAAGTTCCAAATCTTGCCAGGGATCTTCGGGCGGTGAACCATTTAAGTTGGACAATCTGAAATTGATACCTTCCAAGTATGGATCGGTCAGCAAGTCCTGATATCCTGCAGTATCCCACAATTTTTGCCATTGAGGAGAGCTAAATCTATTTTGATATTTCATTTCATATTCCATTGGTCGGGGAGATCCTTCTCCGATAACAATCTCGATATTGCCATGATCTATTTCGTCAATCATTTTAATAAGCGCTTTAATAACACACACATCTGTAATTGCTCCGGAACCCGGAAGATCAGGATCCACAATGTTAGGTTTAAGTAAAACCATATTTCCCGATTGAATGAGCCCATGGAATCCTCCGGCCAAATTGACTGCACGTCTGACCATCTCCTCGATGGTCTCATAACCAATGGTCGGATCATTAATCGATACAGGATTGATTAAGGTCGAATCATCGGATCGAATGATGGCAACTTTTGTCGATGTAGATGTGACGCAATCGTACTCATGGACTGATTTATAAGTTCTATACAAGGAAAACATTTTCTTGCCAGGTTGAGATTGATCCCTCGATATCCAGATAACACTTAATAACAACAGGGTGATAACTATTAACAAGAATTTTTTATTAAATTTCATTTCGAACACCTATAAGATAAAGACACTCATATTTCGTAATTTTATCTCCGCTTGGTGCAGAACACTACCCCGAGTGGTAAATTTTCTTAAATTCTTAGCGCTGCAGAGACTATACTGTGGCTTAAAAATGTTATTAAACATTTTTTGTCAGCACATCACAGTCTTATCAAACTGCTTAAGACAAAAGATATCAATTATGCTAATCCTCGATGTCTAAGTCTATCAACAGATACTGCTGTAACAATAACGCAACCAGTGACAACTTGAGTGACCCATGTAGGCCATCCATTGAGTTGGCAGCCGGTTCGAATCACAGTCATGATAACTGCACCGACAATACTTCCAAGAATGGAACCTTCACCACCCGATAAACTTCCACCACCTATCACGACTGCGGCAATAATATCAAGTTCTAAGCCAACAGCACCAGTAGGGTCGCCCTGCCCCTGGTACGACATCAACATCAATCCGGCCATTCCTGAAAACGCACCAGAAACAGAATAAATAAATATCTTGACGCGTTCAACTGCTACACCGCACAAACGAGCCGTTTGGTCATTGGAACCAACTGCAAAAACATGACGGCCAAGCCGGCTATATTTTAAAAAACCAGTAACAATGAACGCTAAAAAAACCATAATCCAGGCACCTGGAGGAATCAACATCCATCTTCTATCTGGTGGCAAAATTGCCAATAATTCACTCAGCCATGTTTGATCCACGTTAATTGGCATACTGTGAGCCAATCCTTTGGCAAACCCGCGCACAAGCAAAAGAGTTCCCAATGTAACAATAAAAGGGACAACCTTTAATCGTGTAATCACCATTCCATTAAAGAATCCCCCCAAAAAACCTGCAAAAATACCTCCACAGGCTGCCAGTAATGGACTAAGCCTAAATGATTCCATAAGGAATGCAGCCACCACAGATCCCATAGCGATAATTGAACCTGTCGATAAATCAATTCCTGCCGAAATGATGACCAGAGTCACACCTATAGCAGAGATACCAACGATAACTGTTTGTTGAATGATCGTTTCTATGGCAGTCAGTGTGGCAATTTTAGTATTAAGTACAGTGAAAAATCCAAAAACAAGAAACAATGCTAAAAATACACCAACCCTATTTAATAAATTCATCCAATTCTTTGAATGAAAAGTGATAAACTTTTCACCAGTCATGTCTTTTTGTTCTAGGTGATTATGCATTAAAGACTTCCTTGCCCTGTTGCAGCCAACATCAAACTATGTTCATTCACCTCTTCAATTGGTTTTACAGCGCTAAGTTTCCCGCGATACATGACAGCAATTCTATCACAAATACCCAGTAATTCAGGAAAATAACTACTTATGAATAGTATAGCTTTAGGTTTAGTATCTGTAGAGCCCGAAGCCATTTCATCGATGACCTGATAGATCTTTGCCTTGGCAACAACATCAATTCCTCGTGTCGGTTCATCTAAAAGCATCACGTCAACATCATGCTGGAGTAATCTTGCCAAAACGGTTTTCTGCTGATTACCACCCGACAAATCTATAACACGCTGCTGCGGACCTTGACATCGGATACCTAATTGCTCAATCCACTTTTGAGACGCTACATATTGATTCCGAGGTAACACCAAACCGAAAGGTCCGAATCCTTTCATTCTGGAAATAGTAACATTATCTGCAATACTCAAATTTAAAATAAGTCCCTCTTCTTTACGATTTTCACTGAGCATCCCAATACCTTGAATCCACCTGCTTTGAGGCGAATATGGACCAACATAAACACCAATTTTAATTTCGCCATTGCGTACAGGATCAAGTCCGAATATGACGCGTATCAATTCGGTACGCCCTGCACCCACCAGACCACTTATGCCAAGAACTTCACCACGATGTAGAGTTAAACTGGCAGATTCTGGTTTTTTTATCCCAGCAAGATTTTTTACTTCTAAAACAGGCTCCAAACACTGTCTTGAAGACCTTGGATATAACTCTGTTACCTCCCTCCCTACCATCAACTGAACAATTTCTTCAGAAGTGATTTCTCCCGCTGCATACGACACGACTACTGATCCGTCCCTTAATACTGTGACGCGATCAGCGACTTCTTGAACCTCTTCCAGAAAATGTGAAATATATATGATTGAGAGGTTTCTATTTTTAAGACCCTTAATAATTTCAAATAACTGCTTAATATCTCGCTGAGACAAGCTGCTTGTTGGTTCATCGAAAACAAGTACCTGGCATCCTACTGCAAGTGACCGGCTAATTTCAACCAGTTGTTGAGCTCCAATCGAAAGGTCAGCGACTCGGATATCAGGCTTGATTTCCGGATGATCAAAATACTCGAGGGATTTTAATGCCCGCTCTCTAACCTTTTTCCAACGTATAAATCCCATTTTGGTCGGTTCCATACCGAGAAATATGTTCTCTTCTACAGTCATATGCGGTGCTAGTGACAGTTCTTGATAAATCATTCCGACACCCTTTTGGCGGGCATCCAGAGGATTACGCGGCTGATAGGCTTGTCCATCAAGAAACATGAAACCTTTATCAGGCTGATAGGCACCGGAAAGAATTTTCATTAATGTGCTTTTCCCAGCACCATTTTCGCCAACAAGGGCGTGAACTTCACCCGGCGTTACGGTAAAATCCACGCAGTCAAGAGCAATTGTTGCTCCAAATCTTTTATATATTCCACGCATTTCCAGGCGTGGAATTATGTCAACCGCCATGTTTTTTAAAGATTCAACCACTTTTCCAAATCTGGATTGATCAATTCCTGTATTTCTGCATTGTTAAGATCTTCAGCTGTTATAAATGTAACTCCAGTATCGATTCGCTTTTCAACAGTTTCTCCATTTAAATGTCGAAACATTGTCTTAACTCCCAAATAACCCATTTTGAAAGGATTCTGGACAACCAGGCCATGAATCTCGCCATTGTGCAAACCATGAATGAGCGGTTCACTCGAATCGAAACCTATAAATTTAACCTTCCCTGCCAATCGATGTCTTCTCAGCGCCTGAAGCATTCCATAGGTCGAAGTTTCATTGGGACAAAAAATGCCGTCAATAGTGAAAATTCCGTTTGAATTTTTAAATCGCAATATTAGGTTTTCACTCGCCTGCAGTCCCTGCGAACTGGTTGCTCCAGCATATTGTTCGCTACTCACCACCTTGATTCCAGGAAATTCCTTAATAACATCTAAGAATCCTTCCTCTCGTTTTGCCGTGCTTGCAGAACCCTCAAAATATCGCAGTAAAATAACCTTGCCCTGTCCATTTAGAAATTTTGCCAGATTCCTGCCTCCAAGACAGCCCCCTTTGTAGTTATCTGTGGCAACAAAGCTTGTGTACACATCTTCCGAATCTATAAGATCAGAATCAATAATCACTACCGGGACGCTTTTCTTCACAGCGCTTTGAACAGGACGGCGAAGCGCCATAGCGTCCAAAGGGGCTAAAACAATGCCATTGACTTGATTCATTACCTGATTATCAACAAGGGCAATTTGCTGCTGGCGATCGTCTTCCTTATCCGTTCCAACCCAATTGATATCGATTCCTAATTCTTTCGATGCTTTGACTGCTCCAGCATGAATAGATTGCCAGAATACATGCGTCGTTCCTTTAGGAATTACAGAAATTATAATTTTCTGTTTGTCTGCCTCATTGCGACTACAAAAAATAATTCCGAGGTGGAGTATAAACGCAAAAGGTAATATAAACCGCTTACTCATAACGGTTCCTCCATAGTTTGCTTCACTGGCCTGGATTTCTCGTTGCGCGGTATCGTGGTACAAGTGGAAGCAGTGGCTCGACTGTCAACTGAATTAAGCCATTAGTTTTTAGGCAGGTGGATATTCATTGCAAAGTAGATACAGTGGTCCTTCATCTTCTTCAATTTCGGGAAAACGGGCGACTGTTCATTTCAGAAGCATCATTTTTTTCGTTAAAACATTCGAACCAGTCTGAATCTTGTACAGATAAATACCACTATTCAGTTGAGCCCCATTAAATTGGACCTTATGATACCCTGCATTTTCAATTTGGTTATTAATTAAATTGGCCACTTTTTCTCCCAACAAATTATATACATCCAAAGTGACAAGATCTTTTCGTGGAACAGAATACACTATTTCTGTTGTGGGATTGAAAGGATTGGGAAAATTTTGCCTGAGTTCCAATATCTCAGGATAAGAATAATTTTGATCTTCTACCGCTGTTGCGACCAATTCACCGCTTAAAATTGCGGTTCCCATCACACTTGCATTCTTCCATGTATCATCAGTGCTGTCCGCAAATGCTTTTATCTTATGTTCATTGACACCACCATCATCGTCATCATCATAATCATATTCTACACCAATTTTTTGATTATCCACTGGTCCTATATTCAACATTCCCCATATTATTGCAATTTCTAAAGTCCACCCTTCATCATTGATCAATATCGCATGATTAGCAAAATCAGAAATATCTAGATCCGTATTCGGTGATTTTGAACCAATATGAAAACTGGTTAATGGGTCATCATATGATATTTGAATCTGCCAGTCATCGATCCCATCATAAGTAGATTCTTTACTGTTATTTCCATCAAAATAGAGTTCAATACAATCATCTCGAAAAATCTTATCATTAATATCATCCCGGAACAAAGTATCGTCTACAATGTTAAAAAATGTGTAAAAAAAGTCATCGTCCCACATTGCTCGAAAAGATCCTGAATAATCATTTTCATCAGTAGGATCTCTTTTATCTGGATTTAAAACAACAGAGTGATCAATTGCAAATTCTGTTACATTTTCCCAGATTGGATCTAAAACTCCATCAATATTTGGAGGCGTAGTTGTTTTGAGAAAAGTAATAACCGTATCTGGTGTAAGGGAAACCTGGCCTATCACTGGGCAAACAACTAAACAAACAGTAAAAAATGAAACGATACACAAATTAAACTTGGCTTTCATTGGTCATGTCTCCTCTTAGATTTGATTCAATCGTTTGTTACCTCCTTGGCTTCTTGTTACTTGGGTTTATTATCGATATGCAATCACCTCCTTATTGAAGTTTTTTTCATCTTAATAACTTCTATTCCAGCTAATAAAATAGCACCCAAGCCATGGATGTCATTCAATCTTTTGGGGCGTTTATAATAAAAGATCATGTTATCTTCTATGCCTGTTCCAATACAAATATCTTCCACCTGTCCATCGTCTCGGATTTTGGTCTGCAGTCCTTCCCAGCCTCTATAAGCAATAGATGCATATCTTTTATCGATCCAGCCTTCATTCACCGCTTTGGCAATGGAATAGGTGAACATTGCTGTACAAGAAGACTCTAAATACGAATTATTTTTATTCAGTATTTGATGCCACAAGCCTTTTATATCCTGGTATTTAGCAATGCCCAGTATCTGTTGGAATAAAATGGAAATCAGCGTATCTCTTTTTGAATGTTCTTCATTTAAAAAATTCAATAAATTGACTTGCGCCATCATTACCCATCCGTTACATCTTCCCCAATGCGCGACACCATTCGTTTTTAAATCACTATAATAACAATGATAATACAACTCCGTTTTGGGATTATATAAATATTTAGTAAAGTTAATGACCTGTGTGATTGCGTCATCAAAATATTTCTTATCTCCGGTAAGTTTTCCCATTCTTACCAGAAATGGAACACTCATATATAAATCATCCGCCCAAAGCGTCATTTTATGGGGGAATGGTCTTACAAGGGTACCATCTTCTATTCTATCTTGCTTTTTAAGAACATGATCAGACACAGTGTCAAGATAGATCCGGTATTCCTTTCTCTGGTCATATTTTAAAACTTCAATTAAACCAGCGCTCATGGCGCCGCAATCATCTAATTCTTCCGTTATAAACAATTGTCTAAATGGATAACTCCATTTATGTGACCCTTCATAGTTATCTTTAAAAATCTTATAATTATCAAATGCAAACCGGTAGTTTTTTATGGCAAATTCTTTGTACTTATCGTCATCTAAAATATCGCTCAATTCCAACATTGCCATATTTAAAACACCATTCCAGTATTTCCACTCATTGTATGGGCTTTCTATTATTATATATTTAGAATACTTAACATCCTTTAGACTAGTGTAAGTTTCCTTACTTTTCCGATTTATAAATCGGAATGTCGAATTTTCACAAATATTATTCGCAAGTTTTGTAATAATTCGAATGTCTTGATCAATTTCTTGACCCTGAAGAGATTGATTGGCTAAAAAAAATGAAAGAACGCAAACGAAAATCATAAAAAATCTCACAATAACCTCCTGATATCTTATTAGTTAAGCCCAATGAACGGATAAGATTAACCCTACAGCATAAGTTTTATAAATTTGTGCCTAATTTAGGCTTTAGAAATCTGGAAAACCTTTTAAACCTGAGTTCATTTGATACCATAGTTACCCAGTAGGCTTAAAAGAGAGCTAAAAATCCTTAGTTTTCGAATGATAAGAAATAGGTATAAAAAGAGTTCTTATCTGTTAATTCGGGATTAAAATTCAAATTTCAGCAGTGTATCTTTTTCTTTAATTTCTGTGTTCAAGAAAACAACCAATTCGTTGTTCCTGCTCAGGCCAGACTCAAAGTATGAAGTCTCTAATTCAACGTCATTTATTCTCACTACGCGCACTTCTTGTTTTTGATTTTTTATAAGAAAAACCGGATTGATTATCATATCCTTTTGCGGACTGATTTTGATTCGACAATCTTTAAAGGATTTTTTCGCATTGAAAAGGTAGGCCCGCTGAAAAAAATCATATTTATTAAACTCGATATTATTACTTATGCATTGAACATCTCCAGGATAAAGCCACGATTCTGCCTCTTTTTGTGCTGTGTTTGTATTGGATTCAGCCAGGCCAATCAGTATCACGTATGAATTGGGTAGAACATCTGGATTCACATCCATGTGGATGCTGCCGATATTGCCGTGATTAGGCACATCCAGGGCAACTGCATTATAACCGTCTATTTGATACTGAGAAGCTGGCCAGTGTCCTCTGGGCCTGTCATCATTCAAGTCATATTTTCGTCTGGGGCTGCAAACTACAAAATGTTCCGGATTTTTAACACCCGGGAGAAGCTCATCGCGTAAGGCAAAACAAGCAAACGGATGCAGACGATCTTTTAATTCTATCTCCAGAATGAATTCTTTGTGTCTGCTTACAAAATCTTTATAAAATGAAATCGGCTCTGCATAGAATTCATTCGTTGTATGTTTTTCTCCTTCGAGACTTGAAAAAACGGCAACATTGTCACGAAAGAAATCTTTAGCTCGTACCGCAGGTGGTTTGGCCAACAGAATTTCAAAAAACTCATGTTCACGGGTGCTGTTCGGCCAGACATCGATATGACGAGTCCCAATACCATTCGGATAAAAGGTGTAGTATTCATCCACCCACTCATTGCGAAGGATTCGATAATGATGATCATTTATAGCATATCGATATTGAACAACTACACGGGCAGGTGATTTTTCCAATATTTTCACGCGGGTATAGCGTCCTTCACGATCCTGCATGGGTTCACTGCATCCCTGGTTCCCTTCGCCCCATGTCTCCACAAACTCGTAACTGATGCCGATCTGTCCCACATCCCACCACGGGATGTAACAGGCATGTTTCCAAAAAACAAACTCCGCAGGAAAAGGGAATTGGATTCTCACGGCATGTCCGCTGAACCCGCCAAAGTTATAGGGTTGTTCTACGACCTGAAATTTTTTAGGGATGACAGGATTAAACTTTGTAAAGGACAGTGTGTAACTCGACAGCTCAGCACTGTCTGATTTTCGAATCAGTCTCGATTGAATTGCGTAGTTTCCCCCGGGAAGCGGCCTCAGTTTTTGAATATCGAAAACAGGCTGATAATCACTGGCATGGCTCAAATCTTCAATGGTCTGGCTGGTAATCACGCGGTCCGAAGCAGGTTCGAGAAGAGTCAATTCTAATTTAGCAATTTTGTAAAATTCTTCACTGGTGCGCAGGAAAAACAAGACCGGCTTTATTTCCGAAGGCTGATACGAATACAGCGGCTCTAAATTAAATTCAATGAACGGCGGAACTGTCAGTACATAAGAGGTAACATAAAGCTGCTGCCCTGTAACAGGATCTGTCAACCGAATTGAGAGCCTGTTCTCTCCATTTTCAGGGATGTAATAGTCTGTTTCAACAGGCGTATTTGAATTGGTATTAATGATTTGCTTCGACTCCCATCTCTCGGCAGAAAGCGGATCCACTGATAAATGAAGAACCGCTTTTTGTTTTTTCTCTGCTTTAAAACAAAGTTTCAGAGGATTTCTTCCAAAAACTGAAGGATGGCGAACAGGCTCGCTGGAATCGTGGTGATCACCCAGGTAACTGATCTCTGAAACCTCGAACGGAATACTGCCAAATACTATGTCACCAAACTCAATGGGCGAATAAAAGTTACTGACACTTGATGTCTCATTGTCACGCATCAAAGCCCAGGCACTGTATTCTTCTTCTTCTCCCTTGGGACGCCTGGAATAATCTAATATCCAGCTTCCTCCCTTTTCGTCGTAAGGAACACGGGCACGAGCCGCATTAAATCCCCACGTCATTCCTTCTTGAATGCGATCAATACCCAGTGATGGCACATCAATGGCAATCTCTGAAACCCACTGGTCTTCTTCGATCTTTGTTCTGGCCAGCCAGAAGCAATTCCAGCTCGCATCCAGATCCACCCTGTGTACTTTCTCATATCGGGTGAAACATTTGCGATCAAACTGAACACTCCTCGGATTGACAACCAATTCATAAAAGCTGCGGTGATCGTGGTCCATATCTAAAAAAATATGGACACGGTCATCATACAATATATCCGCATCGTCCCACATTTTAGAATTCATTTTTAGTTTCGCAATTTCCGATTCCCTGCTCTGAAAAGCAATGTAGAGATGAGTGTCATCATACACCAAAAGACAGGTAGTCGTTTGTCTGGCAGGGGCACTGAAATCTTTACCAGCGGTTTGAACAAAGCCGGAAAGTCGCTTGCTTTGCTGCCAGCAGGGATCATTCAGTTGACCGTCTATCCGCGGGCGTGCATCTGTCTTTGGCACAGTTGCGAATGAGATCGATCTTACCAGCATGTTGGTATTTGCGAGGGCTCCGACAGAAAGTAGGAGTAGTTGTGTTAAGATCAATATGTGCCTCATATTACTCCTCAATTTTATTTATTATCGGACATAATTTCAATTAAGTGACATCTTTTTTTCATTCTATTGCAGCAATAACATTTTCATGGTTTTTGCAAAAGAATTTACCTGTAGACAGCACAAATAGATACCACTGGCAAACTTATTACATTCAATTTCCCAAATAATATCATGTGTTCCAGCATCCTGCATACAATTCACCAAAACTGAGATCTCCCGACCACTTACATCATAAATAATCAATTTCACTTTACCTGATCTTGGCAGATGATAGCAGATGCGTGTAGATGAGTTAAATGGATTCGGATAATTTTGACACAATTGATAATTTTTAAGAATGTGGATTTCCTCTTTTTTAAATTCAACATGATTAGTAGCAGTCTGTACAACTTTTAATACAGGGGGAAAAGTGGTTTCCCGACTGTAAAAATCTGCCTGTTTATCAGCAGTGTCATTGTTTTTTAGCATCAGGCTTGCTACTTTATCACCAACTATCTCGGAAGCAATAAAACTGGTTACATCCCAGTGATAAACTTTACCCTCGGATGCGATGTCGTTCACAGAATCTAAATGAACATCTGCAGGAGGTGCATTGTTCCAGGTAATAGTACTCTCACTCCAATTATCATCTTTTATTGAATAAATATCTGCTCTGGCCGGTGAACCATATTTCAAACCTTTATTTTTTACAGTTAGTTTCAATACAGCATTGAAGATTGGATCTTTTATGCCGCTCAAATCAAACTTCAAATAAACATTGCTATAGAATTTCTCGTCATTCCCGTGTCTTACCCTTAGATAAGATGAAGAATTAAAGTTCCTTGAGGCATAGATACTGCCCTGGACATAGGCGTCGTCAGTAGGCGTTAAGTCGACAGCTTCTCCTCCCTCTACGATAAAATTTGCTGTAATAAATTTAGGAGAATCCATAAGAACTGTTTCAGGGTTTTTCGAACCGCTTAAATATCCGCTCCAATGATCAAACGACCATCCAGGATCAGGATTGGCTGTCAGCATAACCACAGTACCTTCATCATAAATACCTTCAGAAGGATTAAGCGATACACTGCCTGAACCTGCTTTGTTCACTTTCAACATAAATTTGCTGAACGGATCAGGAATTAGACTATTAACATATACCTCTACATTGTCATAGTCAGGATCAAGATCGCGTTCGTTGGCATCATAAACACCAGGATTAAGACCTTTGGAAGTTTCCCAATCATCGGGCATGCCGTCATCATCAGTATCTGTTGGAGCTGTACCAGCAGCATACAACGGCCAATCTCCCTCAGGAACCTGAAGGTCTCGTTCGTCACAATTAACAACACAGTCGACGAGATTTCCGGTACCACACAAAACATCGTTCACGAGTCTCTCGTCTACAATATCTCTTATGGGTCGTGTTGCCCCTGCATTTTGCAAGACCAAATCTCTCGCTTTTTCGGCTGAAACAGCGGTGATCCCGGAAGGCGGCAAAACAAAGCTGTTTGACTTATATTCCGGAAGAAAAGCAGGCCCGGCAACACACAACCATTCGTTTTCCTCATCATTTACCCGATAAGCATCCTTGTTTCCTTCCACATAGACAAGCGTTCCCGGAGCGATGGGATCTCTAAAATAAACCAGATGGCTTTCACTAAACCAACTGGAGGTGCTGGGTCCCGGAATGCCATAATTGCCAATGATGTTCGAATATATAGGGCCGACGTTGTAATAATCGTGCAAATGAATGCCCATTTCGCCCCAATTGTAAATAAGATTGTTGACGATTTCCGTTGATACGTTTCCTTTAATACATGGACTACGTTTGTTGTTGTGAGCAAATAGGTTATGATGCACGGAAATATTCTGACTATGATCGCCGATCAAGAAGCCACGGCTGTGAGCTCCATCCGGATATATGCTATACCACAGAGCTTCGCTGATAATGCTCCATTGTACCGTGACATCGTGCATTGGATACCAAAGAGAAATAATTTCATCGACAGACCAGCTCATTGAACAGTGATCCACAATAACATTGTAAGGTTCGTCATCGGAATTTTCGACAGCAAAGCTGTCTCTATTACCCGGACTCTTTCCGCTCGGATCATCACCAACTCTCATCCGTAATCCTCTGATGATAGCATCATGTGTCTTAACACGGAGAGCAGCATTCCGAATACATATCCCACCTCCTGGAGCTGTCTGCCCTGCTATTGTTATATAAGGATTGTTAATATTAATATCAGAATTCAAAATAATATGACCACCGGTTTCAAAAACGACAATCCTTGGCCCCGAAGCAGTGCAGGCAGCTCTTAACGAACCTGTTCCAGAATTATTCGTATTGGTGACCTTGATAACCCTCCCACCTCTTCCTCCCACAGTAGTGGAACCATACCCTTCTGCACCAGGAAAGGCCGGTATTTGCGCTAAAAGCCTCAATACAATACCACAAGGAATATTTAGTGCCAAGATTAAAGCGACATATTTGTGTCTTAAAAACGTGCTTCCTCCAATAACTATTATTATCAATACAATGTTATCTTTTCATTTCCATTTTCTGACCATAATCAAGTTCACCGTCCATGATATATTCTGAGAAAGCTGGAACCGCAGCAGGATATGGGACACCAGGTCTGAAGGCATATAGTTGGATTCGCGTCAACTGAATGTTTTTCAATGCATCAAAATTAATCTCGATTTTGTCACTGTATTTTTTCTGCAGACTGTCAACATAAAAACTCAAATAGTTGTCTTTCCCTCTCATATATTTCTGATCGAAATCATCCTTTTTTACAACAGATTTTAGATATTGATCTCTGTGAAATAACGCCAGGTATGCATCGCGCCACATAGTTATTTTTCTCTTAACTTCCAGTTCCTTATCTAAGGACTTCCTGTACGCCTCTTTTGTAATATAATAATCGGTAATCATATCGATAATTGCTAATCGGAATTGTTTATAAAAACTCGGCTTATCTGCAGGTTTTTCCCGATAGACCAGTGGATGTGAGATCCATACTTTTCTGAAATCCCGCACAGTCCAAACCTGATTATCGATACTAAAAAGGGGCTGTTCCAACAGGTTTTGTTGCGCAGTCTTTTGATCAAATATCATTTCTTCATTATTTAGAAAATTCTTAAGTAGCTTCTGTCTTTTTTCACTCTCTGATGTTATGTAAAGATCAAAAAATAGATCTGCAAGCTTGAAAAACGTCTCATTCATGAACTCAACACCTTTCCCATGCATGATTTTGCCGACATAGGCCTTCCACATTTTAGCGGCCTTTTTCTGCTTCAGTTTTTCTGAAACCTCGCACCATCGTTTTTGAATATCTTCACCGCCTATGGTCGGAGAAAATTTCCAATCCAACACTTTCATCACCAGATAATTATTTTTTTCTATTTTTAGAGGACCGACAATCCGATCAGGTTCCAGCAATTCAGAAAAAAGTGCATCATGAACTATATCTGAATCAGAATCTTTAAAAGAGACGGTTTTTTCGGGAACCTTATTCTTCTCGGATAATTCGCAATATATCTTTTCGAACAACTGTTCATTCGTTTGAAGTTGCTTCTTAATCTTCATCGCCATTCTATCATTGTGAATGGAATAATAAGCAACCTTGTATTCACGACCTGCGAGAGGATAAATCTTTTTTATTTCCTGTGAATCCAATGTAACCTTATTAAAGACCTGTTTATAGTACAATCGTTCCCGCATGGCCTGTTCTTTGATGCCCCGAATAAATGACTGAAACATTTCATTTTGAGCTAATAGATTCTCTTCTCCAATTTCAATGGCCATCAATTTTTCAGCAATGAGATTGTTAAGTAAAACATTTTTCATATCTTCATCATTCAAAGCAGGATACTGGGGATGGATGGTCAGTTCAATTCTATAGATATATTCTTCTACAGTAATCTCTTTATTCCCAATTCTTGCCATGATTTTTTCTTCTAATAGCTTATCTTCTTTCATTGAACAGGAAAAACAAGTGAAAAATTGGGCTATTAAAATGGCATAACCTATTTTAATACAGGTGTAAATTGAATATTTCAAGGCTTCATAAACCTATAAGTTCATAAAAAAGGTATTGACGCTATGATGTTGCAAACACATTTTTATCATTGAAAACATAATGTGAAATGATCATTAAAATCCTAAACCCAGACTGAACATGTGCACTGCATTCAACAATCCAAAATCTCTGTATGCATAATCAATCATTAATGCAGCATTTCTCATTTTATAGTGCATACCGCCCCCGAGCGATAAGCCAGACTCTGCGTCTTTCATAAATAAAGAGGTATAACCTGCTCGTAATGCAAACATCTTGTTAAAAATATATTCTGCGCCTACATTCAGGCTTTCAACATCATCATTAGGATGTAAAGCATCAACGGCTAAGATAAGGTTATTATTTCCCAATCCTTTCAGAACGTCCATGGAAATACCCACGCGAAACATCAACGGAAGATTGAATTCATCTGTTTTGAGAGTGGTGTTGATATTCGGATTGTTGCCTTCAATCTGCTTATCGATATCGATCTGAGTCAATAAATCTTTGCCAGACATTTTCACTTTTGTGCCATAATTCGATATAGACATACCTATTTTCAATCCATTAAACTGTGTAGTAAAAAGAGTCCCAACATCGAAAGCAAAGCCGTCTGCGCTGGCATAACGTATCTTTTCATTGACATACTTAAAATTGAAACCGACTGAAAAACGATCAGTTAGACTCCTGGCAAAACTCAAACCAAATGCATAGTTGCCGGCGCTAAACGTTTCGCCGGTCCCTTCGGGATTGGATATTGTGGTCCTTTCCATTTCATCCATGGTTAAAAATGTAGCATTCACTCCGATCGTTCCAATACCTGTTAGTGGTGCCACAACTGCCATATAATTAAAATTAATATCTGCAATCCATTTGGTATGGTTGAACACTGCCTGAAATTGATTAAGGCGGGCAATCCCTGAAGGATTCCAATAGATTGCTGACGCATCCTGAGCTACTGCAACATAGGCTCCACCCATGGCGACAGCTCTTGCCCCGACATCAATATTTAAGAAGCCCATTGCAGTAGTACCCACTTTGGATACTTCTTTCGAAAAAATTTGAGAGTTCAGCAGCAGAACTCCACCAAGTATCATCGCTAATTTCTTCATACGCCCACTCCTTTTTCTACGCTATGTTGTGTTTCAATTCAAACTTACTTGATCACCGCAAATTTTCCAATATATTGACCGATCCCTGGGGCGTCAACATGATAGATATAAACACCAAACGAAATATCCAGATTGTCTTTGCTCAACATATCCCAGATCTCGGTTCCATCCCATATTAATGTGTCATGCTCAAGAGTCTGTACCAACTGCCCTCGAACATTAAATATCCTGATTGTGCACTGATTGGGTAGATGGATAAAATGCAGTTCCCTGGGGCCCCGGCCCGTGGAATATGGATTGTGAGGTTCCCATGAATTGGATACCACATAAGGATTCGGAACGACTTTAATGTTGTCTAGCTCGGTCTTTGCTCGCTCATTATTTACTGTCGCCGATTTGGTTTGAAATTCAAATACGTCGTGGGACAATAATGGCTTATGAAGTATCAATTCCAACGTATCTCCAGTACTTGGATTCGTTGTAAGAGAATCGGCTCCAAGTTTGTTCAGCTCAACTTGCCATGTTGCAATCAATGAATCATTTTCATCTTTCTCCAGGAAGATAATTTTATCCTTTTTGTTCGTAGTTACGCTATATCCTGTGAAATTACCATCATCACCGTCTTTCTCTTCAAAAGCAAATTCGATTTCTTCGTTCGTTATGGAATTAAACAATTTAAAGTTGACAGGAACTGCCGCAAATCCATAGAATTCAGTAGATGTATTGCTTCCGGTTTCGCCAATCTCAATTCGATAGTCATTTGATTTTGGTATGCCGATAACTTTTCCTCCCGGAATAAAAGCAAAAACTGGTCTCATATTAAAATTATATATATTGGGACGATTCCATCCAGATTTTTCTAAATCTGGACCCAGTTGCTCAGTATTTACCAGCATAATACTAAATGTAGACAAGGTCGGTATTGTTACTACCTTAAAATCATCTTCTGTACTAAAATCAGTACTCTTCTTCAGCAATGTATCAGGGGCCAATGAATTGGTAACATCGATCACATTAAAATACTTGCTTGTAGGAAAAAAGTACAAGCCTCTTTTAATCAGCGTATCTTCAAACGTCACTCGATAAACATTATTTTGAAACAATGTCTTATCAATGATATTAATAATGACATCGCCGTTTGTCGTACTCCCCTCGAGCCATTGTTTTTCGATACTTGCATCCACAAAACCGGCTGACGGAGCTTCGGGTCGGACAACAGCCACATTTGAACCTTTATCGATCCTGCCATCTTTAGAGACAGAAATATATTTGGAACATTCTGCAGGATAGATGCCAATTGAATCGGCCCCCTGGTCATAAGCGGTCACGGCATAGTAATAAGTATAACCATTGACGGCAGTGGTATCTACAAAACTGTGCTTCAGCCCTGTATCATCACCGCGGTAGAATTGAACGCCGTTATAGGCCGTAGCAGAAAATCCTTTGATATCGTCGACCAGATCAAACTGTCCAAGGGGTTTCTCTCTGACTTTCGATGCATAACCATCCGTAATCTTTTCCATGTCATTCCAGCCCCTGTCTGTGGAGCGGTATATTTTGTAACCTTCAAAATCGTATCCTGTGATTGGATCGAAAGAGGATTCAGCAAGATTGTCCCAGTAAAGCGTAACTTCACCGTTTCCAGGAATCGCGGTCAAAGTCGGAATAAGTGGTGCCTTGGAAAATTGATAGTTTGCGGCGTAGGCTTTTTGCGCCACTTCCTTGTTCCTGAAAAGATCTTCTTCCGGGCTTCCCATGATGTAGGCAAAAGAAAAGCGCCTAATTTCATCCGGTTTCGTCGGAAAATAGCCGGAACCAAGTATAATATCGGTATTTCCGATCTGGCCGATCGCATTCAGATTACCCGGCTTTATTGCTTCCCAAAGTGCTTCGTCCATGTACAAACCATAACTTCTAAGATCTGAATAGATAAAAAAAGAAGTCAGACCAATCATATCGGATTCATCAATATCGACCTTATCAATATGGGGTTCTCCAGGCAGAAGTGTTCCCGCACCGGAAGTGGGTCTGCCGTCTCCTTCTCCAGGATCATTGGTTCCAGCCTTACCGTCCAAACCCACGTCATCAAACAGGACATTCCAGTCACCATCATTGTCGATGCCGTCATCACGCTTCTCTTCAATGAGTGGATTATCCAGGCCTTCACCAGTAAAATAATCAATATATTTCAGTCCCTCGTACAGATATCTGTGAAACGCCTCTGCTCCTTCACCTACAATAGTACCGTTGTTTTCATCGATAATGCCGTTCAGGTTATCATCTTTAAGGTTATGGGATATTTCAACTACTTCCCCGGGGTAAATCGTTGTGTCTCTGCCCAGATAAGTAAAGGTCACGCCCTCTGCCGGCATGGCCGTAATTGTGCGCTCAAATGTCTGATAATCGATCAGAACGATGTGATCTCCCGCATTCACCGTTCTGGAGAACATGGCCTCTGTGATCACTGGTCCCGAACCTAACATACCGTCACCGTCATTATCGATTCCGTCAACCGGGTTTCCCGGGCTCTCCAGAAAGGCGATACCCAAAAAACCGACAGGACTCCATCCACCTGCGCCCCGATCATTTGTAGGATCATCGAACTGGTACCCAAGATCCTGTAAAAGATCATACCTACCGCCGTCATCATTCGAATCTTCACCTGTGATGTCTCCCCCCATATTGGGACTTACCATCATGCCAAAATTCATCTTATCGTGTAGATGTGTACCAATATTGTGAGCATCAAAAAGCCAGAAAAGTATATCTTCCACCTCGACAGTTGACCACTGAAACCCCCTGACCGTGACACGAAGCCCCAATCCGCGTCTCAGAGAATCGGTGCTGTCCGGCCAGAATAAAAATTCTTTGTTGTTGTAATCATCTATCACGTAATAACTTTCCTGATCCGCGTTGAGGATGTCCTTACCAAAGTAACCGTTCCAGGAATCAGGCCAGCCAGGATCACCCACATCTTCGAATTTATCCGGCCAGGTTGAAGGCCACGACCACCTCTTGTGGCTCATGGCGATCCAGGGTTTATCACTTTCTCCGGGCGGTGGGCTCGGATTATAAAATCCCGGCAGGGGACACATAGTCCACCATTCGCCGGTGTCAGGATCGTAATCACCAGAACTGTGTGGAAAATTTTCCTGTATCCATGCCGGCTTGGTTCCGTGAGATTCTGACACGATATGCTTGATCATCGCTTCTTTGTCCCGCACTTCGGATCCAAAAAATGTAGCTACTTTAGCCAAATAAAAATGTCCGGAATTGATGGGCCATTCCCCGCCGATTTCTGTCGCTTCAAAATCTCGATTAATGCCTATCTGCCCCCAATTCCAAAAGTGCGTTTTGATTTGGTTGCCTGAATGCAGTCCCTCGGCACTGTAGTTCTGATCACCGTGAAGCTGATCCATCTGTGCAAATATAATAGAGGGCAACAAATAGCAAAATGCAGACATCAGTACGATAGTTGTCGATAACTTCCTCATCGATATCTCCTTTTCAACTCATAAATGGTTAAAATTCCAGCTCGATTCCCAACTGAATTTCACGCGGTGGCTGATACCAGCCTGGCCGCTTCGTAAAACCATTGTACGAACCGATACGATTCGGTTGATAACCGGCATAATCCGTGAAGATATTGGCGCTGTATTTGGCTGTTCCAGTGTCTTGATAAACATTCCTCTCTCCCCGTTGGTCGAACAGATTATAAACGACCATAAACAGATTGAAATTCATGCCTTCAATAGGTATGGATTTGAAAATTCGTAAATCCACACTGCTCGTTGTCGGCAGCCGCTCACTGTTCTCCCGCCAGCCGATATAGGAACTGCCGCCAAAGACCTCACTTTTGACAATGTTGGGCGTATACGGTTGGCCGGTTTCATATTTACCGATTAATGTCAAAGTCCAACCCGTATGCCTGAACGTTACAAGAGCATTCAATGTATGACGTTGATCCCATTTCATTGGAACGAGGGCGACGCGCGGTTCTTTCTTATCGGTATACACAGCGTTATATTCGTCATCCGGATTAGAATAGGTGCCTTCTGCCATTTGATAGGCGTAATAGACATTTGCCGACATGAATCTAGAGAACCGTTTTTCAAGATCAAGAATAAAACCCATGACATTGGAGTAATCTTTGTTCTCGTACTGAGAGTAGTTTACCGCTGCACTCGCTGTCCGTTTTAAAGCACTGGCGCCTACCCAACCGCGGGTATCCTTGTAAAACATGGTGATATTCATACCAATATCCTCACCAAACTGCTGCTGCAGACCCAGCTCATAGTGCACGGTGCTCTCGGGTTTGAGATTCGCATTGCCGATAAGTCTGTTGCCGCTGCTACTCAGCTTGAAATCGGCCTTGTCATAAAGATACTTGAATCCGGGCATGGACAGGAAATGGCCGTATGAGAAATGAATAATACCGCGGTCGGTAATGGGATAGGCAATACCCAACCTCGGGCTGATATTCACCTTAGGATCCACCTTGGTGTGCATAAATGCCCGACGTTCATCAGGTGTATATTTAGTAAATCCTCTTTGATACGCCTCATACTCAACCTGAGAAAGCTCCTGTTCAGGTTCGATCCAATTCTTATAGATGTGTTCCTTCCTGAACGGATTAAAGATATTTGGATCTGTCGGATCGGTGGGTTTGACGGCATTGGCATCAAAATAATCAAAGCGCAGACCGATGTTGACGATCATCTCTTTCAACTCGATTTTATCCTGAATGTAAGCAGACAATTCCCGAGGCTTGCGGGTGTAAATGTCCCGGCTGAGACTCGATTCAGGCGGTACTTCTGGCCAGAAAGGATAAATTTCTTCATCTCCGCCCGCTATCTTTTTCGGAATGAGCTCGAAATCATCCATCTTCAGCTCATGGAATTTAAATTCAAAACCGGTCTTTAATTGGTGCGTTTTATTAATTTGACTGGTCAGATCGACTTTGGCTGTCCAGAAGCCGTAATCCCGGTTCTCGTGTTTGTTTTGTGTCCCGGATGGGAAAAAACTAAATTGGGTTGGCGCTGCAGAATAATCACGATGCATATAGCCTTCAGGATTGTCGGGATCAACAAGCCAATCATAACCACCGGTTCCCGCACGTTGGATCGAATCCAAAGTCGCGCGCCCTTCTATCGTCGAAGGATCGATGATTGTCTCCACCGAATCGATGGTCGCACGTACCAGCCAGTGAGGTCTCGTGTTGGGATTTTCATACACGTATTTTGTTCTCTTTCGGAACAATGTTAATAACCGGACCTCATAGAATGTATTTGTTGAAAGTGTGTGTGTCCAGGAAAGTAGGTGGGTCATACTGTTGCTGTTTTTCTGAGGAATACCGCCAGGAATGTATCGAAAATTGTTATCAAAGTCGTTTTCTTGATTATAGTCGCGGTCGTCATGCGATTTAGTGTACATCAACTGATAATTTAGTTTCAAGTTCGGAGATATTCGCCAGGTGATTTTTCCAAGGCCGGAGTAGTCATACCCGGATTTCAAAGGTACCAAAGAGCTGTCACCGGGTAAATTCTGGGGTAAAAACCATTCACGACCGTACAGATAACCATCCCTGCTCACATAGCGACCATTGATAAAAAAGGAAAACTTGTCTTCAAGAAACGGAACCGGGCCGCTTAAAGTCAAATCTGTATTCAAGGTTAGATTAAGCTTGGAAAGCGGATTCTCTTCGCGGTCAATTTCAATAACTTCTCCGGTATTTGAATCGATGGTGGTATCAACCCGCGTCAGAACCGAATAGATATCGCTGTTACTAACATAATCACCTGCGTATGTACTCAATTTACCGTGATAATTCTTTTTGCCTTCCTTGGTAATGATGTTCACGATGCCTGACAGGGCCTTTCCATATTCTGCATTAAAAGTCCCGCTTACGACCTGAAGTTCCTGTATGGCATTCTTCTCAACCGTTGTTCCCATACTTTTACCTTTGTAAACATCGGTAATCTCAACGCCATCTACCCAAAATGCCACTTCATTCGCACGACCGCCCCGGATATGAAAATCATCCTCATCGCGTACAATGCCGGCCTGTATTTCCAGAACATCACTAACAGTCTGTACGGGAAGCTTGTCAATCTCGTCCGCTCCCACGCTTGCCATGGATGATGTCATGTCTGGCTGTACCAGAGGACGTTCTGCAACAACGGTCACAACCTCAGCTAGATCCAGAACAGTCAGTTCTAGATTCACGTTGATTGTTGTTGTCAAATCGATCTTCACATCCACATCTTCTACAACAGACCTCTTATAACCCATCATCATTGCTTGAAGTTTATACACTCCGGGTGGAACATTGAGTATCGTATATCGACCGTCTGAATCGGTTGCTGCACCTAAATATGTGTCCTGAAGGATGATATTGGCTCCGATCAATGGTTGCAACGTCTCTGCATCCTTGACAACACCTGAAATTTTTCCTGTTATACCAGCAAAAACGACAGTTTTATTATTCTTGAATCCTAAACAAAGGAAAATCATAAAATAAATAAGCAATGATTTTAATTTCATATTTGCTCCTCTTTAATAAAATATGTGAAAAATAAATTCATTCTATTGTATGAAAAATTTAGTTAAAAAAGCTTTCAGCACAAGTTTTAAAAAGTTTAACAGAAAACATTATCTCACATAGAGCATTTTCCTAGTTTGATCCATATTACCTGCTTGCAGTTTATACACATAAATTCCACTCGGTAATTGTGATGCATCAAAATCAGCAGTATAAATACCTGGAGATTTATTTTCATCAACAAGTGTCGCCACGTGATTGCCCAAAAGGTTAAACACAGTTAATGTTACTTTACATGGTTCAGTAATTGAGTAACAGATATTTGTCCTTGTATTGAAAGGATTCGGATAGTTCTGAGAAAGATACATTGTCATTGGTACAGAAGACAGATCTGATTTTTGGACATTTGTAATCCTTTCTTCAACTAATAATGCTGTTCCAAACACATTGGGCCGATGACCATCAGTATCATGCCAAATTTTTGTTGCAAATCCGCGCGAGCCAATATCATTTTCATTCACTTGAACCTCAAATCCAATTTCCTGACCCAAATAAAGACCTATAAGATTAATGACATAGACAGGAAAAGCAATCTCAAGGGTCCAACCATTCTCAATCGTCTGTTGGGCAAATTCAACCGGTGAATAATCAGGTGGCGGATCTAATTCATTCCAACCCGTGATTTCATCTGTGGACGTTATACCATAATTCCATCGGATCTGTGCATCATTAATACTATCGTATCCTTCACTACTTTTACTGTTGTCACCGTCAAAATAAACCTCAAGTCCATCATTCTGCCAAATCTGTTCATGATCGGCTCTGATAATGTCGTCCATTATATCAGCGAATACATAGATGAAATCATCGTCCCACAAGGTACGCACGAAGAAACGGCAATCGTTTTCATCGGTCAGATCTGCAAATGTCTCGTCAAATTCAATATAATAATTATTTGAAATACGGGGAACGCCTTTCCAAAGATCGTCTTCAATGCCATCGATAACTGGAGGAGTAGAAGTATAGGAAACATCCAGATGGTGAGTATAAATTTCTCGATCGGTGATAGCCAGCGTACCATGTAAACTGGAATTATTGGAAGAACCATCATTATCAATTGCATTCCACTTTGCTGCATTATCGCGAACACCTGTGTCGTTATCATTGTACTGTAGATCAAATCCTATCTGTTTATTCACCTCGGGGACTAAATTATTCAATATTGAAAACGGTATTACGATTTCAATCATCCATCCGAATTTAATTGTGTCCTGTGCAAACGTAATCAACGACAAATTGGGTTCATACAGCCCTCCTGTATTGTAGACAATTTCGCTCGTCGACTGTATCCCGTAGTTGAATCGGAGTTGTATATCATCAATACCGTCGTAACTCTGTTCTTTACTGTTGTTGCCGTCCAGAAAGACCTCAAAACCATCGTTCTCAATGGATGTTGGATTTGACGCATTTATTGAATCGTCATAAACAGAACCCAGAATATAAAGATTTTCACTGTCGTACATGACACGAAAAGTTGCGAAAAGATCAAGCCACCCATCTGTAGTACCACCGAGAAAACTTGCTTGTCTAAGATCATTTTCAGGAATAAAATACCACATCGTGTCTTTTACTCCATCAATAATCGGTGGCTCCGATGCTTCTGGAATGGAGAGTAATTTTTGCCCAAACGCAGTACTTGTTAAAAGAAAAAATGAACAGCCCAAAATCAGATACAATGCGATCTTCTTTTTCATTTTTAGACTCCTTTCCTTATTTGGATTACAATTATAAATGATTGCTGTATTTTTTAACAACTTTAGCAGTCAAAGAAAATGGTAACCAGGCAGGAAGTAATATCATCTTCTTAAATATCCTGTTGATCTCGTTTTAGGCAATTCTCTTTATTACGCTCGTGCAATTCAGAAACGAATTCGTTGTGACAAAATGGTAAAAAAATAGCGAAAATTCAATTATAACTATCGTATCAACACCATTTTTCTTACCTGGCTGAATTCACCTGACTGAATCTTATAATAATAGATGCCAGTCGGCAAATCTTTGGCGTTAAAGGTGACATGATGGTTACCTTTCGTCACATTTTTTTCAATAAGGGTTGCAACATGGTGACCAATAACATTATATACTTTTAAAGTTGTGTGGTTCGATTTCTGCAAAGAAAACCAAATGTAAGTCGTTGAATTAAAAGGATTCGGATAATTCTGCTCTAAACTAAATTCGTTCGGTGTTAGACAATTATTTTGATTTTCAATTGCCGTAGTGGTATCACCCAGAATCCACTTAATACCGGCATTTATCAATTTGATGGCATCTTCTGTTAAATAAATATTAGCATCAGCATGAATACCAACGGCGGCCACTCTGTTTTCAGATACTACTGATCCGTCCATTACATTTTCATCGTTAAACAGCACGGTTCCTTTTTCAATCCCCATCACTATTGTCTTGAATGGATCAGCCGATAATACTGCAATTTGAATACAATCGATTTCAGGCACAGAAAAAGTCAAATAATCTTCTGAAGTACTGCCTGAAACTATCTCAATCTCTGTACCGGCTTCAAAACCGGCCGCAAGAAAATGTTCCCCGTCTAGAATGGTCACTGTATTCTCACCCTGACTGGTGCTGCCATAATAGGTATTCTCTTCATTTATTGGCACCCACCCCATTACATCCCATTTACTAGACCATAACTCGGTTGTGAACATAGGAACAGGAGCACCTTTAAGCTTCTTAGCATCTGTAGAACCGATTGATTCGCTGATAAATACAAAATCAAATCCTCTTACATAATCAAGATTTATTATTTCGTCTTTCAGATCCTTAGCTTTATGGACAGTCAGATCATAGTTCTTCCCTACCTCGGCGATTAATATTGAATCTCGAGAATCAGGAATGTCTGCTGAAAAAAACAAACATGATTCTTGTGCAACAACACTGACTTGGAATACCATCATTGTGATGAAAACAAGTACAATATAATATGAATACCTTTTGAAAGATAACATTTTCTCACTACTCCTTTTCTAGTTCAGAATTTGCAATATCTAAAGTTAACTTTGATGACTCTGTTTATTTAATATCCATTTAAATTAAAATATCAGCACATAGAATTATCGGCATATCTTTCTGTCAATATATTGTGTTTAAACTCTAAAAAATGGACTAAATCAACAGGATCATTAATAATAAAAAATATCAACTAGTGTTCTATTACTCCCTTTTCATTAAAATCGTTACGTAATAAAAATAGAATAGTAAAAAATGATTCTCCCTTATGAATACATTAATAAGGGAGAATCATTTCTTTGCGGATCTCATAATATTATATTGAATCACTTATTTCACCAACATCATCTTTTTGACTTTTGTAAATTCACCTGATGAAATTTTGTAGAAATAGACACCTGAAGTAAGTTGTGATGCATCGAAAGTGAATTCGTGAGTGCCGCTGTTCAACTTACGATCGACAACCGTTATAACCTTTTGTCCCATCACGTTATAGATCGTCAGCGTGGTATGAGTCGATTTTTTCAAATTAAACCTAATCTTTGTAGACGGATTGAACGGATTCGGATAGTTCTGGAATAAGGCATACTCCATCGCTACAAGACAATCATTTGCATCGACATCGGTCGGTTGGCTAACATATACCCAATCTACACCTTCTACCAATCGTGTCATGCGTTTAATTTCGTTAAGCCAGACTTTTTCAGATTCCGGTGTAAACTGGTAATAATTCACAATCTTGTCTCCAGTTTTTGGATCAACGACTTCATCATTGCCGATGCCCATGTAGGTACATGGAGCGGATGGAAAATCAATTGCGCCAGGATAAAACTCTAAGCCTTCGGTGAATCGAACGAATAAAACGGCAGCGTTCGTATCAGCCGAACTGGCTAATAACGTTCCATTGCCTGGATCAGTTGTCATAAGAAGGTCATATTGACCGCTATGCCAGGGCACCAAATTATCGGCACCGATTGTCACACCGGCAAATGCTGGATCATCAGGATCTCCGATTAATGCGCTGAGAGTAGCATTCACAACGGAAGAATCCTGGAAATGCTCACATTTATTCGTATCAAACCAGTTTAAACGACCATTCGCCTCGTTTCGTCCAGCCCACTGATGCATCAGCATTACAGGTGTATGGATACCATTCCACGCTTGTTTGTTTGTTTTTCCAAAATGACTGCTTGATCCTGATCGACCAATGATTACCAGATCGACGTTATTCAAGGTATCCAGACTGATTTGAGAAGCTTCACCCAGTTTAGCGCAGTAAAATTCAATGACGTTGTAACCTTCTTCTCTTAACTTATTAATAAACGGCTGGTCACGACATTCACCTGTTGCTGCATTGATGTTTTCAGCTCTTCTGACAAATACGATCGTTTTTTGTGGAACAGGTGTATAGACCAATTCCGTCATCAGCGCGATCTCGTTCAACCAGACTTGTTCAGATTCCGGGGTAAACTGGTAATAATTCACAATTTTTTCACCAGAAGTTGGATCATCAAGATCGTCATTGCCAATACCCATGTAGGTGCGGGGAGCAGATGGAAAATCAATTGCGCCAGGATAAAACTCAACACCTTCTTTGAATCTGACGAATAAAACAGTACCGTTCGTGTCCGCTGAACTGGCTAATAATGTGCCATTACCAGGATCAGATGTCATAAGAAGATCATACTGACCGATATGCCAGGGTACTAAATTATCAGCCCCAATTGTCACACCGGCAAATGCAGGATCATCAGGATCTTCGATTAGTGCATCGAGAGTATCATTTACAGCGGATGAATCCTGGAAATGCTCACATTTATTCGTATCAAACCAGTTCAAACGACCCTTAGCCTGGTTTCGACCAGCCCACTGGTGCATCAGCATCACAGGAGCAGTGAGTCCATTCCATGCTTCTTTGTTCACTCCTCCAAAATGCCCGCTCGATCCTGATCGACCGATAATCACTAGATCGGCGCTATTCAAGGTATCGATGGTAGCATCAGAGGCTTCACCCAGTTTTGCGTTGTAAAATTCAATGACGTTGTAACCAACTGCAATTAGTTTATCAATATACGGTTGGTCACGACATTCGCCTGTTGCTGGATCAACATTCTCAGCCCTTCTGACAAATACGATCGTTTTTTGTTGTGCCCTCACTATTACACCACTTACAAAAAGCGAAATACAAAAAATAGTAAGAAACATTCTCTTGACCATTTTTTACCTCCTTAACTTGTTATTGGTTTATACAAAAACTGATTTAACAAGGCTTTCTTTTAACGATAAGCTCATAAATGTTAATCTAATAAATGAAGGATTTAAACTGAGTAATTTTCGATAAAAAAATGCCTTATGGATTTTTATGGTGGTGTTATTAAATTCATTAAAAGCAATCAATTAAATAATCCCCAATAATTACCCAAAGAGTTAAGCTTAACAAGGAAAATAATTATAACAATCATTTTCCTGCGCTGATTTAAATAGCAATATAAGAATTGAGTAACAATTTACCAGCAATTGCATGTAATTAACCGCAATTAACATGTTATTAACATCTCTAAGTGAATAATTAATTTTATAAAAAAAACTTGCATTTTTGAAAATAACTTTTTACATTTACTTAACAAAAAGTGTAGCCACATTAAGATAACAATCGAACACTATTCAATATTATCTTGAATAATTTCTTGGAGGGAATTCCCTGATAGGGTATTCATGGCTGCAATGGAAAGACGAGAAATTGATAAACACACAAGACAAAAAATACTTGAAGATATTTTAGAAAGCGACGATTTTCGCCAGACCAAAAAATATCAAGAGCTTTTACGTTATCTGGTCAATGCTTCGGATCGAGGTGAGGTGGTAAAAGAGTCAACTATTGCTATCGAAATTTTTGGAAAAGACGCTGCATTCGATCCTTCAATAGATTCGACTGTACGGGCTTATATCAGTAATTTAAGAAAAAAATTAGAGCATTATTATCTCACCAAAGGGCGAGGAGATTGTATACGACTTAAACTTCCCAAAGGGCATTACTATGTAGAATTTGTTCAAAGCAATAATATTGAAGCAGTTCCGTCTAAATCATCAGCGAAATTACCTTACCTCATATTTATTCCTTTCAT
>JABAOC010010406.1_pt2 | contig 37135 bp, 34 predicted proteins | sample 7062161 | NCBI WGS metagenome assembly JABAOC01 (sample SAMN14538625, study PRJNA623070) | marine sediment metagenome | biome: marine biome [ENVO:00000428]; feature: marine pelagic biome [ENVO:01000023]; material: deep marine sediment [ENVO:00002113] | place: India: Gulf of Khambhat ... | reverse complement strand
TTCCACTTTCATCAGACAAAAGTCGAGAAAGAGGATCTTGCCAACGGCCCTCCCGCACCTGCCCTGGCAAAGGCGAGAAGGAGGGAGCGAAGGGATTTGAGAGTCCAATCAAAAGATTCAAAATTGTCGTGAACCATCATTCGGTTAGAAATTCCTTGCTATGAAAACTCAGGAAACTCCACCAGGAGGTTGGTTGACACCGGATAGTGACGATGCTAGGCTCTTGCTTTAGCTTCAGGGGAGGAAATATGGAAAAGACGCTAGACAACCAGTCCATCAAAACAATCGAAGATCTTATCCAGGACCAGATGATCGAAAAGGAAGCGATAGTTCGTCTTCTGATCAAAAAAGGTGTTTTCACAGTCGAGGAATTCAGAGGTGAGGTGGACATGCTCAGCAGAAAGGTTAAGATGCAGGGAAAGTGAATAACAGGGGATTCCATGGACCGGATTCTGCTGGTAAGCGAGGATGAGAAGCTGAAAAAGGATCTCGCGAGTAGACTTTCTGACTTGGGCTTCCATATGCGTCTTGCCGTGGCAGGCGAACAAGCCTCCACTGCTGTCTGGCAAGATCATCCCGATCTGATTCTCTTCGAGTACTCTAGAGGTTCGCATGCGATACAGGGGTTTTGTAAAGAGTTGAGGGAGGATGAGCAGACTCATGGCATACCTGTGGTTGCCTTGATTCAGGAGAAGGACACTGACGGGTTCGATCTTTGGGAATGGGTCGAGGACTTCATCATGCTGCCTTGCCGCTCTGAGGAGATGAAATTACGAATTCGGCAGGCTCAGCGAAAAAAGGGGCTCAAACTCTCAGGTGAACATCTCCATATCGGAAGTCTGACCCTTGATTTGGCAGCCTACGAAGTCCTCGTTCGCGGAGTCCCTGTGGCCCTCACCTACAGGGAGTATGAACTATTGAAATTCCTGGCGACCCATCCGAACCGCGTGTTCAACCGGAATACTCTGCTTCAGAAGGTTTGGCGTTATGAAGCCTTCGTCGGAACAAGGACAGTGGACATTCACATCCGTCGACTACGTTCCAAACTTGGGGATGTGGGATCTGGGATTCAGACGGTGAGAAATGTGGGATACAAATTCAACCTCGAATCCCGTGTCTAGACTTTCACACAATAACGCCAAGATAGGCCTTTTTGATGTGGGGGTTTTTGAGGAGTTCCGTCCCCGTACCCGAGAGGGTAATCTTTCCCGTTTCCAGAACAAAGGCCGTCTGTGCAATGTGGAGCGTCCTGTGGACATTCTGCTCCACAAGTAGGATGGTTACCCCATGTTGATTGATATCTCTGATAATTTCGAATACCAGTTTCACCAGAAGTGGAGCCAGGCCCAACGAGGGTTCGTCTAACATCAACATATGGGGGCGAGACATGAGGCCCCTGCCAATGGCGAGCATCTGCTGTTCTCCCCCGGATAAGGAGGCAGCCATCTGTTTCCTCCGCTCCGCCAACCTTGGAAAAAGCTCGAGAACTGTGCAAAAGGTCTCTGAGAGGTTTTTGCGGGCTCCTCGGCTATAGGCACCGATCTCTAGGTTTTCTTGTACGGAGAGGTCAGGGAAGATTCTTCTCCCTTCCGGAATCAGTGAGATACCGAGATCCACCCGCCGATGTGGAGGGAGATGGTTTATTGCCATCCCCTTGTGGAGAATCTTCCCCTTCACTCGAGGAATTATGCCAGATATGCCTTGAAGGATTGTGGTCTTTCCGGCGCCATTGGACCCGACCAGAGCGGTGATCGAATCTCCCTCCACTGAGAAGCTGATGTCCCATATGGCTTGCAGGCCATCATAGAATATCGATACTCCCTCAAGAGCGAGGACAGCCACAGTATGGTTTTCGGATACAACAGTCTCAGGACTCAACGTCTTCTCCCAAATAAGCCTCGATAACAGCCTGGTTCACTGCAATTTCCTCGGGTGTTCCTTCCGCAATCTTCTGGCCGTAGTGGAGGACGAGAATTCGCTCGCAGACGCCAATAACAGCTTTCATGACGTGTTCCACTATGAGGATCGTTACTCCAAGACTGTCCCGGATCTCACGGATCAGGGCCATGGCCTCGGCTGTCTCTGTGGGCGTGAGACCTGCGAGGACTTCGTCTAGTAGTAAAAGATCTGGATTTGTCGCGAGCGATCGAGCGATTTCGAGCCTTTTGCGATCGGCCAAGGTCAGTTCCCTGGCGGGGATAATCGCTTTGCTAGAAAGCCCCACGAACTCGAGCAGCTTGAAGCCCTCACGTTCAGCGTCCTTTTGATGCCGAAGACGATCCTTGCCGAAGAGCTTCCCTACCGTGACGTTTCTGAGAGCAGTCATGTTGAGAAAAGGTTTGACTATTTGAAAAGTGCGAACGAGTCCCTTCTGGCATATTTTGTAGGGTTTCATTCCCGTGATATCCTCTTCCTTGAATCGTATCTTCCCGGAGGTGGGGGCGTAAAACCCGCTGACTATGCTGAAAAGCGTGGTTTTCCCTGCACCATTAGCTCCGATAAGACCGACGATCTCTCCCTGGTTCACGTTGAAATCGACTTCACTCAGGGCCCTCAGCCCACCAAAGTTCTTCGAAATGTGAGATCCCTCAAGAAGATTCATGCGGTCTTTCCCGGCTCTCGCAAAAGGAGTTGACGCTTTATTGGGGAAACAAGTCCCGTGGGCATGAATTTTACAATGACGATGACGATGACCCCGAGAATGATCATATAGGTATAGGGATACCGAGCCCAGAGGGCCTCTGAAACAAGGGTGAGCATCACAGCTCCCAGGATCGCGCCCTCAACATCCTCCAAACCCCCGAGAAATGCCATGACGATCACCTGGAAGGAAACTAGGGGATTGAACACCGTGTAGGGATCGATATAGGAACGCCGGAGAGCGAGGATAGCGCCGACCATTCCTGGGAAGAATGCACTCATGCCGAAGGCAAGGCATTTGTAGAGGCCGGTATTGATTCCTAAAGCATTCGCCGCATCTTCGCCCTCTTTGATGCTGAAGAGACCCGTTCCGAATCGAGAGTTCTTTACAAAATAGGCTGTTGCAGTAGCTGCCAAGGCCACCACCAAGACAGAGTAATACAGCGTCCGCACTTCCGGTGTCATCATCAGGATTCTTCCCACTGTTCCTCCGAGCTTGATTTCCAGATTTATGAAGAGGAATTTTGTGAATTCTGTTAGTCCCAGGGTTAAAATGACGAAGTAAGGTCCCCTGACCCGAAGAAAAGGGAAACCGATCGTAAAGGCGAAAGCTGCACACAGGATACCTCCCAGCACGACGCCAATTGCGTACGGAACATGATTCCACGCCATGGCCATGACATAGGCCCCCAGACCAAAAAAAGCCGAATGGCCGAGTGATATATAGCCGGTATATCCGGACAGAACAATCCAGCTTTCAGTGAGAGCGACCCACATGAGGACGTCAAGAAGGACCGACACGTAGTAATCCGAGGCTATCCAAGGCAGCAAAACCAAGAAAAACAGGATCAGGCCGACGACTGCAAAGAGGAATTTCTCTGTTTTCATGTTCTAGTAGATCCCCCTCCCAAAGATTCCCTTGGGTCGGATGAGAATGATGAGGATGAAGATGGCATAGCTGAGGATAGGGCGGAGTCCCGGCGAGGTGAGGCTGATGCCAATCGTTTCAAGGATGCCAAGCATAAATCCTCCGAGGAGGCTTCCGAGAATGTTTCCGAGGCCTCCCAGCACGATGATGATAAAAGCGATGATCGTATAAGGCAGACCCATGAATGGGGTGATTTCGTAGAACATGCTCAAGAGACATCCTGCCAATCCTGCCATGGCAAAGGCGATTGAGAAGCTGAAAAGATAGATGGATTTGATATTAATCCCAACCAATTGAGAGGCCTCTCTGTCCTGGATCAATGCTCTGATCGCCTTTCCAAGCATAGTTTTCTGGAGAAGAAGGTAGCAGAGAATACAGATGACCAGGGCGACGCCGAGCGCCAAAAGCCGATTGTACATGAGAGGAACGCCCGCAACCGAAATGATTTGTGTCATGTATGAATACCCTCGGATGTCCGCGGTCCACAGGAGGGATGCGAGGTTGGTGAATATGATGGAGAGGCCGAAAAAGATTAAGAGCGAATTCGATTCAAGTATGGCGACAGATTTTGAAGTGCTGATGATGGGTAAGAAAATCAAAACGCACACGGTGAGCCCGATAAGGACTGATAAAGCGATCACGAGAACCATGGAGAGAAGGGGGCTTACCCCGTACAGCGTATAGAGCCAATAGGTGATGTAAGCCCCCACCATAATCAGTTCTCCGTGAGCAATGTTGAGAAGCCGCATGGTTCCGTAGATAAGATTGAGCCCCACGGCGATAAGCGCATAGATACCACCGATAATCAATCCGGAGAACAGGATCTGAAGAATCAGTGTCAGGTCCATGAGTTTCCATGTTTCTGTCTATTCGGGCCATGCCGGTTTTGGAAAGAGAGGCTTTGCAGTTGCTGTCGATTCCGGCCAGATGATCTCCAGTTCGCCTTTTTGCCACTGAAGAATCATGCTCGGTGTGCGCATGTTTTCGGAATCCTTGAATTTGATCGGCCCATTGATCGTCTGAAACTCGTGACCGGCGATGTAATCCCTCAGGGCCTTCCAGTCGAGATTTCCGACCTTTTCGATGGACTGCTCGAGAATCTGATTTGCTGTGTAGGCCAAGGCGGAATTCAAATAATCGGGTTTCTTGTTGAATTTGGCCACGTAACTATCATAGAACTCTTTGGCACCGGGCCAATTCCCCTTCGGGTTCCAGTGGCCCATCGTGGTGATCCCTTCGGCGGCTGCACCAAATTTTGGTCCAAAGACGACAACTGCCGGTCCAACCAATTCGAAAAAGAGTTTCGGATTGAGGCCGACTTCTTGTGCCTGTGTCGTGATCGTGAAGGCGCCAGCGGGATAGCACAAAGCGATAACGGCTTCGGGGTTTTTCCCCTTGACCTCCGACAGAAGGGTAGTTAGATCCTTTGCGCCCATGGGGTAGTCTTTCCGCAAAAGGACGTTGAATCCTGCCGCTTCGACGTAAGGATCGAGGAACTGGAGGTTCTCACGGGGGAACAGCTCCTGGGCGTAGATAATGGCGATGTCTTTGATTTTCAGGTGCTGGAGAAGATCCACCAGGGCTCGCATCTGGCGGTCGGGCACAGCAGAGGTGACAAACCAGAAGTAACTGGTCTTGATGTCGCGGAGTTTCACTGATGCCGCTGTGCTTCCTATAATAGGCACCTTGTATTTTTCGGCTATCGGAGCCACGGCAAAGTGGATTGACGTGCCATAGGGAGACAGGACGACATCCACCTTGTCCTCGGTGATGAGTTTCTCATAGACCCGCACGGCCGTATCGGTTTCGCTTTTGTCATCGTAATAGACGAGCTTGACCGGGAGCTTTTTGCCGTATTCCTTGACGTAGATGCCACCGCCCTTGTTGACCGTTTCCTCCCAGAGCTGATAGGCCTGCATCTGACCCGCAGCTCCAGGGGCATATTTTCCTGTCAGCGACATGGAGAAACCGACGGTTATGTTGTCTTTGGGAAACGCCTGTGAAATTGGTGTAAGCAAAACAGCTGCAATTCCAATAAGAAGCGGAATCCAGGTCGGTATTCTGTCTTTCATTGGGACTCTCCTATTCTTTACTCGTATTGATCTTTGAAAAAGCCTACTCGCTCAGATCGATTGGGTGAGGAACCCTCCCTACCTCTTTCCCTCCCCTCCATGAGATGTCCACTTCGGCATTCGAATTGAAATTCAGGAGATTGTCGAGAAAGTCCTCTCGCATTCTCGCCACGGCAATCCTTATTGCCCCTTCGGCCACAGAGGTTTTGGATAAACAGGTTTGGCCGTAGCGGATTCGGGTGGCCAGATGATTTCGAGATCACCCCTTTGATACTGAAGTATCATGCTTGGCGTGACAAGATTTTCTGTTCCTGTGAACCGGATCGGGCCGTTGATCGTGGTAAATTCACTGGTGGCTATGGTATCCCTGATTTTCTCACGATCGAGGGTCCCTGCCTTTTGAATGGCTTCTTCAATAATCTGACACCCCACATACGATAGGGCCGAGTCGAGGTAGTCCGGTCGGATTTTCCATTTCTCGACATAATGCTCCTCAAACTCCTTTGCTCCCGGCCAAGGTCCCTTGGGACTCCAGTGGCCCATGGTAGTGATTCCTTCTGTCGCCTGACCGAAAGCCTGTCCAAAGGCCGCGATGGAGGGTCCCACCAGTTCGAAGAGGAATCGAGGGTTGAGCCCTACGCCCCGCGCCTGCCCGGTGAGCAGGAATGAATCGGCCGGATAGGAGAGGGTGATGACGCCTTGAGGTTTTCTCGCATTCACATCAGCCAGCAAGGTGGTCAGGTCCTTGACGCCGATGGGGTAGTCCTTGAGCAAGACGGTCTTGATTTGGGCCTTTTCGAGTTCCGGCTGAAGAAACTGAAGGTTCTCTCTTGGAAACAGGTCCTGAACATAGATGACTGCGACAGTCTTGACCTTTAGGAACTGAAGCAAAGCAACCAGGGCCTCCATTTGTTTGTCAGGGATGGCAGAAGTGATGAACCAGAAATATCGGCTCTTGATGTCTCTCAGTTTCACAGATGCAGCCGTGGTTCCCACCATGGGAACACGATATCGTTCTGCCAGTGGGGCAACCGCGAAATGAATGGTTGTCCCCCACGGTGTGAAAACCAGATCGACCTTGTCCTGGGTGATGAGTTTTTCATAGACTTTGACGGCAGTTTCTGGGGAACTCTTGTCGTCATAATAGACAAAGTCTACAGGAAGCTTTTTGCCGAGGTCTTTCACAAAAATACCCCCCTGCCCATTCACACCTTCCCTCCAAAGCTGGTAGGCATTCATTTGACTTGGAGCCCCCTGGGCGTAGATTCCCGTCAGGGCCATGGAAAACCCGATACGGATCGATTCTTTTGCCTGCGTGGGCTGAGCGCCAAGCAGAAAAATCAGGAAAATCGATAGGAGCAGATAGCGTGAGTTGTCGCTTTTGATTTTCATCGTTTTACCCTCCCTTAGCGTGAGCATTTTTTTCAGAATCTTCACCACACAGCCTCAAGAGATTCTTTCAGATTTCATCTTTCTCAAGATCTTTTCTGGCGTCATGGGAAGTTCCGTGATTCGAACGCCAATCGCATCATAAATGGCATTGGCCACCGCAGGAGCCACACCCACGAGCCCCGGTTCCCCGACACCCTTGGCGCCGAAAGGACCTGTTTCATCATAGGCTTCCACAATAATGCTTTTCAAGGGGGGCACATCCACGGCAGGTGGAATCTTATAGTCGGCAAATGATGGATTGATGACTTTTCCTCCGTCAAAGGTCGTCTCTTCGGTCAGTGCATACCCCAGCCCCTGGACATAGCCTCCTTCGATCTGTCCTTCAACATTTTGCGGGTTGATAGCATGGCCCACATCATGGGCCGCCGCTCCTCTGAGGACGTGGACTTCTCCGGTTTCGACGTCGACCTCGACCTCTGCTGCTTGGGCTGCGAAGATATAGGCGGTCATGGTGCCGAATGGGAAACCCTGGAAGCCGCTTCGATCGAATGCAGGTTCCTCCACCATAAAAGACTCCTTACCGACAATAGGGCCTCCCGTGACCCAGCAACTGATCGCACCCAAATCACGAAAAGTCAGTGACTTTTTCTTCTGATCTCGGACAAAGACCTTCTTGTGTGCGATCTCCAAGGCTTCCTTTTCCACTCCCAATTGATTTGCAGCCAAATCGAGGAGTTGCTCTTTGGCGTCCTCTGTTGCCCGTTTTATGGCGTTTCCTCCGGTGTAAGTCAAACGGCTGGCACTGGTGGCCCAGGCATATGGTGCTGCATCTGTGTCACCAGTGACAATGGATATCTCATCCATCGGGACACCCAACTCTTCCGCGCAGATCTGACAGAAAATGGTGTCTACACCTTGGCCGATATCCATGGTGCCGACCTGCATGGAGACCGTGCCGTCTTCATTAATCCGTACAATCGCAGACACCGTCAATAGACCGCTAATGTGTTGGATCGAGGCGATGCCCCGGCCGCGGTACTTTCCCTTCAGTTCAGGGCGGTCCCACGAGAATTTCCATCCTCGCCTGGAGGGCAGGGGTTCGCCTTTCTTCTCTCTACTCCATTCAATCGCATCCGCCGCCTTGGTCAAGCATTCTTTGATACCGACGCTTTTCAGTTCCTGGCCTCCAAGCGATTTGTCTCCAGGGTCCAGGGCGTTCTTCAACCTGAATTCCAGAGGGTCCATGTCAATCTCCCTGGCGGCCATATCCATCAGAGACTCGGAAGCAAACCCCGTCTGGGGATTCCCAAAACCCCGAAAAGCCCCGGTTTTGACCTTGTTGGTGTAAACGCAGTAGCCCTCAATCTTCAGGTTCGGGACTCGGTACGGTCCTTTGGCCATGAGAGAACCGAATCCGGTCACTCCTGGTCCATCATCAGCATAGGCACCCGAGTCGAATATGCTGATCATCTCCTTAGCCACTATCTTTCCATCTCTTTTCAAACCGAGCCTGCACCTCATCACGGCCGGGTGCCGTGGCCGAGTAGCCGTGAATTCCTCTTCTCGAGTGAGAATGATTTTTATCGGTTTGTCAGTTTTCTGCGCCAGAGCGACGCAGATGGGCTGAACATGTGTTTCGATTTTACCTCCGAATCCACCTCCCACTCTCGGAGCAATGACCCTGATCTTCGACATGGGGATTTTCAGAGATTCCGAAATCCGTCCTTGGGTGATAAAGATGCCTTGGGAACTTGACCACACGGTGAATCGGCCAGAAACGTCCATTTTCGCGATGGCACCCGAAGGCTCGATATACGACTGATGGACCATATGGGTTTTGAAAGTCTCTTCAATCGCCACATCGGCCTCATGAAAACCCTTTTCAACGTCTCCCTCAGAAAATGTTGTCTTGGAACAGATATTTCCCTCCTGAATCGCCGGAAAAACACAAAAATAGTTTTTCAAGTCTTCATGGATGACCGGTGCATCAGGTTTCATGGCCTCGATCGGATCAAAAACCGCAGGCAACTCTTCAAAGTCGACTTTTATGAGACTCAGTGCCTCCTCAGCTGCGTCGATATCTGTCGCAGCGAGTGCAGCCAGGGGTTCTCCTATATACCGGACTTTGGTTCGGGCCAAGACCGGTTCGTCTTTGATAAAAGGCCCATAAAGGCCTCCGGGTAAATCCTCCGCTGTGATCACCGCTTCTACACCTGCTACCCTTTGTGCCTGAGATACATCGATTTGGGCAATCCGGGCATGAGGATACGGGCTTCTCAGGATTTTGCCATGAAGCATACCGGGGAACGTCATGTCATTGATGTATATGGCCTTGCCCAGGGCCTTCTCCAGGCTGTCGATCTTAGGGACATTCTTTCCGACATAGGAGAATTCCATCGCATCATCCTTTCTCTGAAACGAAATACCAGGGCTGACTGGCCGCTTCAATCGCCTTGACGATCTTCACATATCCCGTGCATCGACATAGGTTGCCCGAGATCGCCTTTCGGATTTCCCGTTCACTCGGCTGGTGGATCTTCTCGAGAAGTGCCTTTGCCACGAGAATCATCCCTGGAGTGCAGAATCCGCATTGGATTGCCCCAAGATCGACAAAGGCCTGTTGGATCTTGTTCAGTTTGCCGTTTTCTGAGACGCCCTCGATCGTCGTGACTGGGCGACCTCGCACATCCACAGCGAGAGTAAGACACGACCTGACAGGTTCTCCGTCGATGAGCACTGTACAGGCACCACATTCTCCAGAAGCACAGCCCTCCTTGGTTCCTGTCAGACCCAACTCTTCTCTTAGAAACTGCAAAAGGGTGAGGTTCGGTTCTACGGTGACGTGATATGGGGAACCGTTAACCTGGAGTTCGATGTCCCTCTTCAAGTCGCTCCCTCCTCCCCAGTATACTAGGACATTTTCGTTTTGTTTTTCGCCTTTTCCAGGGCCTGCATTAAAGCTCTTTTCACGAGAACCCCCACCATCTCCCTTCGATACTCCTCAGAAGCATGGACATTGGAAATCGGCCGACTTTGCTCGAGTGCGGCACTTGCCACTGACTCCACGGAAGCGAGGTCGATGGGTTTTCCTATGAGAATCGTCACATCCTCGATCGCAAGTGGCGTGGAACTCGCACCTCCGACTCCAAGCCCGGCATAGCTGCATATCCCCTTTTCATTAAGAGCGATGACGGCTCCCACACCAACAATCGATGCACTGTTCGTGGTTTTGTCTAACTTGAGATAAACTCCACCGGATGATGAAGGAATCGGAGGAATCACGATCTTCGTGAGGATCTCGTCCGGCCTGAGGACGTTTTCGTAATAGTCAGTGAAGAATTCTTTGACCTCGATAGTTCGTGAACCTTTAGAACCGGATATTTTCAATTTTGCATTCAGGGCGATCAAGGCAGGAGGAAAGTCGGCGCAGGGCTCAGCATGGCAGATATTTCCACCAATTGTTCCCATGTTTCGAATCGGTGGGGAGGCGATTTTCGATGCGGCCTCGGCGAGAATCGCGAAATCTTCCTGAATCAGAGGTGAGTTCTCGAGGTCTCGGTGTCGGCACAAGGCTCCAATGCTGAGTTCACCCCGAGGGCTCAGTTCGATATTGTCCAACCCCGCGACGGTTTTGAGGTTAACAAGCTGCTCAGGGAAGATGAGCTTATTCTTCAGTAGCACAATAAGAGATGCTCCACCTGCAAGGACTTTGGCATGATCGTATTTGGCCAGAAGTGTGCATGCTTCTCGAACCGTTTCGGGTTGAAAATATTCAAAAGTCTCCATCGTACATCCCCACTCCATAATCCCCTTAGGCAGCAAAAGGACCATCGTCGGTTTAGTTTTTACGAATCATGAGGACGGCTTCTCTAACCGCTTTTTTATCGACCGAGCAAATTGTTCTCCTGTCTCTTTGGCTTTCCGTCTCAAAATGCCCTCCCCAAACTTCCCCAGTCTGCCCAGAATGTTTACTTCAGATCGATAAGAGACCTCAGTCTTCACGGAGTCAATCTTTCTGAGTTCGATCACGCTCGAGGCGTTCAGATTGCTGGCCATTTTGGAGTCTTCACCTCTCAGGGTGGACCGGAGCATTGTGGGGGGATTCATCTCGGTAATCTCAATAAGGATTTTGAAGTTGGCCGAAATGGGGCCAACCTTGGCCTTCATATGGGCAGCGTATAAGTTGTCCCCGGACGGTTCCACACACTCACACCCTGGAACACAGTTGGCGAGGGACTGAGCATCGAGAAGAAAGCTCCATACGCGATCGACAGGTGCATGCACAACGAACCGTTCCTCAATAATCATTTTCTCGCTCCAGCAAGTGTTATGAGGGCCCCCGGATCTCCGAGGGTCGGACTATTTCTCTTCCTCATAGCGTTTCCTCACAAGCTTCGCCTTGTATTCATACTTTGGTAAACTATCTGGTTTCACCAATTCCACTTTGGCACGGAAGATCAGCTTCTCGCGGATTAGCTCCTCGATCTCATTCTTCAATTGATCCAGGTGAGTCGCCTCCTTTCCGTGTTCGACCTTTATATGGATCGGAGGCTTCCACCCCTCTGGTGGTGGCCTGTGTAGTTGGATCTCGATGGCCCCGGTTGTCCTTGGAGAAAAACTGGCAACGGTATCGCGCACCGCTGCCGGGTACACATTGACACCTTGAACAATGATCATATCATCAGTTCTTCCGAAGACGCGTATACCAAACCCCGTCCGGCCGCATTCGCAACTCGTTTGGGTGACCTCCACATGGTCTCTTGTTCGGAAACGAACCAGAGGGATGCACTCTCGATCGAGGGAGGTGTAGACCAATTCACCACGTGTTCCCTCATGAATTTCCTCAACTTCACCCGTGTCGGGGTTGATGATTTCAGGATGAACGATGCCCTGTGCAACGAAGTGCATTCCTCTTTTATATCTGCATTCTGACCATATCTCCCCGCACATGTCACCGTTTCCCATCATTTCGAGAAATATACAGCCAAAAGTCTCTTCCACTTGCTCTCGGACGGATGGAATCGCTGCCCCTGGCTCCCCGCCGGCCAGTATGACCTTTATACCGAGGCTTTTCGGATCGATCCCCCTTTTCTCGAGTGAGGCGGCAAAGTGGAGCGGGAAGGATGATGTTGCGAGAAAGGCATTAGCGCCGATATGCTGAAAGGCTCCAATGAGCCGATCGGTAGCGCCCACACCAATGGGAACAAGACTGCCGACAGCTTCTATGGCGTCTGCGTAGGATGCGGCAATGAAGAAAGGAGCGACCACCAGAGGCACGATACTGTCCGGGCGGAACCCTCCGGTCCAGAAGGCCCTGCATGAGGCCTCGCGCCACACTTCTATGTCGTGTTGGCTCAACCCTATGAATGTCGGTCTTCCCGTCGTGCCACTGGTTGAATATATTCTCTTAACCCTTTCCATGGGACACGCGACGTGGGTTCCCAACGGAGGGTCGGCCAGCTGGCTCTCTCGAAGTTCGGTCTTTTCCGTGAAAGGTAACTTGCCTAGGTCTTCAAGGCTTCTTATATCCGCTAACTCGAGGCCGACGTCTCCGAACTTCTTCTGGTAGAAGGCCGAGTTTTCCCATACATGTTCCAATTGCCTCAAGAGGGCCTTCTCTTGAACTTCGTGGTATCGCTCGGCCAATAGAGTTTCCATGGCTTCGTTCCAATATTCACGATACTTCGCCATCCTTCCGCTCCCCATCCTCTCTGTGAATTTCATCTTTAGGATTTCTCAAGAGAGAAAACCTTGTCTCTCCCGGAGACTCCTGGGCACCCTATTTATTTCCACTTGAGTTGGTTTCCCCACTTTTCCCTCGTTCTGGCCACAATCTCGGGATCATCAACGGTCATCGGCGGCGTCTCACCCCAGAATTCATACTCCTCTCCTGACATGGTGGCGTCGATACCCAAACCTGTCTGCCATCCCTTTTCCCTCAGAGGGACCGCAGGGTCGAGCCATTGGCCCGCTCTTCTAGGCAGTATGTAAACATCTCGATCAGCCTTGACCCGAGTAGAAAGAGCCCAGTGAACACGATTGTAGTCCCAGATGTCGATGTCCTTATCGACGATGATCACATGTTTATAACGGGCATAGGTGGCTCCCCAGATCGCATCCATGACCTGTTGGGGATGACCCTTAAAGAGCTTATCGATCTTGGCTATGGCCTCGTAGGTCACATCACACCGAAGGTCGAGAAGCCCAGGAACCAATTTCTTGAGAGTCTTATAGGCCTCGGCCTGTGAAGCCCTTCCTACTGTTATTGCGCTGTCAGACGGATACCACTGTTCGCGCGCTCCCAGGTAGATGGCGTTTTTGCGATGAGTAATCGTATCGATTCTAAAAACGGGATTGTTTCGCGCCTCTCCATAATATCCGGTATATTCGCCAAAACCGCCTTCCATCTGCCTCACCTTCGGATCCACAAAACCCTCAAACACGACTTCGCTCGTTGCAGGCACTTCAATATCGATGGTCCTGCACTTGACCATCTTGAGCGGTTCCCCGCGGAGAGCTCCGGCCAGGTGAAATTCGTCGACACCGGGTGGCGTCCTCGTACACGACACAATAAACACCGTGGGGTCATACCCTGTGACCACAGCCATCGGCATCGGTTCTCCCCGTTCTTCGTACTTCATATAATGTTGCCGGCCGTGGGTGTAAGCCGGCGCTCCCCAGCCCAGTAGATTTTTCCCCAGGGTGCCCAGTCGATAGATGCCCGCATTGAGAAGCCCCGTATCCGGATCTTTTGTGATCGATACACCTAAGGTACCAGGGAAGGGGCCGCCGTCGTGCTGATGCCACTTGGTGTTGCAGATTCTGTTCACATCGATTTCAGCTCCCGATATGGCCTCTTCCTGGCACGGTCCTGTCGCTACGATGTCGGGAGGGATGAGGTGGTCGGTCCTTTTTGTCCACTCCACGTTGAATTGGCTCCAATCGTCCAAACCGAGGGCCCAAAGGAATCGTCTATCAGCCCCGAGCAGATTGGTGACCATAGGGAGATAAGCACCCTTTATCCGTCTGAAAACAATGGCAGGCCCGAATTCCTGGAGACCAATCCTCGTGATGCCATTGATTTCCCATTCCGGGTCTACTTCATCCTCTATATGGATGATGTCATTCTTCTCCTCGAGGAAACTCATGAACTCCCGCATGTCATACCAATTCCTTCTCCCCATAGGTCTGCTCCTCTCCCCACACCGCCTTAGAGTTCAGATGGTGTCATCCAGAGTGAGGGCACGAGAGGGTCCGCTGGGATCTCAATTTTGCCATCACCATCCAGGAGGTCTGGAGATTGTAATGTGGGGTTGAACCTCTTCTTCAGTCGGGATCCAAGAGGGTTCCACAAGCTTGCCCATCGGATGGACCTCATGAGGTCCCCTGCCTTCGGGAAACCCTTTCTTTCTCAACTCTTCTCTCGCCTTTCGGGTTCCTTTCTCGTTAATTCTGTACTCACATGATTCCGCATCGATCTCCTCAATAACGACCCCATAAAACTCCTTGGCTGCCTCAATGGTAAGCCATTCATCTTTCACATCCTCGAGAACGAGGTCAGGCTCTCGGTCAAGAGGATTTCCAAACCCCCCTCCGCCACTTGAGGTGTAGTAGATATGGTCCCCGGCTTTCAAGTGGACGCCGGTCGCGTACATGCCTGCATTGAATTCTTTGTCGGTCTCTCTGTTGATGATGAGAGCACATCCACCACCGTTGAGTCCACCGCTGATCCCGAAAGGAGGAAACTTTTCCCGATCCCCGTGGATGGTCATGGTGACATCGGTCAGCACGTCCAGCTCTCGGACCAGTGCAAATCCACCTCGTCTCAACCCATGGCCGCAACTGTCGGGTCTGGCTTCATACCGTGTGTAGACCACCGGAAACCATCTTTCCTCAAGCTCCTGTGGGATGGTGCGAGCGTTGCAGAAACGCATGAAGATGAGGGATTTGCCGTCCTTAAATGTTCGGGCGTTTTCTCCCCCCACCGCATAGGTATACTGGACAAAAGGCTTCTTGGTCCTGGGGTTGAATCCGCCCATGCAGAGGTTTGTCAGGCTGACAGCCGCAGGATACACCCGCCACGGTTCGACCGACGCGAGGGGACCGGCCAGGCAGCCAATGGTTACGGCCTCGACCTTGTCGAAAGCTCCAGAGCAGTAACCCGTCGTCGGGGCTGGTTCCGCAACATGGACGCATGTCCCAGGTTTGGAGATGATTTCCAAATTGCGAATGATTCCATTGTTTAATGGGAAGAGTCTGGGAAAGCATATCATGAAACCGAGGTAGTTTCCGCCAATCAGCGTAGCTCGGCTGCAGCCCCAGGAACCAATCGGTTGAGGATCAGATTCGCTCCAATCAAACGCGAGGTGGGTTCCCTTCTTGGTCATCTTACAGTGGACCCGAATTGGGGGTTTCCCTTCTCTCATGACGTCTTGATCGCCATAGTCATCGAATTCCCATACCCCGTCGGGTAGGGTTCCGAGCTCGGCCAGCATGAGTCGTTCTGTGTAGTTGAACTGCTCCTCAAAGCCGAGCTGCACAGTATCGTTGCCGTATCGAGCCACGAGATCCTGGACGCGTCTCTCGATTAATCGCGAGGCCTCGAATTGGGCAGTTAAATCGCCGCGCCGCTCGATGCTTCCTCGGATGTTCAGGGAGATAAACCGGTACCAGTCCTCATCCAATTTGTCGTCCTTGAAAAGGCGGATTGGGGGGATACGGATCCCTTCTGCATAACAGCTTGTGGCCTCCGGGTTGAAGGTTCCCGGCATCGGGCCCCCCATGTCTGCCCAGTGGATGACCGTGCAGGCGAAAGCAACGATCTCGTCCCTGTGGAATATGGGTTTAATGAGCCGCGTGTCGTTCACATGTGATCCTGTTCTGTAAGGATCACTGAAGAGATAGGCTTCTCCGGGTTTCATTGTTTCTTTTGGGATATCCTGAAACAGTTCCTGGACCGATGGCTCGAAAGAGGCGTAATGAGCCGCCGCATCGGTATGGCCGTGGGCGACCAGCCTCCCGTCTGGCGTCAGGATGGAATTCGACCGGTCCCGCCCCATGCCGACGACAGGGTGGTAGGCGACCCGTTCAATGGTGGTGGAGGCTTCGTAGCAAGCCGCTACAAAAGCATTGCGAAGGACTTCAAAAGTGATCAAGTCCAACCTAAGGTCCTTTATTTGTTCAAGTTTTTCCTTAACGCGATACGTGCTTTCTCCTGACTGTGTCATTGTATCCTCCTACCTCGCGACCTGGATGATGAGGTTTCCGTACTCGTCCACCCGGCATTGTGTCCTGGGTGGCAGGACCGATGTGGTATCGGGTTGTTCCACAATAGCAGGTCCGTCAAAAGTAGCACCCACGGGAAGTCCGTCTCGCTCGTAGATGTCGGTCTCGACAAACCCGACATCTCTAAACCAGACCTTCCTTGAAGGCTTCCGAGCATCTTCCAAGGCTCCCTTCGTGTCGATTCTGGTGAGATCAGGCTTGGGGATTATCCCCATGGCGATGACCCTCAGATTAACGATTTCCACTGGCACGTACCCGGGCGGCAGATTGTAGCCGTATTTGGTTTGCATGGCGGAGAGGAAGTTTTGCGTAACGACGTTGAGGTCCTTGATCTCCCCGGGAGGCACCTCAACGGTAAAAAACTGGCTCTGGCTGAAATATTTAATGTCGACAAAGCGCTGAATAATTATCTGGTCACCCGTGAGACCCTCTCTTGAGAGCGTTTCGGTAGCCCGGTTTACGAGGCCGTCCATGTCCCTATTCAGTTTGGCATAGTTGATCTCGCCTTCCGTCTTATGGATGGGATAGGTGAATTCATGCTTCACGTCGACCCGAATGGCTCCGAAGGCTGACGCATATCCGGGAAGGGGAGGAACAACAACGGTAGATGCCCCCGACTCTCGCGCCAGATCGCAGGCATACATCGCCCCACCTCCCCCATATGGGATAATGGCGAAATCTCGGGGATCCCATCCCCGAGATACGGTTTGAATCCGCATGGCCATCATGAGATTGGTCATAGCCACCATGTACATGTTGGCCGCAGCCTCTTCAGCATCCCACCCGTAATGGTCTCCGATTCTTTCCTTCAGGGCCTTAAACGAGAGATCGCCGTTAACCTTCATTTCCCCCCCGAGGAAGTAATTGGGATCGATCCTCCCCAGGACAATTTGACAATCCGTGTTTGTCGCCTCTTCGCCGCCCATATCATAGCAGGCTGGGCCAGGGATGGCCCCCATGCTCTGCGGGCCCACGTTGAGGATTTGGCCCCTGTCGACCCATCCTATACTTCCGCCACCGGCCCCAATGTAAACCGTATCGACGGAGGGGAGACAGCAGGGGACATTCCATAGGATTTTCCACTCGTGAGTTATTGCTGGGGCTCCTTTGTAAATCATTGAAACGTTATTCGTGGTTCCTCCCGTCTCGAATGCAATCACATTCTCGAAACCGGCTAAAGAGCCTATGTACCCGGCCAGTCCCACGGCTCCTGAAACTGGCGAAGAGTGGAACGTCCGAGCGGGGAAGCCGACTGCTTCGTCCATGCCAATCACGCCGCCCCCGCTCGTCGTGACAAGTATGGGGCCATCATAATTCCAGTCCTTTTTGAGTCGCTCATAGAGGCCTCCCAGATATCTCTTCAGAATTGGAGAAACGTAAGCATTGAGCACTGTCGTGCATGTCCGTTCAAACTCCAACATCTGGGGCAGAATCTCGTGAGAGACTGTAATATCCACCTCTGGCAATTCTTCATTCAAGATTTCACGAGTTCGCTTTTCATGGGCAGTATTCATGAAAGAGTCGATGTAACAAATGGCGATCGATTCTATTCCTCTTTTGCGGCACTTTCTCGCCGCCAGCCTGACATCATCCTCATTCAGTGGTACCAGAACCTCTCCCCACGGGCCTGTCCGTTCCCTCACGGTAAGAACATTTCTCCGGGGTACGATCAATTCCGGGGGATCCCAATCGAGCTCGAATGCAGATATCCTTTCCGCACGTCCTCCTCCCAGAACATCCCGAAATCCCTCGGTGGTAACGAGGGCCGTCTTGACCCCTTTTCGTTCGAGGATTGCATTGGTAGAGACAGTCGCACCGTGCCGGAAAGAATCCGCCTCTTCTCCTCTGAGACCAGCCTTTTCGAGGCCGTTAATCACTCCCTCAAAGTATGTTGGTGGGGTTGATGGGACCTTGCCGATTCGCTGCTCACCGGTCTCCATATTGATCCCGATGACGTCGGTAAACGTTCCTCCAATGTCTGTACCGACGACCCACTTCCCTTTTCCCATTTTCATAACCTCCTTCTCGTGTGTGCGCTATATGTGAGGAATAGAGCGACTCCCTCTTCTAGAATTCTCATTCACTGGGATTATCCCTCCTGTGAGATGACTTACTGGTCCCTCGTCGTTTTCAGATGACTGTGATGGCCGATAGATCCTTGTGGCTAAGCCTGGGCCTAGAGGACCACAGTCAGAATTTGTTTCTTTCGTGTGCCAAGGAATTCACTTGGTAAGCCATTGAAAATGATAATGTTTTTGAATTGTCCTTTCGACCCAACCACCCTGGCCCTTCACCATGACCAGATGACGCCACGAATCCGGGAGAACAGTATAATCCAATTGAATCATTATGAAAACCCATAGGATTATGATGGAGTTACATAACACCCGGCAACCAGGTTGCAATAGGAGGCCAGACGATGACCATAAGAATGACCAGTGCCTCCATGATGATAAAGGGGATTGACGCCCTATAGATGTCCGCCATCGTTATGTCAGGCGGTGACACGCCTTTCATCACAAACAATTCAATACCAAATGGTGGTGATAGATTCGCAATCGACATGTTGATCAAGAGCATCAGTCCAAACCACAACGGTTCCCAGCCCAGAGCATGGCTTACAGGCATGAATATGGGAAGGGTGATCATGAGGATGCTCATCTGCTCCATAAACATGCCCAAAAACATGACTACGATCATCATGGAAATGAGAAGAGCGACAGGGGGAATGGGAAGGCTTACAGCCACCTTAACCATGCCTTTTGTGGCCCCGGAAAAGGACAGGATTTGGCTGAAAGCGGTGGAGCCGCAGAAGATCATAAGAATCATCGTGGTCGTTCTCATTGTACTGGCAAAGGCTTTCTTTATTGCAGACCAGCTCAGACTTCTATATGAAGCTGCACAAACAAAGGTCGCCAGGACACCGAAGGCTGCCGACTCCGATGGCGTGGCAAAGCCGAGTAACATGAGCCCGATCACAGAAAAAACGATGACGCCCAGGGGGAGCACGTGTTTGATACAAGGCAGGAACCTAGCAGATAGAGAGAGATGGCGTATCGCATAGGCAGGTGCCATGTAAGGCTGCAAAATACATCTGCCGATAATGTAGAACGTAAATAGGGCAGCCATCACGAGACCGGGAAGGAGTCCCGCAATGAGAAGGCTCCCAACGGAAATGCCGGCAAGGGTTGCAAGCACAACGGCCATCCCGCTGGGCGGGATAATAATGGCCAGAGCGCCACCACCCATGACAGGTCCTAAAGCCATCGGTTTTTGATACCCTCGCTTCCGCATATCCGGGACGAGCATCGATCCAAGCATGGCCGTTGAAGCCCAGGTATTCCCACACAAGACCGCAATGAGAACCCCACCTGCTACGGCCACCAAACTCAACCTGCCTGGCAGGCGGCCGAGCAAAGTGTCTATTGCATCAAGCATGCGTGTTCCCATTCCCGACTGAAACAGGACCTCGCCCATGAGAATGAATAGGGGTACAGGCAAAAGGGCGAAGAAAGTGACCGATTCGAAAATGCTGAGAATGAGTTGGTGAAAACCCGATATGCCACCCCACAAAAGAAACACACCGACAAGGTTAATGGCCATGAAAGAGAAGGCAATAGGTAATCCTGTCAACATGAGAAGAATAAAACAACTGAAAATCGTTAACAGAATCAGCCACCATTCCAACGGACTTGCCTCTCCATACTTCCATTGTGCTCAATGAGGCCGCCTATCGGCTTTCGGTTCGAGCGGTTTGCCAAATCACCAGGTTGTGGCAAGCCCTTCTGAGAAATTGAATGAAGAGCAGGAAACTCCCTGTCGGAATAATGACAAAGATGGGGAAATCAGGAGGTTGTATTGCCGTGGGTTGAAAGGCTCCGCTCTGTAATTTTCCCCAGCTGACCTCAGCTCCAAACCAGGTGAGAATAAGGCAGATCACAGCGCCCAGAATAGAGGTAATCGTGTTAAAGGCCGCCCGGGTTTTCGGACTTAGGGAAGAAAGAATCAGATCGCTCGTTACATGTCCTTCATTCCGTAAGACCCAGGCGGTGCAGAGAAAGGTGATGTACAGCAGACCGTATTCGGTAAATTCTAGTACCCATGTGAGCGGTTTGCCAGCAAAGCTTCTCGCAATGACATCCCAGCAGACAGCGATCATAAGAAAAGCAAGGATCGCCGCTCCCAAAAAATTTAGGGCGCCGAGAACACTGTCAAAAGCAGACGAGGCTCCCGTCAATAGCCTTCTTCTTCTGTCCAAGCCAGTTCTCCCGAGACTGATCGATAGCGCACCTCCCCTTCCGCTCATTGCACAAAAAGCATGAGATGGGCGCGAAAGAAAAACCTTGATTCCTTGGGAATATTCCGCTGCGAGCTTATTTGACCAGCATCTCTTTCAACGTGGGTCCAAGTTCTGGTGATTTGCTAATTACATGATCCCAGGCCGAATCGTAAGCCATTTTGAGGAAGGCTTCCCCTTCGGCCTGCGAGAATTTGACCGGCCTGACGCCCTTTTCAATCATCAGTTGCCAATCTCTATCGCTGAGTTGAATGTAGTAATCAGAGACGGCCGGGTCGATCGTCTGCTTCTTGAAACTTATGATTTCACTCCGCACGCCTGCGGGTATCTCGTTCCATTTCTTTGGATTTGCCAGAATGACAGCTGTTGCCTGGTAGAGGGGGTAGTCGATGACATATTTCGTAACCTCGTGCCAGCTGAAGTCGGCAACAAAACCGAGATGGGTCATAACAAAGCCATCAACAGCCCCTCGCTCCATGGCGGTGTAAATATCCCCCATGGGGAGGTTTATAGGTACAGCCCCGAGCGCCTTGATCAAGGGAATAAAGGGAGGAAATACGCGAATCTTCTTGCCGGCAAGGTCCTTGGACGATTTGATCTCGGGGTTCGTGTAAAGGTAGAATGTCATGTCGAGTGTGCCAGCACCTAACCAGATCAGCCCGATATCTTCATGGCGCGAGCTCATTAACTCGAAATAGCTGGTCTGGGCGATTTCTTTATAGTTTTTGTTCGTAAACATAGCGGTTTGAGCCTCCCAGAGCAGAGAGGGGTAGTAACCGCATGACGTCAGGGCCATATCGATGACATCACTCTTTACTGCCTCGTGCAGCTGAAAGGGGGGCGTCACCTCTGGTCCGCCAATGAGTTCGATCTGGAGGTCATCCTTGAATTTTTCGTTTACTTTTTCAACGAAGATATTAAACCCGGCAACATTTGCGTTGTTCACGGGCAAGAAAGCGACAGCTTTGAACTTCACTGGTTCTGCCGCACATGGAGATACATCGGCAAGAATGAAGCCTACTATGGCCGCAGCTGCTATCACTGCATGTTTGACCCTTTTCATTGCTTACCCTCCTATTCTCGATTTCGCTCCTCAGGTTTGTCCACCAAGCGATAGTTGTATTCAAAATCCCAACTCCGTTGTATCTCACCTCCTTTTTGATAGCTGTGATTGTGGGATTCGACTCCTTGCACAAGGAAGATGGACTCGATAGCTGGTACCCTGGTTTGGGGGGATTATATCCATCATTTGGACGAGTTGTTTGACATAGAAGCTGATTTAAGTCGAAGGGGAAATAGCCTTTGGTCTGATCGGTGTTCATGGGCTTAGTGACCGGCTTTCCATGCTCTGAGCTTAAAGTACCTTTCGATGATATCATGAGAATCGAATTCGGCGATGTCGATAGATTTCCCCATATCGATATCGATGTCCTCTTTATAGCCAGCCCCGGTTAATACGCAGATCAGTTTCTCTTCTGGATTTATGATTCCAGCTTCAAGGAGCGCGGGGAGGGCGGCTAGGGTGACAGCCGAAGATGTTTCAACCCATATTCCTTCAGATTGCGCTAGGAATTCTTTTTGTTTCAGTGTTTCTTCATCATCGACTTCGAGGGCGCATCCTCCTGATTCATAAAGGGCCCTCAGCGCATGGTCGCCACTGAAAGTCGTTTTCAGTCCAGAAACCACCGTTTTTGCTTCCTCAATTGGAGTTACATGGTTGCTTCTGTTTTTGAACGCCAAAACGAGGGGCGAAGACCCTCGTGGTTGGATACCGATCATTTTTGGTTCTTTTTCAATGACACCGGCTTCACATAGCTCCCTGTAACCTTTCCACTGGCCCGCCAGATTGTCGCCCCCTGCCACCGGGCAGATGACGACATCAGGCTTAAGCCAAGCGCATTCATAAGCAATTGTTTTTGTCCCTTCTAGCGAGTACGGATTTATGGGAGCCCAGGAAAAAGCACACCAATAATCTAAAGAATGGCTCACCTCAGCAATCAGATGAGACAGGGTTTCAAAGCCCCTTTCAAAGATGCCTTTTATCTTTATGCATTTTGCGCCCAGATAGGCTATTTGTTGAAGCTTACGTGTTGACACCCGTCCGTCAACAAGCACGAGACACGGGAGCTGAAATGCAGCGGCATAGGCCGCGAGCGAGGCGGCTCCGTTCCCGGACGAGACGGTCATAACGCCTTTGGCTTTCGTTCGCAGAGCCACACCGATTGACACCGAGATCCCCCTGTCCTTAAAGGACCCGGTTGGATTCCGGCTCTCGTCCTTGAAATAGAGATTGCCAAGACCGAGGTCCTTGGCGATAACCCTCGATGGAAGCAGAGGCGTCTCACATTCTCCCAGGTACGGAATGAATGCCTCTTCTATTGGAAGTACGGGGGCGAATTTGGCAAGACCTTGTTCCTCTCTCTCTTCTCTGAGCGTAATTAGGGCCTCCCTAGGATAGACACACTGAAGTATTCCACCACAGCGTTCACAAAGACCGGTTGTGCCAAATTCCTTCACCTCGCCACACTCCGTGCATCTAAGGTCGCAGATCATGCTTGCAAAACCCTGAGATCGGTCAATTACTTATGGGGCATCTTAGGTAAATGCCATCAACAGTTCTTGAACGAAGGCTGCTCCTCTTAAGGGACCTCTCCAAACATTCCCCACTATACACTTAAGGCCGCCGAAGGTCAAAACGAAGCAGGCAACCATTCCCAAACCCTCCATATCTGATTCCTTTTTTTGGAGGTCGTTCCCCATCCAAAGATGGATCTCGTGTTGGTGGATGGCCTGTTCAGGTTTCTAGTTGCGGTAATGCTTCGAGAGGATTCAAGAACCTGTGCTGCCGTAATAATCAGCGGAGGAAACGTCTCCCCGGAAGAAATCCAGAAGCTCACCGGGGGGATCGAATTTTCGAAAACCCCGTGTTTCGTTGTCGAGACCATCTTAAACATTCGCGCACGGATCAAGCATGAGATTGCAGATATGTAAGAGTAGAGGCCAGACTGATCTTCTAGTCGACTGGGATCTTTCTTTCAAGAATCTTCGTCAACAGAGATAATGTAAAGCATACGGAGAAATAAAACACTGCGATCGCGATGTAACTTTCGAAGGCGGCGAACGTGGCCGTCATGATCTGCCTGCCAATGAGTGTCAATTCGACGAGTGAAATGACGCTTGCCAAGGAGGAATCCTTCACCAGATTCACAAACTGTCCTGCCAAGGCGGGGACAACCCTTCGGACGGCCTGGGGGAGGATAACACCTCTCATGGTCATTCCATAGGAGAGACCAAGAGATCTTCCAGCCCACATCTGGCCCCTCGGAATCGATTCAATACCGCCTCTGATAATTTCGGCAAAGAACGTAGACTCGAATGCTGTCAGTGCAATCACAGCGGCTGAGAAACGGGGCAAATGGAACAGGGTGCCGATCCCAAAGTATGTGAGCAAAACAATCACGAGCAGAGGGACGTTTCTGATCCCTTCGACATAGGCCATAGCCAGATCCCTCAAGCAGATCCGTCTCGATACACTCGCCAGTCCGACGACCCCTCCAACTATGATGGAGAGAAACAGCGTGACCGTAGAAAGCTTCATGGTCATCAAAAATCCCATCCAGTATGCCTGTTTGAATGAGACCAGAGTTTCCCAATGGAAGGTGTAGTGTTCTGTGGCCTTGACATATATGATCAAGAGCACGGAACCGATGATGATTCCAATAGCCGTAAGTCGTCTGATTACATCGACCCCCGAGGCCTTTTCCTCAGGTTCCCAAGATTCGCCTTTCTTCGTAGTCACCATTCGCGGAAAGAAGCTGACGATGTTCTTGACCGTTGACATAGGGCCTCAGAGAATCTGATCGAGGAATCTCTTGGTTCTCTCATGCTTTGGATTTTTGAAAAAGACTTCCGTTAGTGCCTCTTCCACAAGTCGTCCTTCGTCGATGAAGACCATTCGATCGGCTACTTCTCTGGCGAAACCCATCTCATGGGTGACCACCACCATAGTCATTTCTTCTCGTGCCAGATTGATCATCACGTCGAGGACTTCTTTGATCATCTCAGGATCGAGGGCAGAGGTTGGCTCATCAAACAACATGACTTTAGGCTGCATGGCCAAGGCCCTGGCCATAGCGACCCGCTGTTTTTGCCCTCCAGATAACTCTGATGGATAGGCATTGCACTTCTCTGGCATGCCCACCTTTGCCAGCAGCGAGCATGCCCTGTTTTCCGCTTCACCCTGCGATAACCCTTTGACTTTCATTGGCGCAAAGGTGATGTTTTTCAGTACCGTCATGTGAGGAAAGAGGTTAAAGTCTTGGAAGACCATGCCGATCTTCGAACGCAGTTTATTGATATCGGTTTTGGGATCATTGACCTTGATGCCGTCTACGAAGATTTCTCCGTCCCTGAGCGCTTCAAGACCATTGATGCACCTGAGCAAGGTACTTTTCCCAGAGCCACTGGCACCGATGACCACGGTAACCTCACCCATAGGAACCTTGAGGCTGAAGTCTTTCAAGACATGAAAATCGCTATAGTATTTATTGATTTTCTTCACCTCGATCATTTACTCCACCGCCAATTTTCTTTCGATCAGTTTTGTACACAGCGACAGAACCGCGCAAACCACAAAGTAGAAAAAAGTGAGGGTCAGATAGCTTTCCATTGAAGCGTACGTGACCGTAAGGATTCGTCTTGCCGTGAGTGTCAGTTCAGCCAGGGAAATAACACTGCATAGCGACGAACCCTGAATGAGATATATAGATTGCCCCGCGAGAGCCGGCGTGATCCGTTTCAAGACCTGGGGAAGGATGATATAGCGCATCGTTATCCCAGACGAGAGTCCCAAAGATCGAGCTGCCCAGAACTGGCCTCTTCCAACCGATTGGATTCCGGCCCTGATGATTTCGGCAATATACGCAGCCTGGAATATTGTGAGGGCAAGCACTCCGGCGAAGAAACGTGATATGGGAAATACCGACCCGAAACCGAAATAGACGAGAAGAACAATGACCAACAAAGGGATGTTTCGTATCCATTCCACATAAGCAAGTGTCAAATCGCTGAAAATCATTCGACGAGAGACTCTCCCGATTCCGATCATCACCCCAGTGGCTAGAGAAAAGATCAGTGAAACGACAGAGATCTTCAATGTCAACAAGAAACCGACCCAGAAGTCGTGCCTGTACCTGAGGATCAGCCGCCAGTTGAACGGGTAGTTTTGATGTAATTGGGTATAAGTGAACCAGAGCACAAGACCCACTACAGTGGTGACGAACAGAACCCGCTTGAAGATATCGACAGGAGAGCTCTTCTTTTTGGGTTCCCACGATTGGGGAGCCCGGTCCGTTACCATGGAGGAGAAAAAACGCAGGGTTTTCCACAGATAGTATGTGTTAGGTGTTTTTCCCATGCGTAGTGTCGCTCAGGAAGCTATCGGTTACTCCTATTTTTGCGGAGGAAGACGATCCTGCCATTCGTGGGCTCGAATGAACCATTTATCGTAAAGCTCATCAAGAACACCCTTCCGCCTCAACTCATAAATGAAGAAGTTGAGCCAGTTCAGGAAGTCGGGGTCACCTCTCTGAATGGCAAAGGCCATCTCTTCCCTGTGGCCCGGTACATCGACTATGTAGAGCTTGTCCCTGTTTCGTCCAACATGAATGGCGACCTGAGGCTCGTCCCATTGGAAAGCATCCGCCCGCCCTCGAACGGCTTCCATAATCATCTCCGGGGCAGCCTCAAATCGCCTGATGGTGGCCTTTTTGAACATCTCCGTAGCAGCGAAATCTCCCGTGGTTCCCAGCATCACTGTAATGATGTTTCCCGGCTTGTCGAGTTGCTCCCAGCTCGTGATATTCGGTTGTCTTTCTTTGTTGACGCCGAGTCTCTGGCCATGGACGAAATAGGAATCGGTGAAGCTAACTCTTAGCATCCTCTTTAGTGTTCGCGTCATTCCGATGATCAGGACATCCGTTTTTCCAGTGTAGAGCGTATCGATGATCCCATCCCACGCTGTGTTGACCAACTCTAGCTTGACACCTAACTCTTCAGCCATCATTTTGTCTATGTCTACGTCAAATCCAAAGATCTCACCATTTTTGTCGACCATGTCAAAGGGTGGGTAAATTGCGCAGGTACCTACCCGTAGGACCCCTCTGTTAACGATTTCCGTTAGTTTCGACCCTCTAGCTATTTCTCTCGGCGTGACTTCGACAGCTTGGGTCACGTAAGCGTTGACAAGGAAAAACCCCATCAAAACCAGTGAGACCGGCACAATCCCCCACCGTGATTTGCTCTGTTTCATTCTGATCTTCATCATGTCCCTCCTCTTTGATATCTGTGGAAAACCCTGCTCAAAGATTGCGTGATTCAGAAGCGATGAAATCCTTCTACCAGTTCGCATGGCTATCCCAATTCCACGAAACCACGTTTGTCGAGACTCCGAAAAATCTCCTTGGAAGGAGACCTATGCTATGCTCCTTTCCCCATTTTAATAGATCGATGTAAGCCAATGCATGTATCTTTCTTCGTTTCCCCTGACGATGTTAAAGTAAATTTTCTGTATCTCCCTGGTAATCGGCCCTGGTTTGCCGCTGCCAACTTGTATTTTGTCAATAGAAATGATCGGTACAATCTCGACGCGTGTACCACATATGAACACCTCCTCCGCAATATAGAGCTCTGTTCTGTCGACATCCCTTTGTTGCACCTGTAAACCCATCTCCTTTTCGAATAGTTCTAATAAGGTCAGCCTGGTGATACTCTCCAGAATATCACTCGTGACCGACGGCGTAATGACCGAGCCTTTCTTCACAGCGAAGACACAGTATCCGGGACCTTCGGAAATCTTGTTGTTTTGATTCAGAAGCAATGTGGAATCATATCCATCAGCCATCGCTTCGAGAACAGCAAGTCGGCTGTTTTGATAATTGGATCCCACCTTGATCCGGGGTGAAATCGCTGCATCCGAAATACGTCTCCATGAGCTCGTTTTGCACGTGATACCATTTTCAATGTCCATCGCTCTTCCCATGGGAAAGAGTGCAATGAACATATTGGACGGTTCAGTGTCATACCACCGTCCAATCCCGTCAAGGTAAATCCGAATATCAAAGTGGACATCTTCTTTCAATTGATTCGCAACAATGACTTCCTTCACGTAGTCGCCATATTTCTCAGGATCGAATGGAAGGGACATCCTCATCATCTTAACGGATTCGGCCAGTCGCTGAAAATGCTCTTTTTCCCTGAAGCAGTGCATTTGCTCCCTCTCATGATTCCAGTAGCCTCTGAGACCCTCGAACACATTGGTTCCCCAAAAGACCGTAGGCGTCAAAACGTGCACCGTTGCTTCCTGGATGGGCACGACAGTTCCTCCCTGCCAGAGATACTTGACTTTGTTTTCCGCCATGAGCCTTCCTCTCTCGTTTTGGAGTTTCCCCATTTCCCGAAGGGCATGTCTCACAAGTTACGGAGTTCTTTGAATATTTTCGAGTTCTCAAATGGCAACCTACTATCCCTTCGCGTCCACGCTCACGCGGTGACCCTTATCGGGATTCGCAGGTGGGGAATCTCTGCCCCTTCCGCGCTCTGAAGGCGCGGCTTTCCCTGCCTGCTCATCCTCGAAGGGTCCCCACCGCTTCCGCAACGTCGCTCAGAGACAGCAGGTTCCCTCAAAAATGGGGAAACTCCAGCCCTCGTTTCCCTCGGCAATTTTAGAAACTCACTGGTGTTGAATACTTTTGTCGTACGTGTCCTCCATGATCTTAATGAGGTGGTAGATAGCAGTATTGTAAGGAACCTCTATTCCGTGGCTCCTGGCTTTCTCGACGATTGCACCATTCAGGCAATCAATCTCTGTTTTTCTGTGATTGATGACATCTATGAGAGGTGAGGGGAGGTGGTTGGGAGCCTGCCTTGCCAGCCCCACGACGTATTCGTAGGCTTCTTCTGGGTTGATGTCTACCCCCTCTTTGTTCGCGACCGCTGCAATTTCAGAAACCAAGGCTCTGATAAGATCGAGTGATGCGGGCTGGTTGATGAAGTCGCCACACTTCAGCCTTGGGATGGCGAGGGGCACCGAGAAACTTGCATTCAGGCATAGTTTTTTCCATATCTGCTCACGGACATCAGGTGACAGATGGAAACTCAGGTGCGCTTGCTTGAAAACATTGACCACGTCTTTAACCCTCTGGTCAGGTTCTCCTGTCAGAGGCCATATATGGGTTACTGCCTCATCAGAGAATGTGGCTTCGATCTCTCCGGGTCCTCTCGTCACGCTTCCCAAAGTCGTGAATCCGAACAGAATCTGTTTTTGGTCGACAAATTCAGAGATCGTTTCCACATTGCCTATTCCATTCTGGATCGTCATCACGAGCGTCTCATCGTCGATCAAGGAGCCTGCATCCTGTATTGCAGTCCGGGTATGATGGAACTTGGTGGAGATGATGACCACATCACAGATTCCAACATCCCGGGTATTTGTTGTCGCACGAATTCTTATGATTTCTGGCTTTCCCTTGCTGATGACTGTGAGGCCATGATCTCTGATACGGGAGACTTGCTCTTCCCGAATATCGACTAACCACACTTCATTTCCTGCTCTCACCAACAAACTTCCGAGCAGGCAGCCCATTGCCCCAGCACCTACAATTCCGAATTTCATCGTCTATCAATTCGTCCTAATCTGATCAAAAGGGTGAGCACTTTTCTCTGACGCGTATCAATGAGTTCTATCCCGAACAACTAGATAACGAAGATTTTTTGAGGTGTCTTGTGCAGACACTCTTTTTCACCCGATTCGGAAATAATATAGTTCTCACATACAAATGCGAAAGCCTTATCGGACACAACTGAGGGGTGCACCGAAATGTTCATGTTTGCCTGTATCTTCATCGTTTCGGCGGGGTCTAGGGAGGGTCTCTCCACAAGGTCATACCCCTGGCCATGAGCATAGATTCTCGTCTCTTCCGGGTATCCTATGCTCCTCATAAACTCGTTATTGGCCTCCCAGATAGTCGCTGGATCCGCACCTGGTCTGAGAAGATCGAGAGTTATCTTCTGGGCCTGCTTAGCGAGTTCGAACTGTTCTTCCAACTCCTTAGAAACCTTGCCAAGACAGATGATTCGAGCAACGTGGCCATAGAACCCGCTCGGCCCATTTGACTCGATTAGGATCGTGAATTGATCGCCTTCTTCGATTGTTCTGTTGCCGAAATGCTCATAAAACATCGCGCCCATTGTACCGGCGGGTGCTGAGCCTACCATGACAAGCTGTTGTTCACTGCCCATCTCCATACATTTGTGCCTTATATCCGCATAGACTTCGTAATCTCTCCGACCTGGCTGAACTCGGGTCAGAGCATATTCAAACGCGGCATCCTGGATTTCACAGGTTTCCTTGATATATCGAATCTCTTCCTCGCTTTTGATTGCCTTGACGGTGTCAACCTCATCCGACACATCTTCAAACTCCGCTCGACGGAGGTGATCAGTCACATACTTGTAGAATGCAGCGGATATGAATCCCATTCCGACCAGACCAATCCGGCATTTTTCGTATTGCCTTAGTTCCTCCACCACCTTTTCAGCATCGAAGATGCTGCTGTATCCCAACGAAGGAATGATGGGCACGCTGATTCTTTTCTTAACTCCCCTGAGGGACCAGTCGGGTGGGTAGGGTTCGGCAGGGGGCCGTGGACCACTCCATATGGTTGTCATTTCATCTTCACGAGGAAAGATGACGGTCACGGGGTAATTGTGAAGCGCTGGCATATCAGTAAACCACTTAACATATCCGCCAAGATAATCCGTGGTGTTTTGAACTATCAGAAAGTCCAGCGCTCGTGCCTCCATTATCTCCCGAACCGCCTTCCACCTCCGTTCAAGTTCCTCATTGGAGATTCTTCTTGGTATTCTAATTTCCGCATCCCTCTTCATCTGGACGCCTCCGATCTGAGTAAGGACGATGATTCTCAGGAATTCAGACTAAGCTACGCCACTTCTTATTCGAAAACCCCTGGGCGAAGTTTACGGACCGAACCGATCTAAAACGTCTAAGGATTCACGGGTGCCTAGTCAAATAGTCTCGGCCCTTCATCTCTTATCAGTTGCATCGTGGTGCATCGGATTCCTCCCCCGTACTTCATGACCTCGTCATAAGGCACTTCGATGACATCGACATTTTCATCACGTAATGCTTTTACTGTGTCAGGGCACCCCTTGATGACCATGACACGCCTCGGCTCCAGCGTGAGCGCATTGCAAACGAAGCACCGCATCTGTTCTTCTCGCGGCACTTCAATTAGCTTATAACCAAGTTCTGTCAGCCTTCGAATGACCCCATAATCACACCAGGGAGGGTATATGAGGGCGAGGCGAACGTCTATCGGTGCGATAAACATATCTGCATGTATCCATCCAACTATCTCAGGATAGTGGACGTTCAATAGCCCCGGAGCATGATTGACAAGTATCTCCTTATAGCCAGAACGTCTCAGGATCGGAACCACCTGGTCCAACCCGTCCTGATTGCAGTCTGTGGTAAGCATGGCCACGATAAAATCATCGGTCATGCGGGTGAAAGCGCCAATTTCGCAGACCCCGTGGCCATGCACCGTATACAGGATGGGGCATCCGATGCTCATCAAGAATTGAGCGACATACCTGGATCTTCCCCTCCAGTAAGGTGTTGCTTCCCTGGGCACAATGGCTCCGCCATTAATGACGAACCCGGCGGCTGCGGAGATCGATCTCTTTAAAGGTCCATAGGGTCCCTTAGGCTCCTCCGGGAACTCCATGTAATGGACGGTGATGCCCTCCCTTTTGTACAAATCCGCGAGGTTATCGTGCTGCTCTTGCATGATTTCGAGATTCGGTTTCTCCGTATGCATCAGGAAGTATTTCGGATCCTGGTCGTAGAGTGGGAGAACCTCGACTTCCGTCGGTCGCACCATGGCAACTTCTCTCAATTTTCCAATTCCTTGAGCACCCCAATTTTTTCCCCAGATCTTCTCGAGTTCATCGAGGTATCCGACTTCCGAATGATATTTGTACCACCTAGGAGGGTTGCCTGGTTCGTACCCAGGATAGTCCTTGAGTTTTGTCACTTTCGAATTCTCCTTTGCACATCAGGAGAAATACACCAAGTCCTGAAGTTCGGGTCATAATCGAGTGCTGTCTTTGAATTCTTCCTTCACGCTAAGCCATATTTTCCTTTTTAAATTGACAAAGTCAGGATTCGCTACATATTCTTCTGGATCTTTCGGCCAGTCAAATGAAGTATCGTGAATGGACTTCACTTGTCCGGGCCGAGCCGTCATCACGACGACTCTTGTGCCCAGACAGATGGCCTCTTCAACGTCGTGGGTCACGAAAACGATGGTTTTTTTCTCTTGCTCCCATATTCTCAACAGTTCTATCTGCATCATTTTTCGGGTTTGTGCATCCAGTGCACCGAAAGGCTCATCCATCAAGATGACCTCTGGATCACAGGCAAGGGTCTGTGCGATGGCTACCCGTTGCTGCATCCCTCCGGACAATTCACGAGGATATTTGTTTTCAAATCCGTCAAGATGAACCATTCTGAGATAGTGTTTGGCAATCTCAACCCTTTTCTTTCTCTCTATCTTTTTTTCCTCTAATCCGAAGGTGATGTTTCGCAGAACAGAAAGCCACGGAAAGAGAGAATATCGTTGAAAGACTATCCCCACAAGTGAGCTCGGTTCCGAGACGACCCTGCCATCCACTTTTACTAGGCCCCCAGATGGCTTTAAGAACCCCCCAACTAAATAAAGTAAAGTGCTTTTTCCACAACCACTCGGACCCACAACAGTCAGGAACTCATTGGGCCTTATCTCCAGATTTATTCTATCGAGTGCGAGCAATGTCCCACCTGATAACATTTTGAACTCCATCCGGAGATCTTGAATAGAGACCTTGTTCTGACAACGATTCATCGTCAGGCTTCTATGTGCCAGGAGAGGATCCTATTTCTAATGAAGACCCCTAATTGAGTGAAGAGAAAGCCAATGACCGCAATCGTGATCAATGCAGCGAACGCATCCAAGGTATTCATATATCGATAGGCGCTAATCATATAGTGACCAAGTCCCCCGCCTCCAGAGACCATCTCGGAAACAACAGAGATGAGAAGAGAAATGACAATCCCAAGCTGTACCCCGTCATAAATCTGTGGCATCGCGTGAGGAAGTAGGATTCTCCGGATCAGTCGAGGCCCTTTGACGCCCTTAGAAAGGGCCGACCACACTATTTCCAGTTTGACTCCTTTGACTCCATGATAGGTGTAAATAACGACCGGGAAAAGGCAGTCAACGAAAACCATGGCGATCTTGGATTTATCGAAAAGGCCAAACCAGTGAACGAATAGGGGAAGCAAAGCTATTTTTGGAATCGGAAAGCCAATCGAAAAAAGAGGTCTGAAGAACCACTCACAAGACCGATATTTTCCCATGATCAGGCCAATAAACACCCCACACGCAAGTGCAAGCAAAAGCCCCGATAGGGCTCTAAACAAGGTGAGACTGGTTGGGAGAAGTACCGTTCCTGATGCAATAAAGGAAAACCAATGGACGATTATTTTGGACGATGGAGGAAAAACGTATTGATTGACCCATGGAGCTCTTGCAGCCATATCCCAAACCATCAAGATCACCAATACCGAATAGAACCTTCTAAGAGGAAGAAGAAAGGCAGCCCATATCCTTGAATGCCTCAATCTAGGTACCCCCATATTCGTGCCAGAAAAGCAGTCGCTTCAGTATGAAAACATAGATGGTGTCAGCCAAGAAGCCTGCAGCGCCCAGGAAAAAAATTATGGCGATCATATACTCTTCTGCCCCTAAACTTCCATATGAGAAGGTGAGGAAACCGAGGCCCTTTTCTGACGAGATGAGCTCGGAGCTGATCAGGATGATAAAAGAAACGGCCAAGGCGATTCTCACGCTTGCACCTATCTGTGGCAACGAGGCCGGGATAATCACTTTCCATATAATCTTTTTTGGTTTGGTCCCTTTTGACAAGGCGGACCATATAAGATTAAGATCCACCTCGCGTCCGGCATTGTAGGATGAGATAATTATAGGGACCAAACACCCCAATGCTATGACAGTTATCTTTGAGAAATCTCCAATTCCGAGCCATATCATGAAAAGAGGTATGATTGCGGGCTTGGGGATCGGGTATGTCAAGACAAGAATAGGATCGAAGAAATCGTGTAACCATTTCATGCGTGCCATACCAACGCCCAATGCGACTCCGATGACAATAGCTAGCCCCAGGCCCGTGAAAGATCGGTAAAAGGAAGCCGTTATGTGAGGAAATATCTCTCCTGTTGCAAATAAGTCATAGAGTGCTCCGATTACCGAAAAAAAGGAAGGTGAAATGCCCTTTGGCAGAATTCCGAGACTAGAGGAAATCTGCCAAAAGGCAAACAGGATGGCCAGAGGGGAGACATAGCGGATTAGATCGCCTAGCCGCGTATTTTTCACTTTTCTCCCTATCGTGCTCCAAACTCTCTAATCAACAACCCTCGGCAAATAGGAGTTGTCGATATACGTATATAGGTCTAGCCTTTGATCCAAAAAACCATTTTCATAGAGGGTGTCGACGACAATCTGGATTTTAGAAGGGATAATCCTACCATCGGGCCTTGAGTAGTAATCTTTCTCGGTCAGCAGAAAAGATCTCACAAGCTCTCCATCCAGTTTCCACTTCTTCGCGTATATATCCGCAGCTTCCAAACGGTTGGTGCGAGCCCATTTTAGGACATGGAGATAGTCTTCCAGATAGTCACGAATCGCCTGAGAGTGTTTCTTGATAAAATCGGTTTTAAAGACAACGAACAGATAGTCCTGAGGACCGCCGTAGATGTCTACAGTACTCGCTAGGTCTTTAATCCCCCCTTTCATATGGGCTGCGCTATAGAAGGGTTGGAAAACCACAGCACAGTCGATCTTCTTGTCTTTCAGCATGGATGGGAGGTGAGGTGGCCGTCCTTCGACAATGGTAAAATCCTTTCCAGCCTCATACCCATACCTGCCAAGGAGTATTCGAACACCCATCTCGCTTGTGCTCCCGATAGCATTTACCCCGATTATTCTGCCCTTCAAATCTTTTGGGCTATTGATTAGCCCATCGTCCCTGACAATCCAAGTGTCTCCGTAGTGTCCCTTCTCACCCATTGAAACCACTTGATGAACCGCGGTCAGGTCGAGCTTTGCCTTCATAATGGCGTTGGCAAAAGGGAAGGGGCTGATGAATGTGCCATCTACATTGTTTGAAGCCAATGCTGGCATGGCCTCTCCCCCGCCCCTGAAAACGACCCAATCTACCTCATAGCTTTTGCCGTAGTTCTTGAGAAGATCTGGGCGCTCAGTAAAAAAAGTGTAATAGTAGAGGGACACATGTGTCCCAAGCCTAATTTTGGCAACCTGTGATCTGGCAGAGCTGGCGATGAACGCAGACAGGATGGCCAAGGCGGTGAGAGTGAATTGTAGTTTTTTACGACTCATTGTTCAACCTCCTAAGTGGTTATTGCATCCGTTCGTTTTGACCTCCAAAAAGCAATACGGGTTCGTTCTCAAAATAGATCTGCTTCCCTCCTTTGTCTGTCGATTTCACCTCCCCTCCTGTGGTAATCACGGCGCCCTGCAGTCCAAGAGCACCCGAAGTCGGCCACTGTTCCGATATCGCATCTGGGCACAGAAATCCTAAAACAGATTACTCTTCTCTGGAATACGGACCGTCTTTGCTCCATCCGTTCGAAGATTCAGAAACCTCGTTGTCGATCGACGATGTTAATGAGATCCTGCCTTTCCCCCGCCATGAAACGTCTCAGATTCTCTTCGAATATCTCAAGAACGTCCTTTGAATATCCCTCTATGTTTCCGGCTACATGTGGGGTGATGATCACGTTTTCCAGTCCCCACATTTCATTTTCCCTAGGGAGAGGCTCGATAGGGAAGGCATCCAGACCAGCTCCTGCGATTCTCTTTGTCTTTATAAAATGAATCAGAGCCTCACTATCGACCACCTGCCCTCTGGAAACATTGATAAGATACGCTGTGGGTTTCATCGCTGAAAGCACTTCTTCCCCAATCATATTCTCTGTCTCTGAGGTTAGGGGAACCGAAAGCACAAGGTAATCTACCTCTTTTGCCATCTCAACTAGATCTCTTCGTTGGTACCAATGGTCAACGAATCCCAGATTCTTCTTCGTCCTACTGACTCCGTAGACCTTCATTTTGAAGGCCTTGGCCTTCTCGGCAATCTCTTGGCCGATAGCTCCGAGGCCAATGATTCCGATTTTTTTCCCCATCAGTCTCTCCCCAGCCCAGGGTTTCCAGACCCTTTTTCCCTGATTAAGGATGACTTCAGGAAGGTTTCTTGCTAGTGCAAGCATCAGTAAAAAAGCCATTTCCGAGACTTGGGGACCGTGGATGCCGCGAGCAGAAGTAATCAGCACGTCATTCCGAAGGGAGGGCAGGGAAATAATATGATTGACCCCTCCAATTAATGTTTGAATCCACTTCAGCTCTTTTGCGATCCGGATGAGATTGTCTGAAATCGCAAGGGTCAAGATGATATCGGTCTCAATGATAAACCCTTCAACGTCTTTTTCTCTGTCACTGCAGAGAATCTCAAGTTCGGGAAATTTTGATCGAAGAGGCTTTTCATACTCGTGGAGAGGTATGTATTCTTTGAGTTGGTCATTGTATATGAGCAATTTCATGGAATTGTAGGTTTAAGACTCAGGTCCGGCAAGAAAACGGAAAAATCAGGGTGGTGGCTGTTCCCTTTTGCGGCATTATTCCACATCTGGGCATTTCTGAAGAAAGAGTGATGCCCTCATTAGTCAGCCTGAGATGATTTTTTCCCTGTCCTTTCACCCTCAGTTTGGTTGGAGCCCTTGAAGTTTTCTCTTTATAAGACAGGTAAGTCATTTTGTCAACGGGATCAAATACGAAGATCAGCAAAGCGGATGGCGAAGTAGGACCATACCAAGAGAAAAACTCTCTTTTTTTTCTCACAATTTACTTCTTTGAAACGTTTTTGAAACAAATCTATGTTATAAGTCAACTATTACATGATTCGAGGAGGATGTATGGGAAAGAAGGATAAAGAGTTTGTGCTCAAAGCGTCAAAGGATCAGAGTGTGAAGTTCATAAGACTCTGGTTTTCGGACATCTTGGGTGTTCTTAAGAGTTTTTCCATCACCTATGAGGAATTGGAGGGAGCCCTAGAAGAGGGGAGAGGATTCGACGGATCCTCGATACAGGGATTTGCCCGAATCGATGAAAGCGACATGGTGGCCATGCCAGATCCCAACACTTTTTGCATTCTCCCGTGGCGAGGAGAGGAGCACAAGGTTGCCCGAATGTTTTGTGATGTACTCGAGCCCACGGGCGAGCCCTATGTCGGTGATCCGAGATGGATTCTCAAAAAAGTTCTGAACAGAGCCGCTCAAATGGGTTATGTCTTCTATGTCGGGCCTGA
>JABAOC010000886.1_pt1 | contig 37215 bp, 35 predicted proteins | sample 7062161 | NCBI WGS metagenome assembly JABAOC01 (sample SAMN14538625, study PRJNA623070) | marine sediment metagenome | biome: marine biome [ENVO:00000428]; feature: marine pelagic biome [ENVO:01000023]; material: deep marine sediment [ENVO:00002113] | place: India: Gulf of Khambhat ... | reverse complement strand
ACACAGGAACGACTTCGGACTATATGGAAGAGAATCCTTGTGGTTTACTGTCTCTTGCATTTTGTATATGATTATCCCGATGTCTTTTTTCCGCCGTTTGCGTTTAATTCTTGTGGGTATACTGGGGAAGTTCGTTCTCTGGCTATGGGCGAAGTCTGCCAGGATAAAGGTTATCGGCGAAGAAAGTTACCGGGAATTGAGAGATGAAGGAAGAGCCGTGATTTTTCTGATATGGCACGGCCGGATCTTTCTCGGGCCCTATTTTTTCCGGAAGAGAGGAGTCATGCCGCTGATTAGCCCGAGTGATGATGGGGAGATCGCGGCTCAGATCTCTTCCAGATGGGGATTTCAAAACATCAGGGGTTCGGGCTCTCATGCGATCATTAAGGCCTGGAACAGGATGAAAAACGAGCTGAAAAAGGGGGGAGAAGTGATAATCGTTGCAGATGGTCCGAAAGGTCCGAATCGAAAGATGAAGCTCGGTGGAGTCAAGCTTGCCCAGGAGACTGGGGCCGTCCTTGTCCCCTTTACGTTTTCGTCTTCCAGGAAAAAGTTTGTGAAAAGCTGGGATAGATTTTTAATTTTTTATCCCTTTTCCAGAGTTGTTGCGGTTTACGGCCCGCCGATAAACGTCGATCCCGCACTCAAGGGGGATGAGCTGGAAAAAGAGCGTCAGAGAATCGAAAATTTAATGATCGAGCTGGAAGAGAAGGCTGACCGGTTTTGCGGTTAGTTCAACTTTGGATTGTCCTTGGTTTGAAATTTGTGTTATAAATATCGGCAAGAAGGAGAGGAAGATGAAAGTGAAAACAATTTTGCTGCTTATTGTTTTTATGGGTTTTTCCGCGTCCTTGTTTTCCCAGGAAGCGGATGAGCTGATCGCTCAAGCGGATGCACTGTATCTTGAAATGAAGGATATGCCCACAGCAGAAAAGGCCAGGGATCTGTACCTGAAAGCTCTCGAGGTTGCGGAGGACAAGTATGATGCCAACTGGAAGCTTTCCCGGATACTCTATTATGTCGGCGACAATACGGAGGACAAAAAGGAGAAAAAGGAAATTTTCAAACAGGCCATTGAATACGCCAAGATCGCCGTGGAGATGGAGCCGGAAAAGCCGGATGGATACTACTGGCTCGGCGTTAATTACGGCGTCTACGGAGAAGCGAGGGGTGTCCTGAAGAGCCTGTTTTTAGTGGACGACGTCAAAGGGGCCATGAACAAAGTCATCGAGATTGACCGTTCCTATGAAGACGGAGGACCGGACAGAGTTTTAGGACGTGTCTTTTTCAAGGTGCCGGGAATTGCGGGAGGGAGCAAGAAGAAATCTCGCATGCATCTCGAGAAGTCCTTGGAGTTCGGCCCGAATGATCCTTTGACGAGATATTATCTGGCCGAAACCTTATATGCCCAAGATGAGGTCGAGAAATCAAGATCAGAGTTGGATTTCATACTCAACATGGACGCCGATGACAGATGGGTAGCCGGGATTAACGATTGCAAGAAAGACGCGGAAGAAATGCTCAAGAAGAAAAAATTCCAAAAAAAGAAATAAAAAGGAACACCATCACCGCGCTCGACATTTCTGAGCGATGTCTCCAACCTTATCCGGGAAAAAAAGAGGGTAATCGAAACCAGAAAAATTCTCTTTTCGATGACAAACTCCAATCCCGTTGATACTCAATCCGCTTCTTTGGAATTCGAGAGGAAGTCTTCTCACTCTGAAAAAACCTGCGCAGAGAATATCTCGATATCCACTCCTTTTTTCCACTCGTCCTCAGCCAAGCCTGCCTTTAAGCAGCCATGAGAGAGGTAGGTTTCGAGATTCCAGCCCCACTCTAAAGGGACCTGAGGAAGAAGGAGGCCCTTGCAGGGGCCTTTGGAGACGATGATCCCGTGCTGGCCCACTTTGATTTCCTTGACATCTTTGACCGGTTCGGGAAGAGTGAGAACGGATATTTCAACCTTTGTGTTAGGCAATTCCTCAACGGTTAGAGTCTGAAAACGGTAGTCCTGAGTCGCAGCCGAGATGGCGGCGTCTCTGATGGTCTCCCACAAAGGTTTATACGGCAGCGGGAATCCGATGCAGCCGCGGAGTTGGTCGCTCACTTTAAGAGTCACGAAGGCACCTCGTTTTTCCAAGAGCTGGGGATCCTTTGTTTTCCTCTGGGTTGTTTTTCTTGTCTTTAAATAGAGCTGGATAGCTTCCCGAGCAAGGCCGAGGAGAAATTTTTGCTGTTCCTTATTCAGGAAATCCTCCATTGCACCCCCCTTTTACCGGGATTTTTTAAGCTTGATCGGACGGAGAAAAAAGTTTTTTTCATAGTCCACGACGTAGGGCGTTATGGCTAATTGATTCTGTGGAATCGAGTTGATCTCCAGGAAGAGTTTCCCGTACGCATAAGGCGCCAGGAGTCTGCTCATTTTTTTCTCGTCCGTCCTGAAGGAGAAAAAGCCCAGGAGCTGTCCTTCGAAGAATTCCTCAAGCTGGTGATACGTCTGGAGTGACGGAAAGAAGCCTTCCTTTGAGGGAAGAATTTTTTCCACGAATAACCTGTGGCCTCTCTTGTGGCCGATCAGGAATCCATCGGACTTTGAGTTTGAAGAGACAAGACTCAAGGCTTCGAGGATTTGGCGAGCCTCCCGGGATAAGTAGGCATCCATCAAGAATCATTATAGAATAAAAACAGGATGAGTCTCAAGACGTGGCATTTTTAACAGTAGACGCGTATCTTTCCAGGAAGAAGTGGTGAATATCACTTAGAGGGAAATTTCTCCGCCTGAAAACAGAACCGGACTCCGTTTGCGTTGAGTCCAAAAAGTCAGAGGTGAACGCGAATGTCTCTTTAGATGAGGCCCAATAAGGGAGCAATGAACCGGATACCGATCCAGATAATTATGATCCCGGCGATGTTCAGCCAGAATCCAAACTTCATCATTTGAGGAAGGCGGATTAATCCCGATCCGTAAACAATGGCGTTGGGAGGTGTCGCTACAGGAAGCATGAAGGCAAAACTGCATCCGATGGCACTCCCGAGGACTGGAGGAAGAGGGCTGACCGAAGCGGCTTGAGATATAGCGATGATGACGGGGATGATCATGTTTGCCGAGGCAGTATTCGAAGTCAGTTCAGTCAGGTAAACACTGAAAATAATGGAGAGCAGGGTGATGACGGAGAGTGTGGCGGCGCTCCCTCCCGAAGAAATGAAGAACTCCCCGATGGCTTTCGCCAGCCCGGTCTCGAACATCTGGAATCCCAACGACAATCCTCCTCCGAAGAGGAGCAGGGTTCCCCAATCGATTTTCACGGCATCTTTGAAGGCCAGAGTGAATCGTCCTTTCTTGAGATCAACAGGAAGGAGGAAAAGAAGCCCTGCCCCGATTATGGCCGCAGCGGATTCCGGGAAGTGTCTGTGAAGCCAGAGAGAGATATGAGCTTCTCTTCCAAGGAGAAGAGAGACAAGCCCGGGACAAACCCAGAGGAAGACTGTCGCTGAAAAAGCCACGAGCACGTTGACTTGTCCCCTGGTCAGGCCTTTCTGGATTTTTCCTTCTCCAGGCAAAATGACACGTGTGGTCTTTTTGGATTTCTGTTCACGATTGAGAAAGAGCTTCATGTAGTGATACAGAACGATAAACATCGGAATGAGAACCAGGAAGCTGACGAGCATCCACTGGAAAAAGTTGACTCTGTAAGAAGCGAGTTTTTCGAGAAATCCGATGGCGATCAAGTTCGGGGGGCTGCCGACAGGCGTGCCGATTCCTCCTAAGGAGGCAGAATAGGCGATGAACAGGAGCAGAATAACGCCAAAAGGGGAAGCTGTTTTTGTGTTTCTTTGAGATTGGAATGCGTCCAGTATACCTAGAGCAATCGGGAACATCATGGCCGTAGTCGCCGTGTTACTGATCCACATCGAGAGGAACAAAGTCGTCAGCCCTGTAGCCAGGAGGACTCGGCTTTTTGTGCGGGCAATGGATTTCAGGGAAAGGATTGAGAATGCGAGTTTCTGGTCAAGAGAGTGGACACTCATCGCTCTGGCCAGGATGAAGCTTCCCAAAAAAAGCATGATTATGGGATTGGCGAACGGAGCAAACGCATCCTTCACTGAGGCGACCTGGAAGACCGTTATGAAAACGGGAATGAGCAGTGCAGTGACAGGGATGGGGATACACTCTGTGACCCACCAGACGACGACAAAAAGAAACACAGCCAGAAGGCGGCTCGCCCGGGGATTTTGTGGAAGAAGAGGAAAAAAATAGGCGGCGAGGAAAAGAGCCGGGCCAAGACAAAAGCCGACTTTTTTCCTGTTTTCCATTCTTCAGGCTCGGAGGAGCATGAACATTTATCTGTTCAGGTCAGAGGCCAGACTTCCTGTCTCTGACCAAAGAACGATTTTTTTCATGTGCTGGACGCTTTTCACGCGGGGATCTGTCCAGGAGATTACGGTAGGATTGACTCGTCATTCGGAAGGATTATATTTTGTTTTGTCGGAAAAAACAAGGCAAAGGGAACGGACAATTTTTTCTGTGAGGGACTGTCCCTTTCAGTCCTTATATTGGAGAAAGATAGGGACTGTCCCCCTTAAATAAAGATAAAGCTGCCTGTTGTTTATGCTCAGTATTGAGGCGACGCTTTTTTTCTATTCATCTAAGAAGATGGTGTCATTGCGAGCGAAGCGCGGCAATCCCTTAAAAACAGATATTATTTTTACATTTATGACTTCATTCGAGAATATGAGATTGCCGCGCTTCGCTCGCAATGACCACTTTTAACTTCACTATCCTTGCCAAAAGAGTTACCTAATTAGTGAACATAAGCACCTGTCCCCTTTTCCAATTCTTGACTCTGTAACAGGATACAATTAATATGGAAAAAAGAAATGAAATACGAATCACTCGTAGTGGGGCCGCTGGAGACGAACTGTTATCTTGTTTTTTGTCCGGAGACATTGGAATGCGCGGTGGTCGATCCAGGAGCAGAAGGCGATCAAATTATTCGATTGATCGAAAAAAAAGATTTCAAACCGACTTTGCTCCTCAACACGCACGGTCATATCGACCATATCGGCGCCAACAAGGACATCAAGGAAAAATACGACATCCCCCTTCATATTCATTCGGCTGACAGTCCGATGCTGAAAAGCGTCCTCCAATCTGAAATGGGAATATATATGGGAGCCAAGGATTCTCCTGCTCCGGATCACTTTTTCGAGGATGGGGAGGAAATAAAGATTGGCCAATCTGTCTTGAAAGTGATTTACACTCCCGGTCACTCTCCGGGAAGCGTGAGTTTTCTGGGGGATGCGTTTCTCCTTTCCGGAGACACGCTTTTTTGTGGAGGAGTCGGCCGGACTGACCTTCCCGGGGGTTCCTGGCAGGAAATGGTGAGTTCGATCAACACTAAAATCCTCACTCTGCCCGATGAAATGATCGTCCTTCCGGGTCATGGCCCCCACACAACGGTCGGGCAGGAAAAAAGTTCGAATCCATTCATCACATGAAAAATCCTCCGCATACTCCTGAGGCGGCCCTCAAAAATTTTCTCGATTTTCTGGCGGTGGAAAAAGGCCTGTCGTCCAACACAGTCCTTTCTTATTCCCGGGATGTGCAGAAGCTTTTTCAGTTCTTCCAGAAAGAAAAAATGTCCTGGCTCAAGGCTGGAGAGGAGGATTTGGTGCGTTTTGTCCATCACCAGAGCCGGGCCGGTCTCTCCCCAAGGTCCATGGCCAGAGTGGTTTCCTCGTTGAAATCGTTTTACAGGTTTTTTGTTTTGGATGGGATCCTCAAGAAAAATCCGGCTGTGAACCTTTCCTCTCCGAAAACTTGGCTCGCGCTTCCCAAGTTTTTAACTGTCAAAGAAGTCGAGTCACTTCTCAGGCAGCCTGATACGGAAGAGGTCCGTGGAATCAGGGATAAGGCTATGCTGGAGCTTCTGTATGCCACGGGTTTAAGGGCGTCAGAGCTTATTTCACTGGGAACAAAAGATGTCAACTTGGGGGATGGATTTCTCCTCTGCCTCGGAAAAGGGGGAAAAGAAAGGCTGGTCCCGATCGGAGAGTCGGCCGAAAAGGCCGTTCGTCAGTATCTGGAAGAAGCTCGGGCCAAACTCTTGAAACAATCCAGTGAGTTCCTTTTCCTGACTCAGAGAGGGGAGCCCTTCACCCGGCAGGGCTTCTGGAAGCTCTTGAAAGGCTACGCCCGGAAGGCCTGTTTGGACACGAAAATAAGTCCTCATGTCCTGCGCCATTCCTTTGCCACTCACCTTCTGGAGAGGGGAGCGGATTTGAGGTCTGTGCAGCTCATGCTGGGGCACAGTCAAATTACCACAACCCAGGTCTACACGCATGTCAGCAGAAAGCGGCTTCGCCAGGTCTATGATAAGTTTCATCCTCGAGCTTAATTCAAAATAAAGCGAGAGGTGTCTGAGTTCAATCAATTGGAAAATTTAAATAAGGTCATTGCGAGTGAAGCGCGGCAATCTCACGGGGAAAATGCATTTCTTTTTGTGAGATTGCTACACTCCATTCGGGATGACACCTTGGTGTTCGATGATTTAAACAAAAGTGACACCCCTTTTCTGAGCACATAAACCTGTCCTCTTTTTTCAACAATTAGATGATGTCCCTCAGTTCCTCTCTTTTTTTCAAGAAGTGCGGATTTCCTCCAGCATTTCGGCAGCCCTTCGGAGATGGGGAATAACGATAGAGCCCCCCACGACAAGCCCGATGTTGAACGCTTCATAGAGCTGCTCGTCTGTGAGTCCGGCATCGACGCATCGGAGAAGGTGATAGGTGATACAGTCATTGCATCTCAGGACGAGAGACGCCACAAGGCCCAGAAGTTCCTTGGTTTCGAGAGACAACGCCCCGTCTGTGTACGCATTTTTGTCAAGTGCGAAGAAACGATGGATTTCTTTGTTCCCGCTTTCGAGGATTTTTTTATTCATTTTCTCGCGGAATTCCTGGAATTGCCTGACTTTTGAACTCATTTTTTCCTCCCGGAAGTTTGCATATACCGTAAAAAGAGTTCAAAGTCCAGTTTTCAGGATAAATCCGAAATGGGGCATCGGTTGCCAGTCATTCACTCCTGCCTTTCTGATTTTAACGGACAGAATTCGGAGAGGGCTTGATTCGGTCTTCAGAACCTGGTATTATAACTATACAGTTTAATTGATGAACTAATAAGTTTTATAATAAAACTCAAGGGTATGACAATGATGAAGAGAGATTTGAGAACAGAAAGAGAGTTTCATCGGAGAGTAGAAAACAAGAAATCCATCCTCAAAGTCGCAGAAACGATCTTTGCACAGAAGGGGTACAACCTGACGACCATGGACGAGATTGCTGAGGAAACACAATTTTCGAAGGCCACACTCTACCAGTATTTCAAAAGCAAAAGTGAGATATTTTTCGAAATTATCTATAAGACTTTAGAAGATGTGCTCCAGAAAATCAAAAAGGTCCGGAAGGCCGAGATGAGTGCGACAGAAAAACTGAGACAGGTGATTTATTGCATCGGAAGTCACTATCATACAAAAAAGAACATCTCCCGGGTATTCATCATGGAAAAAGCTTTGATGAAGAAGCTTCTCTTTCCAGATTCCAAAGTACAGAACGTGCCTTCATCGACTCACCCGCCTATTCCAAAGCGGTTTAAATCCGCCCTGGATGATATTATCGAGGTCATGTGTGAAGTCATCAAAGAAGGAGTGGCCGCTGGAGAATTTCGGAAAGTGGATCCGAGGCAGGCAAGTGTCATATTAGGAGCCATGATCCGAGGATTTCACTTCAGGGGTCCTGTCCGGGACGGAGAATTGAGCGTCCAGGAAAGCACTGACCTGATTTATGATTTTTATCTTCACGGGATTAAGAAAAACAGAAATGCTCAATAAGGAGATTCAGCATGAGGAAAAGAAAAACGTTTTTTGGGGTAGTCCTGTTGACTCTATGGGCAGTCCAGATATCTTTTCCCCAGGAAAAGATGACGCTGACCCTCGAAGAGAGCATTCGACTGGCTCTCTCTCAGAATCCTTCTCATCTGGCGAATGAAGAAAGAGTAGAAACGGCCAGGGCACAGGTCAGGGAGGCGGCTGCGGGTTTTCTCCCGAGTCTGAACGCCCAAGGGCTCCACACACTTGATGAAAAGCTTTTTGAGCTGGAATTTCCTGATCCCCTCACCGGCCAGCCCCAGAGAATTTCTGTGGACTTCACGCGGGATTATCAATTTTCCCTTTCTTTGTCCCTTCCCTTGTTCACAAGCGGTCGCCTGACCTCGGGCTTCAAGCAGGCCAAATACAACTTTCTCTCCACAGAGGAGGCGGCCAGGCAGTCAGAGCAAACGACTGTTTTCAACGCCAAAGCGGCTTTTTATGGGATTCTTCTGGCTAAAGAATTTGTCAGAGTGGCGGAAGAAGCCGTGGAAGACGCGGAGAAACATTTCACGAACGTGAAAAGACTTTATGAGCTAGGAATGGCGTCCAAGTTTGATTTGATCAGGACAGAAGTGAGAGTGGCCAACTTGAAACCGGAGCTGATCGCAGCGAGGAACAATCTGAGAATAGCCGAACTCAACCTGAAGACTCTTCTCTACATTGACTTATCCCAGCCTGTCGAAATCAAAGGAGAATTGATGTTTGAGGATGTCGAGCTTGAGTTGGACGAGTGCCTCACCAGGGCTCTGGCCAACAGGCCTGAAATCAGCCAGCTGAGGTACCAGAAAAACATGGCCGGAGAGATGCTGAAGCTGGCCAGAGCTTCAGCCCTTCCGTCTCTGGCGGTGTCCGGAACCTTTAATTATTGGGCCGATAAATTCAATTTTGCAGAAGATAACTGGCAGAATTACTACACGGTCAATTTGGCCCTGACCATACCGATATTTAACGGGTTTAGCGCATCCGCCAAGGCGGCTCAATCCAGGTCAATGATCCGGGAACTGGATTTAAACCTGAAGGGGATTGTGGACATGGTGGAATTTGAAATTCGTCAAGCACTGCTGAAGCTGGATGAGGCGAAGGAAACCCTCCTTTCTCAAGAGAAAAACGTTGAGCAGGCCCAGGAGAGCTTGCGGATTGCTGAGCTCAGTTTCTCAGAAGGAATGGTCACGACGCTGGACGTCAGTTCTGCACAGATCGCACTCTCCCAGGCCAAGATCAATCATTCTCGGGCTCTGTATGATTATGTCATCTCCCTGGCACAGCTGGATAAAGCCATGGGAGTGGAATGGAAGGATTGATTATAAAAGAGGAGATAGATATGAGTACTGAAAGAGATGACGGGAGGACAAAAATGAATAAGATACGCGTGCTGAAGACTTGTGGAGCGCTGCTCCTTTTTCTTTCCCTTTTATACTGTCAGCCCCCTGCGGGAGAAACGGAGAAAGAAAAAGAGAGCTTTGGCGCAGCCCCTGTGAAGGTCTACAAGGTCAGAAGACAGAAAATATCGGAAAAGCTTCTTTTTACAGGTGTGATCGAAGCCTGGAAAAAGATCAACGTCACACCTGATATCGGAGGAAAAATCGCCAAAATTCATGTTGAGGAAGGCGAGCGCGTCGAAAAAGGACAGCTTCTGGCAGAAATGGACACCCGGGCCATCCGTCTTCAGCTGGAACAGGCTGAAGCCGCACTGGCAGTGGCCGAAGCCAGTTACAATGATGCGCAGAAAAACATGGAAAGAATGAAGAGGCTGGAAAAAGAAGACGCTGTATCCGACCAAGAATATGAAAAAATCAAACTTGCTTTCGAAGCGGCGGACGCTCAGCTCAAGCAGGCCAAAGCCGCTCTGAATCTGGCCCGCTACAACCTGGATGTCTCGCTGATGAAGGCCCCTTTCAGCGGAGTTATCGCTTCCCGGAACGCAGAGGTCGGTGATGTGATTAATCCGATGATGGGAGGATTCTCTGCGACCAGCGGAGTCCTGACGTTGATGGATTTTTCTCGTGTGAAAATAGAAATCGATGTTTCCCATCGGGATATCGTCCGTATCCAAAGAGGCCAACCGGCACAGCTTAGAGTCACTGCTCTTCCGGATAAATACTTCCAAGGACGAGTGTCCATCGTGAATATAACTGCGGACCCGACAACCAAGAAATTCAGAGTGGAAGTGACGGTTGATAATCCTCACCTGACTTTGAGACCGAACACGTTCGGAGAGGTTAGCCTTGAAGTGAGCACGCATGAGAATGCCCTGGTTATCCCTCAGAAAGCCGTTCTCGAGAATAAGTATGCATTTCGGATCAAAGGCGATAACCGAGTGGAAAGAGTCGAGTTGATACTCGGTCTTCAAAATTCCGACCAGATTGAAATCGTGAGCGGGCTCAAAGAAGGAGACCTGGTTGTTGTGGAAGGCAACTTCGGCCTGGAAGACGACACCGAGATAGAGATTAGAGAGGTTATACAATGAAGATACCGGAATTTTCTGTTAACCGAAGAGTCACAACGGCCATGCTGGCCATGATCCTGGTCGTCCTGGGCTTCATCGCCTTTACCAGTCTCGGCCTGGATTTTTTCCCGGATATTGATTTTCCGACGGTATCGGTTGTCACCACTTACAGCGGAGCCTCCTCCGAGGATATAGAAAACACCATCACCCGTCCTCTGGAGCAGATCATCAACACCATCAACCGGGTGAAAGAGGTCGATTCGATGACGACCGAAGGAGCCTCGGTGATCATGGTCGAGTTCGAATGGGGGACTAACCTGGACTTTGCCGCCCAGGATATTCGTGACCAGATCGGGCTCTACAGGAATTTCATTCCGGAAGAAGCGAGTGATCCGCTGGTGGTCAAGTTTAACCTCGGTGAGTTTCCGATCATCTTCGGTGGGATTACGGCCGACAGACCGACTCTCGAACTGAAAAAGATAATCGAGGAAGAGGTGGCGCCACGGCTGGAGAGAATTGAAGGGGTGGCGGCCGCTCAGGTCTTTTCGATGGACACGAGAGAGATTCTTGTGGCCGTGGATAAAGCCGCTTTGGAGTCTTTAAGCGTTTCTGTGGACCAGATTCTGATGGCCCTCGGTATGGAAAACCTGAACCTTCCTGCGGGACGCGTCACGGAGAGGCATTCCGAATACCTTCTGCGGACTGTCGGAGAATTTCAGTCCCTGGAGGATATTCGCAACACCATCATCGGTTCCACACAAACCGGCCAGCCTGTGTACCTGACAGATGTGGCCGAAGTCAGAGATACGCTGAAAGATACGCGTTTGATCAGCAGGACTCAAGGCGAAAAAGGAGTCTTTTATTTCATCAGCAAACGTTCCGGAGCGAACACTGTCACGACAGCCCAGGCTGTCAACCAGGAGCTGGAGAGAATAAAACCAACGCTCCCTTCTGATGTCACATTTTTCCCGTTCATGGACCAGGCTGAGATGATTCAAAGAGTCATCCGCCGCACGGGCAACAACGCGCTGGTCGGTGGAATTTTGGCCATATTCTTCATCTTTGTCTTTCTCCGCAACTGGCGGCCGACACTCACGATTGCCCTGGCGATTCCTCTTTCGGTCATCACGACTTTTATTGCCTTTTATCTTGCCGGATACACGATCAACCTTTTAACCCTTGGAGGCCTGGCACTGGGCATCGGGATGCTTGTGGACAATGCGGTTGTCGTTATCGAAAACATCTTCCGGCACATGGAAGAGGGAGAGAAGAGGAAGGAAGCCGCTAAAAAAGGAGCATCTGAAGTGGGAATGGCCATCACCGCCTCGACCCTGACAACCATCGCTGTGTTTTTCCCGATGGTCTTTGCCCAGGGCATCACCGGGAGGCTCACGCGTGGTCTGGCGCTGGCCATTGCCTTTTCTCTGCTGGCTTCACTGTTCGTGGCACTCACGGTTGTTCCGATGGTGGCCTCTGTTCTGTTCAAGGCCAACAATCAGAAGGAGTCCAGTGAAAAGAGTAAACGGCGCGTTCAGTTCGAAAAAGCCAGGAATTCTTACCGAAGATCTCTTCACTGGACTCTCAAACACAGAGCGTTGGTCCTCGGTGGTATACTGGGACTGCTGGTTCTGTCATTTACCATCGTTCCTTTCCTCGGGACAGAGTTCATGCCGGCCATGGATAGAGAGATGATCGTGCTCCAGGTCAAGATGCCTGTGGGGACCTCCCTCGAGGAAACAAACCGAGTGGTGACAATGGTCGAGAAATTGATGGCTCAAGAGCCGGAGGTGGTGAATGTGTCGGTCCAGGTCGGATCCCAGGCAGAGGAAAATCCTGCGGATATGGCCGGGGGGATGTCCACCACGGGCTCACATGAAGGGATGCTCTGGGTGGGACTTGTCCCTTTAAGAGAAAGAGAGCTCTCGGATGTGGAAGTCATGGAAAAGATCCGTCAGAAACTGCCCAGATTGAAGGGTGTCAAGTTTGAGTCACTCGATATCGGTCAGGCCATGATGGGAGGGGCCACAGCGCCGGTGGAGATAAAGATCTTCGGAGAAGAGATCGGCAAGCTCAAAGAGATCGGAGATACGATCGTGGATCGGATCCGTGATGTGGAAGGCCTCAGGGATGTCACTCACTCACTGGCTGAGGGAAAACCCGAGTACCACATCACGATTGAGCGAGAAAAGGCCTCCCGCATGGGCTTGAAGGTGAGCCAGATCGGCAACACGATTCAGGCCGCCACGTTGGGGAAAGTCGCGACGCGTTTCCGAGAGGGCAGCGAGGAGATCGATATTCGAGTCCGGTTTCAAGAGAAATTCAGGGACAGCCTGGAAGATGTCAGGAATATCCCGATAATGACGCCTTTAAACACGATGGTCACTCTGGGAGAGGTGGCCACCATCACGAGAGGAGAAGGACCTATCCGGATCAACAGGGAGAACCAGGCGCGTGTGATTACGGTCACAGGAAATATCGCGGGAAGAGATTTGGGGAGCGTGGTGAAAGATATTCAAACCAGAATTGCAGATGTCGAGAGAGGGCTGCCCGCAGGATATTTCACTGAGTTCGGCGGTCAGTTCGAACAGATGCAGGAAGCTTTCGTGATCATGGCGGGTGCTTTTGCCCTGGCGACACTCCTCGTCTACATGATCATGGCCTCGCAGTTCGAGTCCTTCCGTCATCCCTTCGTGATCATGTTCACCATCCCCCTGGCAATCGTCGGAGTGATCCTGGCTCTGCTTGTGTCGGGCAGGCCTGTCAGCTTGCCGGTGTTGATCGGGTTTATCATGTTGGGCGGGATTGCCGTGAACAACGGGATTGTCATGGTGGATTACATCAATCAGCTGAAACGGAGAGGAGTGGACAAAAAGGAGGCGATACTCCAAGCGAGTGCGGTGCGGCTGCGGCCTGTTTTGATCACAGCCTTTACCACGATCCTGGGGATGATGCCCATGGCCCTGAGCGTTTCAGAGGGGGCCGAGATGCGTGCTCCGATGGCCATCACAGTGGTCGGCGGATTAGTGGCCACAACCTTCCTGACTTTGTTTGTCATCCCGATCATCTACAGTCTTTTCGATAAGGTGAAATTCAAGGAAAAACCAGCGTAGGGGCTGGTTTGAGAAGCGGTGTTGTGGGATCGTTTCTCCGTTGCGAGGGCTTCTGTGCAAAATGCTTCCGAACAGCCGCTTTAGGTCTTGTACCTCAAGAAAGCTCCGATTTTTCCGTATCTGTTCAATTTGGATGGTGGTGCGATGTGCTTGACTTCACAGTTTTTATCCATAGCCGCCTCCACAGCTTCGTCGAGGATATCCAGCACTTTGTCAGTCTTTCTCTGACATGAGGGGCATTTGGGCTCATCCGCGAATAGAAAGCGGCATTTGGGACACATTCTTCCCGCTTGAGCAAAATTACGGGTCACGACAAGCGTTTGGACGGCTCCGCGGTTGAGACTCCTCAACGTGGGCTTCAATCCAGAAATAGCCAGTCCTCCTTTTTCCAGTTCGGAGATCAGCCGCAGCACAATGGCGTCTTCCTCCTGCTTTTTGAGATTTTTTTCAAGCTCCAGAGATTCTTTCAAGAGTACTGCCTGTGAATCGCCGGGCATGGTCTTGAGCCTTCCTCTTATTTTGTTTTTGAGATAAGGATGGAGGAGCGCTTCAAAATCCGAGCAGTATTTTTCCCTGCATCCGAGGAAGATCCAGTCAAAGTGATTTTGCTTGAATAGCTTGAATGTGGTCTGGGCGATTTTTTTGAGGTTGTCGTGCAGGTGAGTGGCGACATGTCTTTCGATTCGTTTGGACTCATAACCTTCCCATCCGCCTTCCCTGACTTTGCTGGGAACGTCTTCCTTGTGGCTTTCCAGAAGAGAGATTTCCCCCATGAATATGTCGTACCATTTGGCTTCTTTGCGGTCCAGAGTCAGCGCAAAAATTTTGTGGTATTCATCCAGAATTGCAGAGAGCGGGCGGACATACGGATTTTTATCGAAGATGATTCGACTCCGCGGAGGGCTGGGAAGATTATAGAACTGCCAAAAATTTTGGTTGCTGCACGAGAATATGGCTAATCCTGAAAAATTATTCGATGAGATATTCTGAGAGCAGAAGCGGTTTATCTTGTCCAGGTCTTTAAACAGGGATTCCTTTTTCTTTTTGCCCGTCTCCATTCGTTCGATTTGGGCTTTGCTTTGGCTCAGAAGATTTTTCAGAGAAAGAGAGATCTCTTTCTTTCTCATTTGGCTCTTGTCTGAGTTGAGATAAAAAGAGGTTGTTAAAAAATCTTCACTCTGGAATTTGGCGAGGTTTTCAACCTGGCGCCGACTCGATAATTTCATCAGGCCTCCCCTTGTGAGTTATGCATGAGTCTGAAATTTCAGATGAAAAAATGTGATTGAGATTGGAAGGTGTCACTGATTGATAAAATAAGAACAGAACCTCCGTTTGTCAAGTGTCAACCTCTTTACTCTTTTTTGGGATGGGATTATAATAGGACAGCTTGTGAGAGTGGAAGACTCTCGTCCGCGGAAGTGGCGGAATTGGTAGACGCGTAAGCCTCAGGAGTTTATGGTCTTTTAGACCGTGTGGGTTCGAGTCCCACCTTCCGCACCAGTTCGACAACAGAAAAGGGCCTGATTCGGCCATCGCATCTCTATAAAGGACCTATGTCCTCATCGAAGAATATCCTTCTCATAAACCCTTGGATTTACGATTTTACTGCGTATGACTTCTGGCTGAAACCTTTAGGGCTTTTGTATGTCGCGTCTCTCCTCCGTAAATATAAGAGCCTTCGATTACACTTCATCGACTGTTTGGACCGTCATCATCCGCTATTGGCGAGGAATATAAAGACAAAGCCTGATGGAAGAGGCCCCTTTCCCAAAGAAGAAGTGTCTAAACCTTTAATCCTCAAAGACGTTCCTCGTAAATTTTCTCGCTATGGAATTCCTGTTCCGCTTTTCCTCCATGAGCTTGGACGCATTCCCACTCCCGACCTGGTACTCATCACCTGCACAATGACCTACTGGTATCCCGGAATTCAGAAGGTGGTGGAGCTAGTTCGGAATAAATTCGGACGGGTTCCTGTTGTTCTGGGAGGAATCTACGCCACTCTGATGCCGGAACATGCCCGGGATTCCTCGGGCGCAGATGTCATTTTTCAGGGTTTGGGAGAGGAAGGCTTTGTCCCCTTGATCAGGGATATTTTAGGGAGCATTCCCACTCAAGAAATCCAGTGTGACACGATAAATGAGGTGCCCTGGCCTGCGTTGGATTTGCTGCCAGAAAAGGATGTCTTTCCCGTACTGACTTCCAGAGGGTGTCCTTTCCGCTGTTCCTTTTGTGCCAGTCCTCTTCTGTATAGGAATTTCGAGCAGAGAGAGCCTGCCTCAGTCGTTTCCGAAATCGACCATCATTATCATAAATGGAGGGTTCGCCATTTTGCTTTTTACGACGATGCTCTTTTGTTGAACAGAAAAGATCACATCATTCCTCTCTTAAAAGAAATCATCAAGAAAAAACTTCCTGTTTTTTTCCATACGCCCAACGGCCTCCACGTGAGAGAGATTGACTCTGAACTGGCCTCTCTGTTCAGGAAAGCGAACTTTCAGTCCCTTTTCCTCAGTCAGGAATCCTTGGATTCCAGAGTTCTGGCCAAAGCCGGTTCCAAGGTTTCTGAAGGAGATCTCGAGAGGGCGATGGAATACCTGGAAAAGGCCGGTTACGGGCGCCGGGAGATAAATGTCTACTTGATGTTGGGACTCCCGGGGCAAGAGATATCGGGTATCAAAGAGAGCATTCGTCATGTCCAGAGTTTGGGAGCGACGCCCAGACTGTGCTATTTTTCTCCTGTCCCGGGGACCAGGGAGTGGAAAGGTCTGGTTGAAAAAGGAAAATTGAACCCAGATACGGATCCTCTCCTTCAAAATAAAATCGCATTCCATTATCTTGCGGGAGAAATTTCTTCTCAGGATATGAAAACCATCGGGACATTGGCTTCTGGTCCGGATGCTGTTGTGAGTTTTGACACGATCGCATGAGAGGAGACTCCCCGCGCGCCCTGTTCGAAAAAAGAGTGTCAGCCCTTAAAACAGCCTGGTTTCCTCTGCTATCCCAGGCGCTCGTGAACGGAGTGGATAGGGGTAATTAAAAACGAAAACGCAGGCTGAGTCTGAACGATCTGATTCCGTGGAAATTTGTGATGCTCTGGTACGTTGAGCTGAGGATGCGGGTTCCCTGGTCCGTGTTCTCGTCATCCGGATACCAGAACCCACCGTCATTTTGAAGGGTAAAATCATATCTGCGGCCGAAGATATTCATGACATCGGCAGAGAAATTCAAGCTTCCCCCTCTTCCCACTTGGAATTCCTTCTCGATCCTCAGGTCCAAAGCCTGGTAAGGTCCAGTTCTCCTTTCTCCTGGCTTTTCAAGAAGCACCGTGACCGGCGTGGAGTCGGTGTTGTTCGTCTGAGCCCAGACGGATGGAGGGAAAATTGTAACGCTGCGGGTCCATGGTATTCCGCTCATGTATCTGAAGTAGAAACTCATGAAGAATTTTAAAGGAAGTTTGTATGTTCCCATGAGCTTGAAAGTCAAGGGCACATCAAACGCAACCCTCGAGTCTTCGGGAAGGTTCACAAAATAGTTGGGGTTGAGAGTGAGCTGAGTGAATTCTGAATTTCTGTGAGTGTATGACCAGGTGTTTCCAGTGGATTTGCCGAAAACGAGAGAGCCGTTCAGCTGCCAGTTATGAGACATTCTTTTTTTGAATGCGATTTCGACAGCCTGGTATTTGGCTTTCAGCTCGGGAACGTTGTCCAGTCTGGAAAAATAGAGGGGAGCGCTGTTCGACCGGAAATACACAGTGAAGCGAGCATCCGGATAGCCCCCCGTGCCCGGGACAATGGTTTCGAAAGGAACCCACCAGTTTTGCGTGTCCTGGTCGATCGTGTACCAATACATGTCCATGTCGGGCTCATACAGGGGGAAGGCGAGTTTATCCTTTTCGGTTTTGTGGATGTAATTCACTTGAATCGAAAAATCTGGAAAGAGTTCCTGATGAAGGCTAACCGTGTACTCGTCCGTATAAGGAGCGTCAACCTGAGAAGCCACGCCTCTTTTGTAGTAGTCGGATGTGTAAATGCGGTAATCATCTGGATAGGGAACGTACGTGTCATTCACGTCCACTTCGTCATTCATATCTTCATCAAACCATATAAACTGGTGAGAGCGGGCGGAATGAATGGGATTCGCATGAGCAAGGATGTCCAGGGGCAGAGCTTCTGTGTAGCGGGAGTAGGATGCCTTGAAGAGAGATTTTCCGTTGCCGAAGATATCGAAGCTTAACCCGATTCGAGGGGAGAGAGCATACCACGTCACCATGTTATTCCAGAGTGCGACTGATACGGAGTCGTACGGATTGGTATCAAAGAGTGGCCGCAGTACTGTCTGGCCGATGTTGTAAGAAATAAAGTTCCCGCTGGGCGTCTTACTGTGGGCATTGAGTTGGGCTTGGGTCCAGTCGAATCTCAGGCCGAGGTTGAGAGACAGCCTTCCCCAGTAAAGGGCCGAATCCTGCAGAAACAGGCTGTATCGTCGGCGTATGTACTGAGGATTGGACCCTGTCAGACCTCCGCCTGCAATCGCGAAAGAAATGTTTCCTTTATTAACCAGAAATCCGCTTGACGGGGAAATATCCTGGCCGAAATAATTCGGAGCCCCATAATAGTAGTCGACTGATAGGTTGTCGGACTTCCAGGCAGCGCTGTCTCTGAAAGTGTATTCATATTCAGCTCCTGCCTTGAATTCGTGATTCCCTCCCAAAAATCGGTCATTCGAATAAGTGATCAAGGCGGCGACATTGAATCGGTCCTGAATTCGCGTTTCGTTGAATCCGTTACTTCCCCATATGCGTTCTGTCCCGACATCTAAATAGTGAGGTTTCCCCATGCCAACATGATTGAGAAGCAGAGGTCGGGTGTGACGGGTGTATCCGGCTTTCGCGTAGGCAAATGTGTTCTGGCTAATGCCGTAGCTTATGATCCCGCCCGCCGTGTAGTCGTCCTCACGGTTCATGTGGCGAGTGGATTCTTCGGGAATGTTCCAATCCACAGAGGATTCGAAGACCGACCGATAGCGATCAGAATAGTTGAACCAGGCTGTCACCTTCAGTGAGGAGATAGGATTTCCGGTCAGTTTGAAAAATGCCATCCGTTCTTCATTCGTCCGGTTGAATTTCTCATGTTCGATTCCCAATGGATCTGTCCAGGGAATAAAAGAGGTGCTTCGCTTTTGAGATATCAAGCGGGCATTTCCGAAAAACCAGAAGGAATCTTGAAATATCAGACCGCCCCAAGAAAAGGAGATGTCTCTTAGTTTTAAATCCCATGAGGGCGGGGAGATTCCCGGGCGTTCGAGTTCCTCATCCGGTCTTAAGGGGCTTGAGAGTTTATCTCCCGAGTAATACAGAAAAAGTTCCCCCTCCAATTCATTCCCGCCGGTTTCGTGAATAATATTGATATAGCCGCCGCTTGTCTGTCCGACTTCTACAGAATGGACGGAGGTTTCAAACTCGATCTCTTTGATGGTATCGATGTTGAGAGTGAAGAGGGGCTGCTGGGTGGAGGGGTCGTTGACGATTAGCCCATCGAGCATAAAAGTATTGGCCTCTTCGGTCTGGCTGTGAACAAACAAGCGTTTTTGGAAGTCGACTCTTTCAGTGAAGGCGCCGGGCATTGAACCGAGAATGTCAGAAAGGTTCCTCGGAAAAGGGATGTGCTTCAGAAGGTCTCTATCCATGCTCACAGATGTTTTTGCAGACGTGATATCCAATGTGGGCGAAGAAATTTCCCTGGTGATTTTTTCTTCAATCGAAGTGGATTCTAAGACCAGGCTGAGATGGACTGTTTTGCCGAGTCTGACGATGATTCTCTCTATAGTGACTGTTTTATAATTCGGTTTTTCAGCCATAATTTTGTAAAAGCCGGGAGGCAAACCAGGGAATACGAAATTTCCGGTTTCAGGAGTGACATATCTCCGCATTCCCAACATGGCCGGGGATGTCAAATAGAGAAAAGATTCAGGCAAAGGATTTCCGTCCTCATCGAGTATTTTTCCCGTTATGGCGCCCGCATGGGTTTGAGACAGAGTAATAGAGGGATGTCCTGTGAGGATGAGTATGATCGTTAAAAGTATCAGAATAGCTCTTGCCACTTCGATTCTCCTACTTTCATGTGTCTGTGAATACACGTTAGCTTCGGTTTTCATATTTATCAACTCTTTTTCCTTGTGTTTTGATTCGAACTTTAACAATAAATGACTCCATCCCAAGAGTCAAGGTTTCAGGATTTAAGCGAAATAACAGAAAAAGAGAAGAGGAGAAAATATAGAATTGAGAATGAAGCCCCCGCCTATTTTTTATTTCGAGCCTGTTCTCTGGCCCAAAGGGCAGCGCCCAAAAGGCCTGCTTTGTTTCCGAGTGTGGCCTTCTCGACCGAACAGCACGTGAATGAGGCTTTGTAGGATCTTTTTTGTGTTTCTTCAAGAGCCGGAGGGAGAAGAAAATCCTCGGCAGCCATCACGGCCCCGCCCAGCAGGATTTTTTCCGGATTCAGCAGGTTCATGGCGATGGCAAGCCCTCTGCCCAGAAAACGGCCGGCCTGGGCGAAGGCCTTCCGGGCGGCGGTATCTCCTTGGTTTGCCCGGTGAAAAACATCTTCAGCGGATATCCGCCCCTTTTTTTTTCTCAGGGCGATGTAATTTTTAACGATCTTGGAAGCGGAAACTTCTGTCTCTAAGCATCCCTGACTGCCGCAGTTGCACATTTCTCCTTCTGGATTGACTGTCACGTGCCCCAGCTCTCCAGCGAAGCCACACGCGCCCCGCCAGAGCTCTCCATCCAGGATGATTCCCGCGCCCACGCCTGTTCCGATCGTGAGGAAGATGAGGCTGTGAACGCCTTTCCCGGCTCCGCATCGGTATTCGCCGAATGCGGCCATGTTGGCATCGTTGTTGATCCAGAAAGGGACTTCTATAAACTCTGAGAGGGCAGGGATCAGGTCGAAATTGTCAAGCTCTGCGTAATTCGGAGATTGGAGAATTCTCTGCTGATCGAGGCTAAAGATTCCCGGAAACCCGAAGCCGACAGCTTGGATGGCTCTTTTTTCTCCTGCCTTCATGTCATTCCAGACCTTTTCCAGAAGACGAAGCAGCTCCGCGATCGTGGAGGGCGTGGAAGTCTGGTCATCGAATATAGGATTGCCTTCGGAATCGACCAGTCCGTATTTCAGACGGGTCCCCCCCAAGTCAAACCCGGCATACAGAGACATTTTTAGAATGGGTTTTCGGAGGGAATGAAATCAAAGGAGCGGAGGGCGGAATCTCTGAAGAGGGGTTCTCTGGTTAGAGCTGATTTCTGGTGCGCTGTATGGGGGGGCGAAACAAAATTTATTTCTTTTCGGCTTTGGTCATGCCTGTTTGGAACGAGGCTCATTCTTCCTTAGTCGGAGGCTCGGATTTGTCTGGAGGGGGTTCGCTGTCTTTCTCTTTAGTTGTGATGGATTTTCGAAAGTTCTTTATGCCTTCTCCTAAGGATTTTCCCAATTCCGGCAGTTTTCGAGCGCCAAATATAATCACAATAATTAAAATGATGAGAATGAGTTCTGTCGGTCCGACTGGTCCAAGAAAAAACATTAAAACCTCCTCTGAAGGCTGATGGTCTATTCTTATCGAGTGACTTCTAACAAAGTTACTCGAGTTCTGTTCAAAAGTCAAGAGAGCGTGGGGTCCTCAAACAGAACAAAATCCGGTAAACATTTGTTTTTTCAAGGGGGAGAAAGCGCCAATTTCATGAACAAACGGAATAAGAAATAGAACCATTCTCTTTTTTCTTATATACTTAATTTTTAATATTATAAATTTGTTTTTTTAGTTATGAAAAATATCAGAAATTTTTCGATTATTGCTCATATCGACCACGGCAAGTCTACGCTGGCTGACCGGCTGCTGGAGGTGACGGGCGCCATCTCTCCGCGTGAATTCAAAGACCAAGTTCTGGACACGATGGATCTGGAGCGGGAGAAGGGAATCACGATAAAAGCCCAGACAGCTCGTCTGTGTTATAAAGCAGAGTCGGGAGAAGAGTACGTCCTCAACCTGATCGATACACCAGGACATGTGGACTTCACTTATGAAGTGTCCCGGAGCCTGGCAGCCTGTGAGGGAGCCCTTCTGGTTATAGATGCTTCTCAGGGAGTTGAGGCCCAGACTCTCGCCAATACATATCTCGCGCTCCAGAATGACCTTGTGCTCATCCCGGTCATCAATAAGATCGACCTCTCTCAGGCTAATCCAGAGTTAGCGCTCGAACAGTTGGAAAATATTATCGGCATCCAGAGCGAGGAAGCGATTTTGGCGAGCGCCAAAAAAGGAACCGCTGTCGATCAAATCCTTGAAAGCATTGTTCGCCGGATTCCCGCTCCGAGAGGTAATCCTGATTCTCCTCTTGAGGCTCTGGTCTTTGATTCCTGGTTCGATTCCTACAGAGGTGTGATCATCCTGGCAAGGATATTTGAGGGAACGGTCCGCACAGGAGTTCAGGTGGAGCTGATGTCGAGCGGAGCGGTCTACGAAGTGGAAGAACTCGGTTACCTGACTCCCAAACCCAAAAAAGTGGACCGGTTAGTTGCGGGTGAAGTTGGATACATGATCGGCGGAATCCGCGATATAAGCCATGCCAGGATCGGGGATACGATCACAGAAAGAAACAGAAGAGCGGCCCGGGCCCTCCCCGGTTTTCAAGAAGCCAAGCCCATGGTTTTCTGCGGGATGTTTCCCGCCGGAAAAAGCAGCGTGGAAGATTTGAGGAAGGCGATTGAAAAGCTGAGGCTCAATGACTCTTCATTCAATTATGAGCCTGAGAACTCACCCGCGCTGGGGCTGGGCTTCCGGTGTGGATTTTTAGGGCTTCTTCATCGGGAGATAGTTCAGGAGAGATTGGAGAGAGAGTTCGGTTTGAACCTTGTGACGACTGCGCCGACCGTCAATTTCAAAGTCACCCGAAAAGACGGCCGCGTCATTGAATTTCACAATCCTTCCCAGGTTCCTCCGGCCCAAGACATTCAAAAGATCGAAGAGCCCCTGATCGAAGCATTGATTATCACGCCAGATAAATACTTGGGTGCGGTGCTCAAGCTTTTGGAGAACAGGCGGGGAGAACAGATGAAGATGGAATACATCAGCACCCAGCGCATTTTTCTGACGTATCGTCTTCCGCTGAATGAGGTGGTGATTGATTTTTACAACCAGTTGAAGTCGGTTTCTCAGGGATACGCGTCGATGGACTACGAGTTTTCAGATTTCCGAGAAGCCCCTCTGGTCAAACTCGATATTTTGATCAACAGAGAAGTCGTGGATGCCTTCTCCGTGATCGTCCACAAGGACAGGGCCTACATCCGCGGAAAGAAGCTGGTGCACAGGATGAGAAAAATCATCCCGCGCCAGCAGTACGAGGTATCTCTTCAGGCCGCTATCGGCAAAAGAATCATTGCCAGAGAAACCATAAAGCCTTATAGGAAGGATGTTTTGGCCAAGCTATACGGAGGCGATTACACAAGGAAGATGAAGCTTCTGGATAAACAGAAGGTGGGAAAAAGGAGGATGAAAAAAATCGGCCGGGTTGAAGTGCCTCAAGAGGCCTTTCTGGCTTTCCTTCAAACGGAGTGATTCCAAAGGGGACAGTTGTGCTAGCTCAATAGTTCGTTAACGTTTTTTGAGTGTCATTGCGAACGGAGTGAAGCAATCTCATACGAATTAATGTATTTTTTCTTATGGGATTGCCACGCTGAGTTCGCAATGACACTTTTATCTTCGACAGATAGAACAAAGTGTTACCTCATTACTGAGCATAAACAACACCCCCCATTTTTTCTATAAGTCAGCATCTTATTCCTTTCGGGAGAGTAAATCCGGCGTCTGCGGTAACCTCGACTCGTGAATAATCCATGTACAGTTTTTATTCTTTACTCCGTTTGCTTTTATTCATATTATATGACACGCAATGCCGAAAGCCCCTCTTGAGAAGGCAGTCGAAAACGGAATCAGCTTTCTTTCGAAAGTTTTTCCGCTGAAATCTTATCTTTATTTTCCTCTTCTCCATGCGACTCTTTTTTGGGCGCTCAAAAGAGCGAAAGAATGGAAGAAGGAGATTTTTTCCTGGAAGGTCTGGCTTGATCCCGAGCGCATCGAGACCAAGCCTGATGCGTTTATCCTGGATTTTTTCAAAAGTCATACGGCGCTGCGCGAGGAGTATGCAACTGAGCTCCGAGAGAGAGACATGGTGATTCTACGCGAGGCCTTTGCCAGGCTTTACCCGATCCTCGGTCTTGAGGCTCCTTTTCTCTCCTCGCTGTTCCATCAAGAGCTTGAATCCAACGATTTCAGAGCGATAGTCCGGGATTTTGAGAAGACAGTCCGCCAGGCAAGGAACGACATTGAAGCGTGTGAGGATCCTCCCGGACTCGTCAAAGGCTTGAGGGCTTTTGCCGATGAGATGCTCTCTCTCAACCTTGACCTGATCTCCCAGGATAAAGTGCAGACGGTCCTTGCGGATATCGTGAAAAAGCAGCTAAAGGAGAAAAATGAATAAAACTCCCCTTTACAAAAAGGAGATGGCCGGTGTTCGGTCGGCTCATCGAATTCTGTTCCTTGTCGCTTTATTCTTCTTCTCACTCTTTTTCCTTCCCGCATGCTCCTCTCATCTGAAGAAGGCCAAATTCCACTATGCTCAGGGACAGGAACATTCCCGCGGTTACCTTACAGAAGAGGCCACGGCGTCATTCAAGAGAGCCTTGAGGGAAGCCGAGCGTGTGGTCTTGAAACGTCCTTCCTCCCAGGGTTACATGCTGAAGGGGATGGCTGAATTGAACCTCACGCTCTGGGATGAGGCCGAAGAGAGTTTCCGCAATGCCCATTCGTACGGTTTTGAGAAAGGAGAGGAGTGGGCGCAGCAGATTTCCCTTTTAGGGCTGGCTTCATCACTGGAGGAGCTCGGCCTAGAGAGTGCTCCTTTCAGGATCTATGCGCATCTTCTCGAGAGATCGAAACTCAAGCCGGTGACGATCATGGCCGCTCAGAAATATATGGATGCAGAACTCAGGAAAGCACTTCGGCACGAAGGGAAAGAGAGAGAGAAACTTCTGGCCTCCGTCCTCCGGACCGCCCAAAAACTCTCCGATAAGGATTTAAGTTGCGGTTTTTATCATTATCTTCAATCTCAGATCTACAGCCATCTTGCGGACTACAGGAAAAGCTTTGAAGGGGCGGTGATGGCCAGGGAACTGGGGCTTCCGACAGAGGAAATTCTCAGGGACAATGACCTGCAGATCATTTTTTGTTACCGGAAATTAAAGAAAGAGCTTTCATCCGGCGAATGGGAAGGTTTTCAAACCCGATACTTGGTGTGGGTGAAAAAGTGGAAATGGAGAGGGCCTGAAGCGCCAGATTGGCAAGAGGAAAAATAAATGCTGCCGACCATTAAGTGGGACAGAGACCACATCGTGATGATCGACCAGAGGAAGTTGCCCGAGGAAGAAGTCTACGCAGAATGCCGGGATCATGTCCAGGTGGCAGAGGCTATCGAGAAGATGGTCATTCGGGGAGCTCCGGCGATCGGAGTGGCGGCCGCTTTTGGCGTCGCTCTCGGAGTTATGAAGATCGAGGACGATACGCATGTGGAGGAAGAATTCAGCCGGATCATCCGAAGGCTGGAGAGCACAAGGCCGACCGCCCGCAATCTCTTCTGGGCTTTGGAGCGAATGCAGGGGGCTTTCAAGGAGAACAGAGGACTTGCGCTCTCCCGGCTGAAGCAGAGAATGGTCAAGGAAGCTTTGAATATTGAAAGGGAGGATATCGAAACTAACAGAAAGATCGGGCATTGGGGAAAGAGTCTCCTGCAAGATGGGGATTCTGTTCTGACGCACTGCAATGCAGGAGCTCTGGGGACGGCTGGATACGGGACGGCTCTGGGAGTCATACAGGACGCTTTCCAGGAAGGGAAGCGGATTTCTGTCTACGTGGATGAGACGCGGCCTCGTCTTCAAGGGGCACGGCTGACCTGCTGGGAACTGAATAAAGCCAATATCCCGATGACTCTGATTACGGATAACATGGCCGGTTATTTGATGCAGAAGGGAATGATATCCAAAGCGATTGTCGGGGCGGACCGGATAGCGCGGAACGGCGACACCGCCAACAAGATCGGCACGTACACCGTAGCCGTTCTGGCGAAGGAACACGGACTCCCGTTTTATGTCGCCGCCCCGACTCAGACCATAGATTTGAATCTTTCTGAAGGGAAAGAGATTCCCGTGGAGGAGAGAAGTGCAGAGGAAGTGAGAGAATTCGGAGGGCGCTGCGTGACTCTCCCGCATATCCACGCGGAGAATCCTGCTTTTGACATCACTCCCGCATCCTTGATTTCAGCGATCATCACAGAGAAGGGCGTGTGCCGGCCTCCGTATGAGAAAAGCCTGAGAGAATTGTTCAAAAGCCAAAAAAGAACGAAGAAGGACTCGGTGTGATGTACGTTCTGGGAATCGAAACATCCTGCGATGAGACTTCAGCCTCTGTTTTGACTCAGGATTTCCGGGTCCTGAGCAGTGTTGTCCTCACACAGGATGAGATTCATGCGCCTTACGGAGGAGTTGTTCCAGAACTGGCATCCCGCCAGCATATCACCGCCATCGTCTATGTGACCCAGGAATGTCTCAGCCGGGCGAATTTGAATATGAGACAGATTGATGCGTTTGCGGTGACCCGGGGACCGGGATTGATCGGGTCTTTGCTGGTGGGGCTCTCCTTTGCCAAAGGCCTGGCCTATTATTTTAAAAAGCCTTTGATAACCGTTGATCACCTTGAAGCCCATATTGAATCGGCTTTTATTGAACACAAAAGGGTGCCTTTTCCGGCTCTAGCTTTGGTGGTCTCAGGAGGTCATACGTCAACATATTGGATGAAGGCGAAAACGGATTACAGGCTCATCGGGAGGACGCGGGATGATGCCGCGGGAGAAGCCCTGGATAAGATCGCTAAATTCCTCAGTCTCGGTTATCCCGGAGGCCCGGTCATCGATAAGCTGGCCGAAAAGGGAAACCCTCGCCATTTTGCCTTTGCCCTGCCCCACATGACGGATGGGAGTCTCGATTTCAGCTTCAGCGGATTGAAGACTGCGGCTTTAAAGAAAATTGAAGAGCATAAAATCTCGAAGAGAAGTCCACATTTCCACGATTTTCTGGCCAGTTTTGAGATGGCTGTAGTCCGGGCTCTGCTGGAGAACCTGAAACAGGCTGTCAAGCTTCTCAAACCCAAGTCACTCATCCTCTGCGGTGGTGTCGCCAGGAACACAAAGCTCAGGCAACGCTTCACCGAACTCTCCCGAAAGCTCCGTTTGACATCCGTTATCCCTTCTCCCGAGTTATGCACGGATAATGCAGCCATGGTGGCAGCGCTGGCGTTAGAGAAACTCAAAAAGGGAAGAAGACCGTCTTGGCCCCTGGATTTAAACGCCTATCCTCGAATTTCATCTCCCACGCCTTCACCGAAAAGAAGAAAATAAGCGAGTTTCTTTCTTGCCCTCCTTCACCAGGATTATGCGAGAAGGATCATATAAATTAGAGAAGGAATTGAACCAACACATGCGGTTATTCGTATTATTGGGTTGAAACCGAAAATCGGTATAGACTGGATGATTGAGCTGTCCTTCTGTCCCCGTCTATATTATCTGAATCAGGAGGTGTCAAGTGAAGACAAAAGCGATTATTTTACCCGCTCTCATTTTTTTCCTGTTCTTCATACCCTGTCATTCTGAAGAAGAGAATGTGATATCTTTGACTCTTGAAGAGTGTGTGATCAAGACTTTGAGAGACAACCTCAACGTCGCGGTGGAAGTCATCAATCCAGAACTGGCTGAGGCATCCGTGTCCAAAGCCAAAGAGGCTTTTATGCCCCGTCTCGATTTTGCCTACGGAAAAGAGTGGCTTGAGAATCCCTCTTACTGGTGGCTCGAACAGGCAGATACGGTGATCAACAGGAATCTCGATTATTCTGTAAGTTTTGTACAGAACGTTCCCACTGGAGGCAATTTTAGCCTCACTTTGTACAACGACAGGACTGAAACTACAGCCGGCCTTCAGGTTATCAATCCGCGGTACGGCAGTTCTTTGCGGTTTGGCTTTTCCCAACCGCTGTTGAAAAATTTTGGAGTCAAGGTCAACCGGAAGGAAATCCTCGTGGCTCGGAACAATTTGGATATTTCAATCAGTCAGTTTGAAAAAACGCTGTTGGAGACAATTTACAAAGTGGAAGAGGCCTATTGGAATCTCACCTATTCGATCGAGTACTTCAAGGTGATGCAGCAGTCACTCAAGCTGGCTCAGGATCTTCTGGCAAAGAACAGGAAGGAGGTGGAGGTGGGAAAGTTGGCCGAGATCGAAATACTGAATGCGGAAGCGACCGTGGCTTCTCGGGAAGCCGACATCCTTCAGGCCGAAATCCTGATTCGGAGGAATGAGGACATACTGGCTGACCTTCTCAACCTCAAAGAATTCGGAGAATTGGAGAGAATAAAAATTGTTCCGCTGGATAGACCTGACTTTGTTCAAAAGAAAATATCGCTCGAAGAAGCCTTGGCCATTGCGTACAGGCAGAGTCCGGATTTGAAGACGCAAAGAAAAACCATAGAAACGAACGAACTGAACATGAAAGTGGCGAAGAATCAAATGCTTCCCAGTTTGGATTTGAGTTTTTCGTATTGGAGCCCGGGGCTCTCCGGGACAGAGATCGTTTTTGATCCTGTCAATCCTTTCGCTCCTCCGATCGGAGAGATTGTCCATCCTCCGTCCGAGGCGATGGAGGAGGCGTTCAGCTTTGAATACGATAACTGGAATGTGGGATTGACTCTTTCCATTCCCCTGAGCTCTCTTACGACCAAGGCCGATTATGTGCGGGCCCGTATGGAAACAGAAAAGAGCCAGCTGGAATTGAAAAACGTGGAAAGACAGATCTTCCTCGAAGTGAGGGATGCGGTAAGAGAAATGGATACAAATTATAAAAGGGTGCAGGCTTACCGGGTTTCTCGCGAGTTAGCCCAGAAAAGGCTGGAGGCAGAAGTGAAAAAGCTGGATGTCGGATTGACGACCAATTATTTTGTCCTTCAGTACCAGGAAGAACTCGCCAGGGAAGAATCCTTGTTGCTGAATGCCATGGTGGATTATTTGATTGCCGTAGCCAGGCTGGAAAGATCTTTGGGGACGAGCTTAGAGAAGAGAAATATTAAGACGCTTCATTTTCTAGAAGACTGAGAACAAAGGCTCTCTCTGTTTTCCCGGAGAAGAAAACTCAGAGGGAGGGTTTCCTTTTATCTGCTTATTATTGAATTTTTTTCAAACTCTTTTGACTATTTTTTTCTGTTGTTCTAATCTATTCAGTGCAAAAAATCGGGATGTGTGACTGAGGGATTGTGGCAGAGGGAATTCGCTCTCGCTGAGATCTTGCAGAGATGACTCACAAAGCCCATCGAAACCGAAAAGAATCGGAGTTCAAGTCCTTCAGGAGAGACATCGAGATTGATCATGGATAAAAAGAGATTGCTGGATGATTTGATCCGGGGATACAGAGAAACGCATAAGAAATCAGAAGCGATTTTTAAAAAGGCTTCTCAGCACTTGGTCACCGGAGGAAGTCACAACCTTCGGTTGTTCAACCCATTTCCCTTCTACGATGTTCAGAGCAGTGGTTCCAGAGTCTGGGATGCGGATGGGAACATGTATGTCGATTTCTGGCAGGGCCATTTTGCCAATATCCTCGGGCACAATCCCAAAGTGATTGTCAAAGCCCTCCAGGATTCTTTTCAAAAAAGCCAGGGTTTAACCACAGGATTTCCAGGAGATCACCAGAAGGATCTGGCAGAGCTGATTCTCAGACAGTTCAGAGCGGATAAGATCCGTTTCACTACGAGCGGGACACTCGCAACGATGTATGCGGTCATGCTGGCCAGAGCTTTCACCAAAAGGGAATTGGTGATGAAAGTGGGGGGAGGCTGGCATGGAGCCCATCCCTACGTCTTGAGAGGAATTACAGTCTATGATCGCGGATTGACACGCATAGAATCCGCGGGACTCCCCACCGGAACCGACACCATGATCATGATAACCCGGTTTAACGATATCCAGGACCTTGAGGACAAATTTAAAAAACATGGAAAGAGGACGGCCTGTTTTATCCTCGAGCCCTTCATCGGCGCCGGGGGTTTCATTTTCTCTCATGAAGATTACCTCCGGAGAGCCCGGGAGCTCACACAGCAGTACGGTTCTTTGCTGATATTCGATGAGGTTGTATCTGGATTCCGTTTCCATGCGGGAGGAGTTCAGAGTCTCTACGGCATTATTCCGGATCTGACGGTTCTCGGCAAAGCCATAGGGGGGGGCATGCCGGTCAGTGCAGTGATCGGAAAAGAAGATGTAATGGCGCTGTGCGGTCCCGAAGCGCCCTCCGATCTTAAAGTGAAGTTTGAAGGAGGAACCTTTTCGGCTCATCCGGCGGCAATGCTGGCCGGGCTGACTTATCTGAACTTTTTGAAGGAACATGAATCAGAACTTTATCCCAGGATCGGGAAGCATGGAGAGAAAGCCCGGAAGGGAATCGAAGAGATATTCGCCGCGCATGGATTCAACGTTAAATGCACAGGATACGGTGATTCCATTGCAGAGCACAGCTCACTCGTGGGAGTCCAGTTTCTCAAGGAGAAGATCGATCGGGTTTCCTCCCCCGAGCAGGTGTGGAATCCAGAGGTCTGTGATTTTGAGCTCAGGGAGAAGATATTTAAGCTCTCGATGCTCGAAGAAGGATTCAATATATTCCATGGGTACGGTGCTGTTTCAGGGGCTCATACGGAAAACGAAATCCAGGCCTCTCTGGATGCAGTGGAAAGGGTGGCCAAGAAATGGAGCCATTACAAATAGCCTTTTTACTATTATCAACGGAATAATTCGTGTTGCATCCTTTATTAAGCGGGCCTGGATGCCGCCCTCTAGCCCCCGTAGCGGAAGGGGGACCCGTCGGTTTATCTGACGGGGGAACCGACGGGACTGGTTCCCCTGGGGTTCGCGGGATAAGGATTGCTTCAGACCGCACAGAGATTGTAATATTTTTTACCGTATTTATATTAATTTGACGGGAAGGATGGGGAGATGAAGAAATACAAGGTCATTATATTTGGATGTGGTGTGATGGGCCGAAGAACGGCTCAGGCTTTGCTCGAGAAAAAAAGTTTTGAGATCGTTGGAGCGGTGGATATCGCTCCGGAGCTTATCGGGAAGGATCTGGGAGAGGTTCTGGATCCTCCGCAGAAATTGGGAATTGAGATCGTCAAAGACGCCGCTGCCCTTTTCTCAAGGGCTGAGGCGGATGCGGTTGTGCTCACCACGACTTCACATCTCGAAAGCATCTTCCCCCAGATCGCCCAGTGTGTGGAGGCCGGTTTGAACGTCGTGTCCACCTGTGAGGAGCTTTCTTTTCCCTGGAAGCGGCATCCCGAGCTGGCTCAAAAGATTAATGATCTGGCTCAGGATCATGGAATGACTGTTGTCGGGACAGGCATCAACCCGGGTTTTTTGATGGATACACTTCCGCTGATCCTCACAGCTCCTTGCTTGAATGTCCGATCCGTGAAAGTCACGCGAATGATGAACTCAGCCAAGAGACGTGTGCCCTTCCAGACAAAAGTCGGTACGGGTTTAACCCAGGAGGAATTCAGGGACAAGATTGAGAATAGAGTGATTACAGGACATGTGGGGCTTCTGGAATCGATAAACATGATTGCGGCCGGGCTCGGCTGGGAATTGGATGAGGCCGTGGAGCTTCCTCCTGAGCCGGTGACAGACAACAAGGAGATTAACACTGCGCTTGGAACAGTCAAACCAGGAGATGTGGTGGGATTGACAAGCATCGCTTTTGGCAAAAAGAACGGTGATAAAGTCATTTCTCTCGAGTTCTGTGCGAACGCCGCTGTGGATGAAGAGTATGACGAAATCATCATCGAAGGCGAGCCTCGTCTCCACCAGAAAATCATGGGGGGGGTTCACGGGGATATCGGGACTGTCGCTGTGACCATCAACACTATTCCTCGCGCCGTGGAAGCACCATCTGGTGTTGTGGTGATGAAAGATCTTCCTCCTCCCCATGCTGTTCTCTAAATAGGGGACATGCATTGAGTTCAATAATCTGTCAACACTTTTGCATTATCTATCGAAGAGGGTGGTGTCATTGCGAGCGAAGCGCGGCAATCTCATAGAGTAAAATACATTTCTTTTTATGGGATTGCCGCGCTTCGCTCGCAATGACATTGTTACACTGTGACGAAATTATTGAGCAAGAACAACTTTTTTCTTTTCCTTTTGAAAAAAGAGGACAGTCTCTATCTTCCCTTATAAAAGGACTGGAAGGGACAGTCCCCGAAAGAAAAAGCCGCCTGTCCCCTTTTTAAATGAATTGTGTTAAGATTGGGACCGTGGATATTTCGGCTGTCATCATCACCTACAACGAAGAAAAAAGGCTCGAGCCCGCTTTGAAAAGCCTGAAGGAGCTGGTTTCCGAGATCATCGTAGTCGACAGTTACAGCACGGACGGTACGGTCAAGCTTGCCAAAAAATACGGCAGTCGCGTGTACCAGCGGAAATGGACTGATTATGCAGACCAGAAAAACTGGGCCAATGCTCATGCGTCTTTCCCCTGGATCCTCTCCCTGGATGCGGACGAAAGGATTTCTCCGGAGCTCCGCGAGGAGATCCTCGAGATCAAAAAAGAAGAGCCGGATTGCTCTGGTTTCACGATGCCCAGGCTGGTTTTTTATCTGAGAAAGTGGATCCGTCATTCCGGATGGTATCCTGACCGAAAGTTACGTCTCTTCCGAAAAGAAGGAGCGCGGTGGGAAGGAGAGTATGTTCATGAGTCTTTGATGATCGATGGAGAAATCAAGAAGTTGAAGGGCCCGATCCATCATTTCACTTACCGGAACATCTCAGAGCATTTGGATCGGATCAACATGTTTTCCGACCTTGGGGCCCAAAAGCTTTACGCCAGGGGGAAAAAATGCAGATGGTACCATCTGACCTTACTGCCATTCTCCAGGTTCATGAAATCCCTTTTCTGGAGAGCCGGATTTCTGGATGGATATGCCGGGTTTGTGATCTCTGTGCTTCATGGATACGCGATCTTTTTGAGGTATGCCAAGTTGAGGGAAATATGGAAAAAGGGAGAGAGAATTGAGCCTTTTCCATATTGATGCCGGCCGGGAATGGAGAGGGGGACAGAGACAGTCCTTTCTCCTAGCCAGAGCCATCAAACAAAGAGGCCTTCCGCTTGTGTATGCCGTTCAGCCTGGAAGCCCGCTTCATCAGAAAGCCTCTGAAGAAGGAATTCCCGTTTTTCCTGTGAAGATCAAGAGTGAATTCGACTTGAGTGCGGTCTTTCGGTTGGCCAGAGCCATGAAACGAACGAAAAGCATGCTGGTCCATTTTCACGATGCGCATTCTGTATCAGTCGGGTCTATGGCCGCTTCTTTAGCGAAGGTCCCATTGCGCGTGATTTCCAGGAGAGTCGATTTTCCTCTTAAGAGGAATTATTTTTCCCGGCGAAAGTATAAAAAGAATATTGATGCGATCATCGCCATTTCGAAAGGCGTTAAAGAAGTACTGGTTAAAGGAGGGATCGACCCCAAAGTCATTAAAGTCATCCCTTCCGGGATTGATTTCACTCCCTACAAAGAAGCGGCGTCCAGCGATTATCTCCGCCGTGAACTGTCATTTGCCAAAGATGACTTTCTGGTCGGGATAGTGGCTCATCTTGCAGACCATAAAGGACACCGGTATTTGATCCAGGCCACAAAAGCTCTGAAGGAGCATTCTTCCAAGATAAAAGTCATTATCGTCGGGAGCGGGCCCCTGTACATGGAGTTGACCAAGCAGGCCGAGGAATCCGGTGTCAAGGACATTGTCTTTTTCCTCGGCTTCAGAGAAGATGTCCCCCAGATCCTGTCTTCTCTGGATGTGTTTGTCCTCTCTTCTTATTTAGAAGGCATGGGAAGCAGTCTTCTCGATGCCATGGCGTGCAGTCTTCCTGTAGTGGCGACGAAAGTCGGAGGAATTCCCGAAGTCGTAATTCATAAGGAGACCGGCTTTTTGGTTTCTCCCCGGAATCCCACGGCTTTAGCCAATGCCATCCTGAAACTCTATAACGACAGGGAGCTGGCCGCCCGTTTCGGGCAGAATGGGTATCGAGTCGTTCACAAGAAATTTTCATCGGAGGCCATGGCAGAAAAAATCATCAGAGTGTATGAAAGCCTCGGCTTGAAGAAGTGGATCAAGCTCCACGAGCAGGCTTGATACCCAAAGGATTGGGTGTCAACAAAAGGGCTGACTTTCTGAACGCCGAGGTCATATCTGATTCTCCTGAACTTGAGTGTGAACCATGAGAGGGAAAATTGACAGGGTGGAACTCCTTCTTCTGAGGCTTCCCTACGTCCATTTCTTCGAGACAAGTTTTGGGCGTGAGGAAGGGCGGGAATTCATCCTCGTTAAAGCTCACAGCGGGGATATCTGCGGCTACGGGGAAGTCGTGGCGGGCAAGAGTCCTCTTTACAGCTACGAGACGACTTCCACGGCCTGGAGTGTTCTGAGTGATTTTCTGGTGCCGCTGGTCCTGGAGAAATCGATTTCCTGTCCTCATGTATTCCACGATGAGGCAAAAAAATATCGAGGACATCCTATGGCAAAGGCAGGGTTGGAGCTGGCTCTCTGGGATATTCGAGGGAAAAGAGAGGAAAAGCCTCTTTGGAAGCTGTATGAAGGAGTCAATCGGGAGATTCCCTCTGGCGTGAGCATCGGCATCCAGGACACGGTCTCCGAACTTCTGGACAGAATCCAGTTTTTTATCGAAGAAGGGTATCAGCGAATCAAGGTCAAGATCAAACCGGGATGGGATGTCGATGTATTAGAGGAGGTGCGGAAGAGATTTCCGGAAGTGCCTCTTCAAGCGGATGCCAACGGCGCCTACAGCCTCGCGGACATGGAAATACTGAAAAACCTGGATGCGTTCAACCTGCTCATGCTTGAACAGCCGTTCCCGCCAGATGATCTCTGGGATCACAGGCATCTCCAGAAGGAGATCAGAACTCCTCTTTGCCTGGATGAAAGCGTGATTTCGGCTGAAACGGCCCGGAAAGCATATGAAATGGAAAGCTGCCGGATCATCAACATCAAAGTCGGAAGAGTCGGGGGCATTGTGGAGTCAAGGAAGATCCATGATTTCTGTAAGGAGAGGCGCATTCCGGTGTGGTGCGGCGGGATGCTGGAATCAGGAATAGGGCGTGCGCATAACATTCATCTGGCCACTCTTCCCAATTTCAAATTTCCTAACGACCTTTCAGCGAGCAAGAGATACTACGAGACAGATTTGATTGAACCGCCGGTGGAGGTGAGCCGCAAAGGGACCATAAAAGTCCCCGAATCGCCGGGAATCGGCGTCTCTCCCCAGGAACGCAGGATCGAAAAGGCCACTCTGAGAAGACAGGAATTTCACGCCAGCTAGCCGGAGTGGAGGGGACCAGCGCTCAGATCCGAGTGAAACTGGATCCGGAATTTTTAAGTTTGCTTTGAATCTATAAATCTAATATATTATAATATAATAATAATATTATAATAAGTGATTGAATTCTCAATCACGAGGGAAATCACTCCACCCAAAGGAGAGGAATAATGTCTAGACTCACGAAGAAAGATAAAAAGTGGATACAGGACACATTCGGTGAACGGGCCAATTTCAACCGCACGGAGAGAATCCTGTACAGTCATGATATTGCCGCGGTGCTGAGCCTGTTCAAGCCTTTGGTCAGAAACACTCTGCCGGATGTTCCCCATCCTGTTTCCAAAGCTTCTTCCGCGCATGATGCCCAAAGTGATGAATAACCTGATGCCTCACATGCTCCCGGATGTCGTCCCGCTGGCTGTGCCCCGTATGATCTCCCATCTCCGTGGGGTCAGGCTTTGAGGTGATTGACTTGAGGGGGGAGCGGTGATATAAATCAGGTGTCTTGAATTCAAAGTAGAAAATATGACGTCCCTGACCTATAAGAAAGCCGGTGTGGATATCGACAAAGCGGATGCCTTCGTCAAGAGGATAAAACCCCTTCTGGAAAAGACTGTTCGCCCCGAAGTCCTCGGAAAAATCGGCGGCTTCAGCGGTCTTTTTATGCCCCGTCTCAAATCGGTCAAACAGCCTGTTCTCGTCTCGGCCACGGATGGAGTCGGCACCAAACTTTTGCTTGCCGAGATGCTCGACAGATACGATACGGTCGGGATCGACCTGGTCGCCATGTGCGTGGATGATGTTGTGGTGACCGGTGCCGAACCGCTCTTTTTCCTCGATTATATCGCCTGCGGAAAATTGAACGATAAAATACTCTATGCACTGATCAAAGGAATCACGAAGGGCTGTCAGGAAGCCGGATGCGCCCTTATCGGCGGTGAGACAGCCGAGCTTCCGGGAATGTATGAAAAAGGCAGGTTCGACCTCGCAGGCTTCTGTGTGGGAGTGGTGGACCGAGCGAAGATAATCGACGGCCGCCTCTGCCGCAAGGGGGATAAAATAATCGGGCTGGCTTCCAGCGGACTCCACAGCAACGGTTTCTCTCTCGTTCGCAAGGCTTTTACCCAGGAAGAATTGAAAGGAAAGCTCGGCCTGGAATTGTTGAGGCCGACACGCATTTATGCCGGGGCGATTCTGAAAATCCTAAAAAATATTCGGATCAAAGCCATGGCTCATATCACGGGGGGTGGATTGATCGAGAATGTCCCGAGGGTTTTGCCCTCTGGATTGGGAGCGAAGATCCGGAAGGATTCCTGGCCTGTTCCCGCAATCTTCCGGAAGATTCAAGACAAAAGCCGTTTAGAGGACATGGAGATGTTCCGGACCTTCAACATGGGCGTGGGGATGGCCCTGATACTCGGGCCTCAAAATGCCCGTCGTGCGCTTCAATTTTTCGAGGGAACGGGAGAAAAAGCCTGGACGATCGGAGAGGTAATCGAGGGAGCTCATGAGGTTGTCCTGCAGGACTAAGAATATTGATTGTTCATTTCCAATTGTCTGTTATTCATAGAAAGACTATCTATGCACCTAAGAGGGAGAAATAGCCAATGAGTAAAAAATCAAATCCTGACCTTTTCAAGCCCCAGCGAGTCGGAATTTTCGTCGATGTTCAGAATATGTATTACTCTGCCCGAAACATCTACAAATCCAAGGTCAATTTCAAAATACTCCTCAGGGAAGCAGTCAGGGGAAGACAGCTGATCCGGGCGATCGCCTACGTCATTAAAGCCGATGTCAAGGATGAAGAGAATTTTTTTGATGCTTTGAAAGGTTTGGGTTATGAGGTCAAGGCAAAGGATCTTCAAGTTTTCCTTGGGGGAGCCAAGAAGGGCGACTGGGACATCGGTATCGCCATGGACACCATAGAGCTCGCGTCCAAGCTGGACGCCATCGTGCTTGTGAGCGGTGACGGTGATTTTGTTCCTCTGGTCCAGCATCTGAAACATGCTCTGGGCTGCTATGTCGAAGTCCTGGCATTCCGCAAAACAAGCTCTCAAAAGCTGATCGATGAAGCGGATAATTTTATTGATATGGATGAAGACACACAGAAGTTTTTGATTCGGACCCCACGTAAAAAAAACGCAGCCAAATCAAAAACCTGAATTATTCATCACATATACCCGCATTGAGAAAAATGGGACTGCCCTTT
>JABAOC010006578.1_pt2 | contig 37229 bp, 41 predicted proteins | sample 7062161 | NCBI WGS metagenome assembly JABAOC01 (sample SAMN14538625, study PRJNA623070) | marine sediment metagenome | biome: marine biome [ENVO:00000428]; feature: marine pelagic biome [ENVO:01000023]; material: deep marine sediment [ENVO:00002113] | place: India: Gulf of Khambhat ... | reverse complement strand
GTAGCAGAGACGGCCAAACAGCAAGCCATAACGACCAATGTCTGGAAAAAGGCCAAGGCAGCCAAGGACTATTCCATGTTTAGGTTTGAACTCAAGAAGCTTCTGGATCTAAGAAAAAAGGCAGCGGAGATACTAATGGAAGTGAAAGAGACCGTAACACCATATGATGCGTTAGTAGACATCTTCGAACCAAAAACCACGTCAGAGACGATAAGCAGGGTATTCAAAGAACTGAAAGACGGCTTGCTATCAATACTGCGGAAGTGTGAAACCTCACCGAATCAGCCTGACCCGTCGATCTTGAAACGAAGAATCCCCATAGACGCACAGCGTAAGATCGCCCGATCTCTCTCTAAAGTCATCGGATATGATACAGAGTCTGAAAAAGCAGGAGGTCGAATAGATGAAACAGAACATCCCTTCACAACGGGTTATTTCGATGATGTGAGAATAACAACGCACTACTATGAGGACAACTTCGCATCATCAATATTCTCCACGCTACACGAGGGAGGACACGCCCTTTATGAACAGAACTTGAATTCAGAGTGGATGTTCAGGCCAGTAGGTACGTCATGCTCCTCAGGTTTTCATGAATCACAATCAAGATTCGTAGAGAATATTCTAGGAAGATCTATAGAATTCTGGAGCTATTACCTGCCGAAACTGAAAGAACTCACTGGCGACATTCTGTCTGATGTTGACTTAGACCAAGTCATCCACGCAATAAATGAGATCAAGCCATCCAAGATCCGAGTAGAAGCAGACGAAGTCACCTATTGCCTTCACATAATCATCAGGTTCAATCTTGAACGCGATCTATTCGCTGACAAGATAACAGTGGATGAACTGCCTCAAGTTTGGAACAGAAGCTACCAGCAATACCTAGGTGTCGACATTGAAAACGACTCTGAAGGCGTCATGCAGGATACACACTGGGCTAGTGGACTGTATGGCTATTTCCCCAGCTACGCACTAGGTAACATCTACAGCGGTCAGATACTCGCGGCCATGCGGAGAGAGCTACCAGACTGGAAGAACCAGATATCAGGGGGCAACTTCCAAAACATAACACGTTGGCTAGCGAGGAACATTCATGATCTAGGAAACCTCTATGATCCCGCAGACCTTATCAAGAAAACAACCGGCAACGAATTAAGCGTCAAACCATACCTTGACTACTTACACACGAAATATTCACAACTCTACGACTTCTAGTCATCATAATCCTTCTTCAATCTCTCCCAAATCGTCAAAACTATCGCCGCAACGACGCTGCCGATCATGATGTACACCCCAGTCCACCCAAACAGTACATTGTAGTAATTCCCGCCATACAAGAACAAAACCAAGCCTATTATCGCAAAGCCAACGCACACAAGACTTCTCCACAGCATTCATCCAACTCCTTCGACTGAACATCTAACCTTCGAAGAACACAGATATAGGATTTACCCCACCCTCAAGCAGACTCCAGGGCAAAACCCAAAAAGTGGCAAGCAAGGCAAAACATCACCGACACAAACGTCCAGTAATCGACGACGACCGGACATACGGAGACAGATTTCAGCGGCATGTATGTCGGTCATCTAAGTATAGAAAAACAGATTTGGGGCCAACCATCTCAGACGTATGTCGGTATACTCTATAATTGGCTAGCTCATGCCTACGCTATACGACATATTTATATACAGGTCTTCCTGACTACCTATTGAGTGTAGTTTATATGTCGGAGCGAGATTCAAAGAGGCCGAGAAGCAAGACAGAATTTACAAGAGCATTGACGGAAGCAGCCAAAAGAGTAGCTAAAGCCCGCAGTCTCCTGAAAGGAGAACCGTCAAAACCTACGATTTCCGGCACAGCCAAGGCCTTGAAAATTCATCGAGACACACTATACACTTGGCTCAAGGAGTTTGATGTCGATTTTGATGAAATAGCAGATGTCGTTTCGACAGAGCAAGCTATAGGCACTGTCGGAGCATTCGCAGGATACACGTACCTTATAGGCGAAGCTTTAGTGGGAGAAGGAAAAGAGGTTGCCCACGTAGATCTTCTGGTAGGTGACAAGGAAGGCCCTGTTGGGAAAGCTTTTGCCGCTGGTCTATCCCATCTTTCCACAGGTCACACGCCACTCTTAGCTGTTATTAGACCCAATTTACCCCCCAAGCCCCATACACTAGTAGTCCCTAAGGTCACGGTTAAGAACTTTGAAGATGCTGGCAAGATATTCGGTCCAGCGCAAGCAGCAGTGGCAAAGGCTGTAGCAGATGCGGTCGAAGAAGGATTGGTCCCGCAAGAGAAGGCGGACGATTGGGTTATTGTCTGCAGTGTCTTTCTACATCCACAGGCCAAAGATTACCGTAGAATATACCATTACAATTACGGAGCAACTAAGTTGGCTCTGACAAGAGCCCNNAGAGCCCTAAAGAAATATCCGTCTATAGAAAAAATGCTCTACGACAAGGATAGAGCCAAGCACCCAATAATGGGGTTCAAGGTGCCGCGTTTATGGAGACCCCCATACTTACAGATTTCTCTTGACATACCGGATCTGAAGAGAAACCAGAAAATCATAGGCTTATTGCCTAGAAGTGACAGGATAATACTGGAAATCGGAACACCCTTAATAAAGAGATATGGAGCCAAAGTCATAGGTGAACTCAGAGAAATTGCCAGAGATCTTTTCTTTGTAGCAGATTTGAAGACCCTTGACGTTGGCAAAGTTGAGGTTGATCTAGCCTTCGAGGAAACTGCAGATGCTGTAGTGGCTGCTGGACTGGCACCTGTCGAAACATTGGATGCTTTCATTCATGAAGCGAAAAGGCTTGGGATATATTCTGCAGTGGACATGCTGAATGTGGAAGACCCTATACCGAAGCTTCAGACGCTCAAGGCTCTTCCTGAGATTGTGATTCTGCACAGAGGAATAGATCAGGAAACCGGAAGGACCCTTGGCCTAGACCGTGTCCAAGAGCTTCGGCAAATCTTCAGGGACAAGCGGTTCCTTATCGCCGTAGCAGGCGGAATAGTCCCTGAAACTGCAAGGGAGGCCTTGGAAAAAGGTGCAGACATACTAATCGTAGGAAGATATGTAACTCAATCGAAAGACATTGAACGTGCAGTGCGGGAACTCTTGAAGCTTACCCCTGAGATGCGTGAGGACGTAGACCTTTTCAGAGTACATGTAGAGTAGTTTGCCAGATTGCCTCATAAATCCTTAAAAGAGAGAGCCCCAACTTTCATAACACCGTCGGAGAGTCATACTTGGCGAAGTTTAGAGTGATAGTTTCAGATCCAGATGCGGGCACTTCCAAGACTTTTGAGTTGGAGGAGACTCGCGCGGTCCCTCTTGTTGGGAGGAAGATGGGCGAGGTCTTGGATGGAACAGTAGTCGGTTTGTCAGGCCATAAAGTGGAGATAACCGGAGGTTCAGACAAGGATGGATTTCCAATGAGACCTAATGTACACGGTGGAGTCCGCAGGAAAGTGATACTAGGCAGCGGTGTAGGCTTCAACCCCAAAGATAAGGGAGAAAGACGCAGAAAGATGGTTCGCGGAAACGTGATAACAGAAGAGATCGTGCAGATAAACATGACCATAGTGGAGAGGCCCAAGAAAAAGCAGAGCAAGAAGGATAGGAAAGCCGAGAAGACCGAAAAAGCCGAGGAAAAGAGTTGACGCCGACTAGCTTGCTGAATTCAATCTGTACATTTCTAGGTATTCTGTTCCGCAAATGACTCTTTAGCACGAGAGTTAAGCTTTGTCGGATGCTTTCAGCCAGGTTCATTTTTGAAAAAGACTTTTTAGTTGTCAAACATAGTTATATTCTGAGTGGGAGGAAAGAGGAANNTGAGGAAGGGGCTGGTTTTTGTCTTTTCCAGTGCACTGATTTTTCTCCTTTCTACGCTTTCGACATTTTGCACTGAGACTCTTATGCATAGATACGGCACTTCTGAAGGCGTAAGGTTTGAGAAGTTTGGACCCAGAGCTGACAGGTTGCTCATTAAACTCTACGCAGATGACTCGGCTGAGTGGGACGCTTTGGCGAGAGGAGAAATCGACATGTCTGATTGGTCTTTGTCAAGAACATACTATGATCTATTCACGAGTAATGCGACAAACCCTGACACAGGATTACCATACAATGAAACAATCAACACTGTCAATTACGGTGGTGATTTCACGCTTTACACGTTGGACATGAACAACAATCCGAACGAGTATCTGGGCACTCCGCCGGACCCAGAATATCCTAACCCGGTGTATCCAAACCCGTGCAGTGAAGTGAGTATGAGACAGGCAATATCCTACCTCTTAGATAGAAGCTCGTTAGACACAATCATCGGAAAAGACCTTTACGAACCAGTATACACAGTTGTGCCGCCATGCGAAGGAGGATTCAGTCACCCACAGATGAAGCCCGGCGGCACTTATGAAAACTTAACTTACCCATATTCTAGGGTTGCAGCTGAGGCTCTTCTAGATGCAGGTGGCTTTCCAGTGAATGCATCGACAGGTTGGAGATTCTGGGATCGCAACGAAGACCAGGTTGAGCAGTCAGACGAATATCTTGAACTCAAATTCTACATAAGGACAGACCATTCTCCTCGACACGCTTTGGGCGACCTGATTGCAGACGAGCTAGATGCAGTTAAAGTCAGAGTTCACCGCATTTATTGCACAAGTGGCACTGCCTATGTAGAGGTCATGCTTAACAGAAACTTCCACCTTTACATAGGAGGTATAACCATACAGATCGTACCTGAACACTTGACGATCTGGTGTTCGAGCTGCTTCCATCCATGGATTCCAAATGATCTTAACTATCCAGGTGTCGATGATCCGGAGTTTGATGAGGCAATTGATATAATGTTCTATGCAGACACCTTGGATGAGGCTTTTCAGTATTGTTGGTTGGCTCAGTCGATATTTGCGGAGAAAGCTCATGTCGCGCCTTTATGGTCATGGGCTGGCAACAAAGCCATGAGCAGATTATACACAGGGGGCAACAAGTGGCAGAACGTAACGCCAGATGATGGAGAAAACAAATATCGAGGTCGATACTGGGAACACGTCGTGGGCGCAGGCGTATCTGAAGGTGGAATCGACAACTTCTGGAGTTTTCTTAACATGCACGCTGAAGGCTGTAAAAGAGGTGACGGGGAAAACATGATGATACGATGGGGCTTCAAGGTTCCGGAGATCAAGCAGTTCAACCCTGTCTACGCGAGTTGGCTTTTCGACTGGAACGCTCTAGACATGATTTACGAAAGCCTACTAATGCGGAACCCTCATAACATGGTAGAATTCGTGCCATGGCTTGCCGAGAACTATGAAATCGGCACGTACATCCACCCTATTCTAGGAGTCTGCACGAAAGTAAGGTTTGCCTTACGGTCTCGTGCAACCTGGCATGATGGGACACCCATCACGACAGCAGATGTTCACTACACATACGTTGAGATCAAAGAAGACTTGAATGCCGGAGGCTATCCGAGCCCGTCGTGGTGGAACAAAGCGCAGAACATACTGGCATTCTCAATCATCGACCCATACAATTTCGAGATACTGACTGAAGCTTGCTCTGCGTCGATGTTATACTGGATAGGCGACATACCAATCCTTCCAAAACATATATGGAAACCTATTATCGAGTCAGACGACCCCACGGCTTCCGCACCAGACTGTAACATGATTGGCTCCGGACCGTGGCGATTCACGGAATACGTGGAAGCCAGCCACATCCTAATGGTGGCAAATAGGCCCGGCTGCACGGTCACAACATCTCACCCAGACAGTACACCCATAACATCACCAAAAGGGTATTATAGATACTATCCTGTGACAATTGAGACAAGAGTAGACGGGACAACTACAGCAAAAATCGATTACTACACACAGCCGCACACATTAGACTATACTCTCTATAACTTATTCTCCAACGGATCGATAACGCTGGACATTTCCCTGACATATCCTAACGGAACAACTTACAACGAAAGAGCAGTTGTAATAGATGCAGAAGAAAACTGGACACACTCATGGATCGGAGAGATCGAATGCATGAAGTCAACAGGCCTCAAAGTTAACATAACTGCACCGCATGAGTTTGCAGGCACATATATCTGGAATCATGTCTTCTGGTCAACGATCAAAGAGGATATCGCCGGCAGCACTTTTTACGACGACATAGGTTTCCCACATCAATACAAGGATCAACTGCATTCACCTGATATCAAGGTTGACATGAAGGACATTGGTTACGCAGCCAGAGCCTTCGGAAGCCATCCCGGATATGGAAGATGGTCACCCATAGCGGACATAAACAATGACTATAGGGTCAACATGAGAGATATCGGCGCCATAGCCGAGAAATTCGGCTGGACTCTGTAAAAACCACTATTACCACATTCAGCATGGCACTCCANNCACTCCAGCTTGGCTACCATGACAAGAGCGACCTAACAGCGCATGTGATTATATGTCTATAGGGACCCTGCACACCTTTCGACAAATACTTGCATTCTAGCACGCTAGAGAAAGCTTGACATGTTGCAATAGCATATTTAAGTAGGGAACCATACCTAGACAAAGCAAACATGGTCAAATAGGAGTCTCTAGATGAGCGGGGAAAACAAGGAAAAGGACGTTATTATCCCTCGTCAACCAGAATGTAACATTGGAACCATAGGTCATGTTGACCACGGCAAGACGACGTTAGTGCAAGCTTTGACCGGTACGTGGGCGGCAAAACACAGCGAGGAACTGAAGAGGGGCATAACGATAAGATTGGGCTATGCGGATATGCCTATCTATAAATGTTCAAAATGTGACCAGTCCCAAGCCTATACGACAAAACCGCTCTGTCCCAATTGTGGTTCAGAAGCAGATTTCGTTCGAGCCATAAGTTTCGTGGATGCACCGGGCCATGAAGCCTTGATGGCTACAATGCTCTCCGGGGCCGCCATAATGGATGGCGCAATACTTGTCATTGCTGCAGATGAGCCATGCCCTCAACCTCAAACGCGAGAGCATCTGGCTGCCGCCGAAATCGTGGGCATAAAGAACATTGTTGTTGTCCAGAACAAGATTGACATTGTTGAGGAAAAAAGAGCCCGAGAAAGCTATGAAGAGATCAAGAAGTTCACTGAGGGAACTATCGCTGAGAAAGCTCCCATAATTCCGGCTTCGGCACAGCGAGCAGTCAACACCGACATCTTAATTCGCGCAATGCAGGAGTTTATCCCTACGCCGGAAAGGGATGAGGGAAAACCACCGTTGATGTATGTGGTTCGCTCTTTCGATGTCAACAAGCCAGGCACTCCAATCAGAAACTTGGAGGGCGGAGTGATTGGGGGCACAATACTACAGGGCGAATTCGCAGTGGGGGATGAAATTGAGATTCGCCCAGGAATCAGTGGGCAGAAGAACAGAGTTCACAAACCTTTGTTCAGTGAGATTATCAGTTTACATGCAGGCGGAAAAAACACGAAAGAAGCGCATTGCGGTGGACTAGTCGGAGTGGGAACACTGCTCGATCCAGCATTATCGAAAGCCGATGGACTAACAGGTAATGTGGCAGGTAGAAAAGGTGTATTGCCACCAACACTCTCAGAACTAACTCTAGAGACCCATGTTCTAGAGAGAGCAGTAGGCACGAAAGAGCTTGTCAAAGTTCAAAAGGTAAGCTCAGGCGAATCACTGCTTCTACACGTCGGTGCTGCAATAACCGTTGGAAAGGTTATGTCAATGAAGAAAGACGTTATCACAGTTCAACTCACCAGGCCCATTTGCGCACAAAAAGGCTCCCGAGTTGCAATGAGCAGGAAAATAGCGGGTAGATGGAGATTAATAGGATACGGAATGACAAAATAGAATGCCGCATGAATCTCGGCCTACTAGAAAACTCTTGAGAATAATCTTAGACTCAAACGCTTTCTTCATCCCACTTCAATTCAAGATTGACATCTTTGAGGAGTTGAAGAGGCTTTTAAATGTGAGATACGAGGTGATCCTGCTTCCGCCAGTTCAGCGGGAGCTTCAGGCAATGGCACAAGAAGGTTCGCCTAAAAGGAAAAGATATGCTCTCTACGCTTTAGGACTAGCCGAGAAGTGTAAGCTGATAGAGCTAGACGAAGAATACGCCGATTCCACTCCAGATGATATCATTTTGAACATAGCTCACAAATGGAAGTGCATTGTTTTCACAAATGACAAAGAACTTAGAAAGAAGCTAAGAGATATAAATGTGCCAGTTATTTATGTGAGGCAAAAATCACGCTTAGAGATTGAAGGGAGGATTTAGATTTTGTTCAAGCTTGTATCCCTTGAGGATACAATTCGTATTCCGCCTGAAACCTTTGGCAACCCCCTTGAGGCTGTCGGATATCAACAGGTTAAGGCAAGGTATGAGGGCATGGTTGATGAAGAAATGGGCTATGTCATAGCCGTGACCGATGTAAAGGTTAGTCAGGTTGGCAAAATAGTGCCTGGAGACGGTGCCACTTATCACAAGGTCAGTTTTTCGCTTTTGACCTTCTACCCTGAAGTTCAGGAAATAGTGGAAGGCGAAGTTGTAGAAATTGCTGATTTCGGCGCTTTTGTCCGGATAGGACCCGTTGACGCTCTGCTTCACGTCTCGCAGCTTATGGATGATTTCATCTCATACGATGAAAAGCAGGGAGTTCTAATAGGAAAGGAGACTCAAAGGAAGCTAACCAGCGGAGACCAAGTACGCGCCCGAATAACAGCGGTCTCCCTCGGCAGAGCAGGAAGCTCCGGCAAGATAGGTGTAACGGCTCGACAACCCTTCCTTGGAAAAATTAAGTGGATCGAACAGGAAATTCGAGAAATAGAGAGATCCGCAAAGCCCCTGAAACCAGAAGCCCAGGCGAAAGGTGCATAAGATGACTGAAAAAGCCTGCTCAAAATGTCATCTCATAACTTCTAGAAACACCTGCCCGAAGTGCAAAACGCAAAGCTTGAGTGACGACTTCAGCGGATTTGTCATTGTGTTTGATCCGGAAGGTTCAGCTATAGCTAGTCTCATGAAAATCGATAAGAAAGGACGTTACGCCATAAAGGTCCGATAAGATGGCTATTGCGTACCGACTTACCCCCGACCTAAGAAAAAGGCTCAAGAATCCAATAGGCACACTGATCAAAGGTTCATTTAATGGGACTATGAACCGGCTAAAGAATCTGATTCAGAAAGAAAACCCGCCGATGATAATCTTCGTAGGCGACAGGGTTTCTCAAAATTCGATGAAAGCAGGCATACCATCTAACCTCTACATAATAGACAAACGAGTCATGAGAAGAAACATTCAACCAGTAGGGCTTTCAGCCGACAGAATTATCCACGTTGAGAACCCCCCGGGCACCATAACCGAAGAGGCGTTTACAGCTGTTCAAGAAGCATTGAAGCATGATCTTTCCGTCAAAATAGTAGTGGATGGAGAGGAGGATCTGCTTGCGCTTGTTGCTGTGTTTCACGCACCGGAAAACTCCCTTGTCGTCTATGGTCAGCCACGAGAGGGAATAGTCGTAATAAAATCTACACAACAGAAGAAAACAGAAGTAATCCAAGCTCTCAAGGCCATGGAAATCCTTCGAAAAACTAAATAATCGCGAAATGCATCACATGAGTGCTAACTTTGAGGAAAAACTATGGAAATCAACATTGATTCAGAGAAAGAAAACCCTTTGCTGAAACGCAGAGAAGTCCACTTCACCGTGAAACACAATCAAAGAGGTGCTACACCACCAAGACAGGAAGTCAGAAACGCTATTGCCAAGATCCTAAAGAAAAAGCCGGATTTGGTCTTCGTCGAAAGACTGGAAACCAGAACCGGCACCCGCGTAGCAACAGGATCTGCAAATATCTACGAAACAAAGAATCAAGCATTACTAGTTGAACGAGAGTATATTGTCAAAAGGAATGCGCCCCCTCAAGAGAATGTTGAAAAGGAGGAATAGTAAGGATGAGCAAGACTGAAGACTCCGAGGCAAGACCAGAAGGAAAAAAGACAAAGAGGGCGACCTCCTTCTACAAGATAGAAGATGATCAAATCGTAAGGATAAGACCCACTTGTGAACGTTGCGGACCTGGATATTTTATGGCTGATCACGGAGACAGATACACTTGCGGTCACTGCGGCTTCACACGGTACAAACCCGCCGAAAGCAGAAAATAAAGCTTTAAAGCCACCATTCAACATGATGACTTGATGGTTTAGATGGTAAGAGTGAATGTTGCCATAACGAACGTCTCCGCGGAAAGATTGTGGAACTCACGGAAACCAATTCCGCCAATCAAAATTAACACCAATATCAACATTGTCGAGATGGAAAAGAAGAAAGACGACATCCTAGAGGTCCCGTTCGTTTTGACAGTGAACTATAATCCTTCCATAGCTCAGATAAGCCTCAAAGGAAAAGCCTTTGTTACAGGCAGTGAAAACGAGATCAACGAGATTCAAAAAGGATACGAGGAGAAGAAGCCCCCGCCTCAGATTATAGTGCAATCGATATCGAATGTTGCTTTTGTAGAGTCGGTATTGATAACGAGAACACTCAATATTCCACCACCGATTCCTCTGCCCAGGATCCCGCCTAAACAACTCTCAAAAAAGGGACGAACAAGGCTGGACTATACGGCCTGAGAAACTGTTCTGCCTTCCTACTTCAAAGGCACATACATGGAGGAACGTGAAGCCCCAATTCCAGGCGTTCCATGCTTAACAGGTTTATTGGTTATCGCGAATTCACCTAAATAGTGTCCAATCATCTCTGGCTTTATTTCCACCGAAACAAACTCTTTACCATTGTGAACAAGAACTGTAAGACCGACCATCTCAGGGAGAACAATCATATCGCGTACATGAGTCCGGACAGTCAAGTTGCCTCCTTTCCTTGTCGCCTCTTTTGCCTCCCTCATCTTCTCAAGCAAATTTATCTGCCGTGATGTCAAACCACGATGAAGACTACGCCTTGACCTTGAAGGGAGCAGTTTGATGAATTCATCCATAGACATGCTCTGCAAGTGGTCAAGCGTGTTTCCGCGATATGCAAATTTCCTTGGCATCTTCCTCAACTAACCTTTTCCAGTATCAGAAGCTATAAACCTTCTGGGTTGCAGAGATCCTCATCGCCTTCTCTTTTTCTGCCCTGCAGCCTTCGCAGCTATCAAGCCAACTTTCTTTCCAGGTGAAGCCCGACGGGATACAGTGGTGACTTTTCGGGCACCTTTTTTGCTGCTACCATATGGGTGTACTGCCGCAACCATAGCCCTTCCACGAGTTCTTGGATACTTATGCCCTTTCGCCTTCATCAAATGGAATTTCGACCCTGCCTTCAAGAGAGGCTTTTCTGTCCTGCCGGCGCCCGAAACGACGCCGATTGTGCCTCTGCAAGAATCATTCAAGTACTTGGTTTTTCCTGATGGGAGCTTTACCATAGTTCCCTGTGAAGTATGTCCTACAATTGTTGCATATCCCCCAGAGGACCTTGCAAGTTTCCCACCGTCGCCAGGACTAAGCTCTAAGTTGCACACCATCATGCCTTCAGGAATTTCGCCTACTGGAAGGACATTTCCTACTTCAACTGAAGCTCTACCGCCCATCTGTATCCGTTGTTTGGCGTGGACTCCTTCTGCAACTATTGTGTAACATGTCTCACCATTCTCAAACTTTATCAGTGCCAGGGGCGTCCCTCGTCCAGAGTCATGAACAAGATCTTCGACGACCCCTTCTAACAGAGTCTCAACGTAATCCTTTATCTGCATCAAAGGGTAGTGGGCGGCGGCTACTCTTTTATGAGTTGAAGCTCTATACGTGGGTCCGCCTCGCCCACGTCTTTGAACACGTATTCTCTTCCCCAAACCGCTTCTCTCCATAATGCTTACAGTATTCCAAGTTTTATAGCGACGTCCACTGCCTTATAATTAGGGTGAAGTTTCACAAAAGCCTTCTTCTCCCCTTTGGCAGTGATGAGAATGTTGACTTTCTCAACCTCAACCTCGTACAGCTCTTCAACTGCCTTCTTAACATCAGCTTTGACAGCGTTGAGATCGACTATAAACACTAGCTTGTTTTCTTGTTCAACCATTAGACTTGCTGACTCTGTCATTAACGGGTATAGTATAACTTCGTAGGGCTCCATTATGTCCATGCCTCTCCATGGTAAAGCTCACTCAGTCTTTCGATTGCGCCTCTCGTCCAGATTGTAAGCCTTCCCGGGTGCGTACCTGGAGCCAAAGTCTCAGCGTCTAGGTTGTCCACTAAAGCTACGTCTATACCGGGTATGTTCCTAGCCGCCCTTACGATTCCTTTGTCTTCAGCCACAACTATTAACGGGCCCACTGCCTGCTTCATCCTTCTCCCTCTAAGCTTTCCTTTGCCAGCTCGCACTTTTCTGCTTTCCTTCACCCTATAAAGGTCAGAAAACAGCCCTAGGTTTATCAGGGCTTCTTCCACCGTCTTAGCCTTCCCTAGCTTCTCCAAATCATTGGAGACTACCAGTGGAATCTGCGGAACATCCTCGATATGATGGCCTCGTAAAGCCACAATTTCTTTAGAGGATGTAGCAGCTATTGTAGAAAAAAGCCCCAAGCGTTTCTCCTTCCTTGGAATCTTCTTCACGATCTTCTTCTTTGATTTAGGTGGATGAGCTGAGCGCCCGCCAACAGTTCCAGGAGCAAGTGCAGCTCTTTGGCCAGAACCTTTCACTCTCGGTACCCGTGATATTCCCAGACCTACTCCTCTAGATTCTGCTGTAGTCTTTTTTCCAGCTCTAGTATTCGTGCCTTGAGCTTGGAATCTACGAGACTGAATTGAGATGACTGCGCGCTTTATAACGTCTGGTCTCAAAGGTACATCGAAGATTTTCGGAAGTCTTATCTTGTCGACCGGTTTTCCTGTCAGGTCAAAGACTTTCCTGGTTTTGACCATGGCCCTTCAACCTTATTTTCCTTGTGGCGATTTCAGCGATAGGTATGTTGGCTTGGATGGTTCTGAAGATACTGAAGTTTCTCGTTTTGCCAGGCGTGTTGGATAACGTAATGTTATAGGTCTTTTCTCTGGACCAGGTATGCTGCCGTCAACTACGACGTAAGATCCCTGAACTACGCCGTATCGTACGAAGCCTCCTTCAGGTGTTACTTCTTCTCCATTTGTGCCTATCTTCATAATTCGTTTATTGCATTCTGTTCGTTGATGATAACCCATCTGCCCTGCTCTTGGAACACTCCGCCTTACACGGGGTGGCTTCCACGGACCAAGAGTCGCTACGCCTCTTTTGGTCTTCCTTGCCTTACGTTGGAGAATTCTCACTCCCCAGCGTTTTACTGGCCCTTGAAAGCCTTTTCCAGTCGTTACGGCGACAGCGTCTACGTATTGACCTTCTCTGAACACCTCACTGAGAGGTATTGGCTTTCCAAGCAGGGTCTTTGCGTATTCGAATTTCTGTTGAATTTCTCCTCCGCCAATCTCTATCTCCAGTATTTCCGGCTTCTTTTTTGACACACTAGCTTGCTTCGGATGGGTTATAGCAACAACACGCAGTTTTACCACCTGATCTAAGCTTTCTTCTATTCTTTTGAGGTTTGCTTCGGTATTGAACGTGCTAGGCGATGTCAATATTCGTTCTAGTTCTTGTGGTGGGTTTTCCATCCATGCCTCGGTAAGAGAATGAAGACCGCTAGAACTTCTGGAGTAAGCCCTAATGGCACATACATGCATTGGAGGGGTTTCCAAAATCGTGGCCGGGCGTATTACTTCTTTACCATAGTTAGGGGATCTCTTCCTGTCCTCTACTACAAAAAGATGGGTCATACCCGCTTTATAACCTACAAAACCTAGAAGTTTCGGAGCATCCGCAGACACATCTGGCCAGCGGCGGACTCTGCCCAACAGACTTTTAGCGCGTTTCCTAGGTGAATAAGCAAGAGAGCCATGTTTTGGCGCATGTTTTTTCCTGTGACCCATCGTCTTCTCGCTTCGCGTCTTTTAGCAATGAAAACATCAAGTTATAAATGTTTAGCCTAGGGCCCTCATTTACGTGAATGACTACCGTCTAAAATAGGCAATTGACCGAAAACCAAGCTCTTGTTTGGGTTATTCAGTTACATTCCAGATGACGATGCTGCAGTCTTTGTTACGGCTGAACCGACCAAACGCCCACTTCTGAGTACGTATCTTTAGCTAAACGAACTGGAAAGCACCCAATTGGAATAAATGACAGTATACATGAATACTGACAACTGTTATTTCCCACCGTCATGGGAGAACTCTTGATACTAGACCATTCTTCGGGCAGAGAGTAAGAACATTTAGGGAGCAAGTATTGGAAAATGCGCGAAACTTCGAAGAATGATTTGCAGAAGACAGCGACAAAACGATGAACATAAGAAGGGTGTACTGCAATGATACATGAAAAACGTAAACCTCTAGTATAGCCTTGCCCTAGCTGACCCCTCACAGGAAACATCTTGTCTTTCTTTTCATAGGGAAATAGGTATAAGCAGTAATTGACTTTCAGATTGAGTTGCTTTAAGTTGAATTCTGTCATCTTTGCCCTTTTGCAAACATTCGCCTTCACACTCTAACTTGGATGAAACAACAGATCTGCTAGTAGGTTGGCTTTCCGAAGCATTTCACTGCTTTTGCAGACAAGGTTATGAAAGCCTATTATAGGTCTGAACGGGAGTTCTTAGCAAGTGTTAAGTCTTGGAGCCCCCAATTGACTCTGATGCCTGGAATGTCTGATCTTGTCTCAGAGATTGCTGGAATTCTTTTCAGGTCTGGTTGTTTGAGTTTTGGTGATTTCCAGATTAAATCTGGAACGTTGAGCCCTTACTATATCGACCTCTCACGTTTACTCTCCTCTCCCGAAGATTTCCGACGCTTCGTTAACGCAGTCGCAGGAGAAGTCGAAAGAGTTACAATCTCCTGTGATGTGGACAAACTGGCTTCAATAGCGTTAAAGGGCGCTCTTCTATTGCCTAGCATAGCCTGTCGACTGGGCCTGCCGTGCGTGATTGTTAGGAAAGCAGAAAAGTCATATGGTGTGACTGGGAGAATTGCGGGAGGAACAGTCTGTGAAGATGAACATATTGTGTTTTTCGACGATGTAATCACGGATGGAGCCTCCAAGATTGAAGGCCTCAGACCGTTGGAAGAGCTTGGCGCGTGTGTGGAGACTCTGATAGTCGCGGTAGATAGAGAACAAGGGGGAAAAGAGAACATTGAAAGAATCGGTTATAAGTTTCACGCTATTGCTAAGGTTTCCGAGTTAGCCAAGTGCTTACTTAGCTCTTCTCATATCTCAAAAGAACAAACCGACGCCGTTCTGAAGTATATTGAGCGCAGACCATGAACCAAGATGAAAAGTTTCTTCCACTAGTGTTTCCACGTAATCCTCTGGTGCGCATGGTTACAGTATAGTTGAGGGCTTTGTTAAGAACCTACAGGGGTGCATGTTACAAGACTTCGTCAGTGCACTCTTAGCCAAGAAGCGTAAATACAGATGAAGTCAGTTGGAACATGAGTTTTGCCACAAGCCTTACTAACATCTTGGTGCAGATCCACATTCAATAGAAGTCATCAGTCTGTTCGTACAAAAGAGTAAAGTGCCTGCGATTCACATGACTTAAAGCGAAGTGACTTGTACGAACGGGGCACAGAATATCTTCATAAATAACACGTGTGAAATTCTAATAAGGGACTTGGAATCTTCCAGATATTTTTGAGAGAAGCGGCCCGTGAGTTCTTGAGACTATATATTGCAGGATATCGATCTTCGAGGTTTGACAATCGTAGACGCGAGTACTGGAGCAGCTAACACAACTCTCTGGTTGTGCGAGCAATTGCGGAAAGCTGGAGCAGGAAGAAGAGATAGAAAAGGCGCACACCTCAGTCTAATTAACCTGTTCCCCATATCGCACCTGTCAACAGGCTTGGCTAGATAAGGATTTCCGGTAAATATTCTATGAATAGAATCTCCATTCTCAACCTATTTACGAAGTGTCTTTCATAGATCTCTTAAGGAGTTCGGGATTATTGCTGTCTTTAGATCTGCTAACAATCAATGAAGACTTGAGAAATAGAGAGGACTTGGCCGAAATTTTCTGGAAAGCTTTTGAATACTTCCCAGACGGTGTTTGGAGAGAAACAAGCTTTGTCGGGAACCTGAATGTCCGATTCGATCTAGAAATTAGATTAGATGAGGTTTTTCATGGGGCTTTCATCTTCTCGCATCTGCTAAGAAGGANNCTAAGAAGGATTAGGAAGATGAAGGATCTGTTAAGAATTGAGGATCTTTTGCTGGGTGTAACGCATGACCCTGTAATTGTGATGTATTATCGGTTTGACGTAGATAGGTTCCGACGGATAGTGGATATTGTTCATGATTATGTTTCAGACGATGTAGGTTTGATATCTTTGTTCGAAACAGATGAAGGTGTTTTCCCTAGGATTGCTGCTCATGGTCTTGGTCACAGCTTAGGTCTCAAGCATCACGCTCAACCTCTAGACCTGATGTATATAGGATTATTACACGGAAGCCCTATCAGTATAAACGGTTTTTGCGAAGAATGCAGAGGAAAACTGAATAGAAAGCGATCCCCCGAATAGTCCACGCAAAGGCCTAACTGTAGACCATTCTGAGGTGTACGACTATGGTTGTTTGGCTTCTTGCAGACTGGTTTGACCTGAATTGGATTCCATAGTTCTACTGCTCACGTCTTGATAAGATGAGGCATTTCTCCTGTTTTCCATTATCCTTTGTAGAGCTTCTTTGGCCTGTGACTCTTTGTGGACGTACAGAACCTTATGTCTTCTGAGTTTCATGCTCTTAACATAATTGCCGATATTATTGATAACATTCGCCTCGTTTCTCTTCAGTATCGTATTGGTTACCATAATCTCTTGATTGTTCTCCGTTGGTTTCGTGACATTGCATGAGTTATCCGCCGTCTGTATGGTTTTACGGATGACTTCTAATTATTAGCTTGAGTATTTTTCGGGCGGCCTGTTCAGGTGTGTGCTTTGTGGTATCTATTGTTACTTCTGGGTTCTTTGGTCGTTGATAGGGCTGCCCTATTCCCGGAACAGTGGTGGCTTCTCCTTTCAGGGCCTTTTCGTAGATCTTTCTAGGGGCTAGACGGTTATCTTTGCGTTCTGCCTCACGTTCAATACAGACCTTTAGAGGGCATTCGAGATAGACTTCCATGAAGTTCGGAATCTGCTCTCTAGCACTGTCTCTGTAGCGCTCTAGGTTGCCANNGTTGCCAGTGGCATCTATGATGACGTTTACATCATTCTGAGCCAAGAGTTTTGCAACATAAACGAGAGTTGCATAGACTCTGTTACGTTCATCCAATGAATACTTCGGTTCAGGAGTCAGAATCTTCCTTAAAGCATCAGAAGCTAAGACTTGGGCTTGAATTCCCTTCTGAGCGAGGAACCTATGCAAAGCCTCGGCAACAACGGATTTGCCGCTTCCCGGTAAACCTGTAATCCAGATACACCAAGCAATCTGCAATATATGTCCTCTTTTAGTCTTCTTCCAAAAACTGCTTTTAAAGATCACCCTATTCCACAATGTTTATTAGCTCTTGACTTTCTGGTTGATCAGCGTGGAACCCAAATGTTCCTTGTTTGGATTTCTGACGTTCACTGTGGTCCTACGTTCAGTGAAGAAGCTTTTCAAACTATAGTGGAGGAGATAAATGACCTAGTGTCCTATGTTGTAATCCCAGACCTGACCAAGATAATGGTGAAGTACGTCACCGACAGAACATATGGTTAGAAGATAGCTTGACAAAATACAAGGACTACACCAAGATCGTAGCCATTCATCGCCACATGGTCCCGGTGCCAAGTACGGGAGCAGATCAGATCACCATTGTGGATACTTTCGATGTTTTTAAAAGCCTCACCGAAAACAAGGCTAACTTGATTCGCTGCGGTCATTGTCGTCGGCCATGGAAATGGCAAGAAGAAAAGATGCCGGTAATCCATGCTGGAAGCACTGGATGCGAAAGACTCCGGCTTCTGCACCTCACACAACGCCATAGAGATTAATAGAAGAAGAATCGAAGCCAAACTAAAGACCATCGGCTATATAGAATTCAGCGAGAGCATAATACACAGTGAAATCATAAGCCCTCAGACCATCACCCAACGTGGCTCATTCACATAGCAACAGCATAATTTTCAATGCCCAAGTTGACCTAATCTTGCATCATCATATTCTCAGGATCCGCCTAGCACTACTCCAGAATGTGCCTTCTTTATTGTTCTCGCTAAGCATGCAAGATTAGGACTCATGGATGCTTTCAGATCAGCCCAGATCTCTGCTCTTTTTCTATGCATCAAAAGCTAGATACTTCAAGTCTAGAGGTTTGAATTTATATCCTGCTCCGAGACTCACAAGAAATGATTCGAAATCACTCACGACTTGCCCCCACTCCAACGCATAACTCCGAATGAAATCCGAGTAACGTGGATAGTCCTTGTGCAGAGAAATCATGATGATATCCTTCCCGCCCAAGCCTTCACCATCCGCCGTAAAGATAACATTGTGATGCTTGCCCACCCATTCTGAAGCTACTTTCACAATCTTTTGAGCCTCTTCAACGGACGGGTAAGACCGCATCTTAATAAAAGTGAAAGCCAAGATCTGATAGCCCATCTTCGAGAAATCTGGAATAACTGTGTAGGACTTGACGTATTCCTGCTTCTCAAGCTCATTTCTAGCTCGAGTGATAGTCGGCTGTGAGACTCCTATGCGTCGCGCCATCTCTCTATCGCTAAAGCGAGAATTCTTAAGCATCTCCTTCAATACTTCGAGGAGTCTTTCCCTTTTCATATTCATCAGTATCTAAACCATTTCTTAAAAACCTTATCAAATAATACACAGATATGGCCAGTTCTACTTGGTAACGTTAAACCGTTATCACATCTTATTCAGAAGTTTATTAACAAGTTGCAGGAAAACTTCCTGAAGAAGACATGAATAACCATAGTTCTAATGTAACCCAAAGTGAAAGGTTTCTGCCTATAGTTCTGGCAGAGATCAATACAGAGATGCACCCTGCAGTCTGTCAGATCTGTCGACTGCAAGATCCGTCAAAGGCGGTCCCAACACAGAAAGGCGAAGCGCCCAAAAGATCAGGCAATGTAATATGCAAGAAACAAACGAGTCAGACAGGATATAGTTTATATCTGTAAGCCCGCCCCGCGAAAAACCAGACTAGATATAGGAGTTCACTTCAGTAAAATCTAGCCGTTCAAATTGCAGGACATTCCTCACAAAATTGAGCAGTTTAACCCGTACATTTCTTCTTAGATCTGGGTACCAAATAGGTGAAGCTAAAACAAGCCCACGCCATGCATAGAAAGGCTGCACAATCTCTAAGATCTCATCATCGATGGTTTTGCTGAGATAATTCTCCCAAAACATTCTGAACAGACGCTCAAAGACTCCGGCCAACGCTCCATGTTTTCGCAGAGAATAGAAGAGATAGTTTATCGTCATAGCTGCAACATCATCAGCCGCCTCCCCCCAATCGCCACGGCTACGATCCAAAACCAGAAAATCCACACCTTCACGAAATATAACATTCCAAGGATGGAAATCTCCATGAACTTGACAAAGCCTATTAGCCCTACGCTTCAACCGCCAACGCCAAACAACGCAATCGCGTTCGATATCAATCAAATACGACTCATCAACAAAATCCAGACCGTGAGGATAACTGTCCAATAGCCCCATAATACATTCACCATGACCCACAAGCTCTCGAGCCCGCCTCACGTAAAGCCAAGGCGCTTCTCGCTTGACCTTGTGGATATCCGCTAAATAGTCGGACAGAGCCAAGCATCGCTTTTCATCCAAATCATCCAACTGGCCGGTCTCCATAATACGATCCAAATCTACATGGTAGAGCTTACCATCTACAAACTCAGTAAGGATGAAAAACTCGCCGCAATCACCTAAAGATTTGAAACTATCCCCATCAGAAGAATAGGCGCCGACATCGACGGATCGCACATGCCGAGGCAACATATTGAAGGCTGAATGCTGCCAAAGAAGAATCTGAGCTCGATCAGAGAAATGATCATGCCCAAAACCTTCAGACTTCAAAGTCTCCAGAACCACTTTCTCAAGCTTACCCTCCACCTCAAACTCAATAACGTACGGAATCCCATAGCCAAAACCTTTCAGATTCTCCCCCTCCTTCACTTCTTTGCCCGCGCCCAAAGGGAAGACCTGCAACACGTTTACTGTCGCCCCATAAACAGATGAAAGATATTCCTGTAGACCTTCAATGTTCACACGCAACAACGAACCACAACAGGCAGAAATATACTTGGTATAGTTAAAAAGATAGTGGATATAAGAAGATGGATCTCTACGAAGGAGAGCAGTGATGGAAAAAAGGCAGTTTATTGGCGTGATATTGGTGTTGATGGGTCTGCTAATAATGTTACACCATTTCATCTTTTGGGAGAGAATAGCTGACTTAGACGACATATTGCATCATGAGTTCTTTGAGGCGGTTTTACTGACCGCAGGCATAACCCTGCTTATAAGCAACCGCTTCAACAAGAGGCGGAGTAAGCAACCATGAATATACTCATCCAGAACGGAACTATAATCATCATCCATAGGGGAAATATAATACGGCAAGGAGCCATCGCCATAGAAGACGGAACTATAGTCGAAATTGGAAAGACCTACAGACTGAAGAGGAAGTACGGAGAAGGATACGAAAAAATCGATGCTAGAGGCAAGGTAGTCATACCTGGCTTGATAAATACGCATCAACATGCTGCAATGAGCGTACTCAGAGGGTACGCAGACGACTTGCCTTTGCAGAAATGGCTAGAAGAATGGATATGGCCTATAGAAAAGCACATGACTCCCCATGACATTTACATCGGAGCCCTGCTGACTGCCATAGAATCGATAATGAGCGGAACTACCACCGTCAACACTATGTATCACTACATGCCTCATGAAAACGAAGCCAAAGCCTTCTCCAAGATCGGGCTGAGAGGAGTAGTAGGTCATGTATGTTTTTCGTGGAGAAAAGAAGATGACAGAATATCCCTAGAACATCTGGCAAGAGATTGGCACAACCGAGCTAACGGACTAATCCGCATCAGTGTTGACCCACACGCATCGTATACAGTGGATCCCGAGTATATGAGGGAGTTGAAGGAGATTAGACAAAGACTCAACACCAGATACGGGTCAGAAGAAAATCCAGTAATATGGCATACACACGTCGCTGAGACATATGGCGAACAGGAAAAAATCCGCAGGCATTTCAACGTAGAGATGAAGGGAGGAGTGGTAGAATATCTAGATTCACTCCAAGTTTTGGACAAACATGTTGTTGCAGCCCATTGCGTAGCATTGACAGACAGAGAGATAGAAATAATCAGACGTCGCAAAGTGAAAGTTTCCCACAATCCAGTCTCAAACCTTAAACTTGCCTCGGGTATAAGTCCCGTTCCAAAGATGATCAGAAAGGGGATAACGGTTTCACTAGGGACGGACAGCCCTTCCTCAAACAACGCCGCAGACATGTTTGAAACGATGAAGGTAACGGCCCTCATCCACAAGGGAATTGGTGGCGATCCCACATTGATACCTGCACGAAAAGTTCTGGAAATGGCAACAATAGAAGGAGCTAGATCACTTTCTTGGCAAGCTGAAATAGGATCAATAGAGAAAGGCAAGAAAGCAGACCTCGCAATTATTGATTTTGGGAAACCCCACCTCCGCCCAATCTACAACGAGATGAGCCATCTAGTCTACGCGGCGAGACCTTCAGATGTTGACACGGTACTAGTCAACGGGGAGATAGTAATGGAGAATAGAGAATTGACAACAATAGACGTCTGCAAGGCTATTGATGCTGCGGACAAGGTCAAGACAAGATTACTGGAACGATTGATGGATAATATTAAATAGCTTGGACCCTGAACCGCATAAGAGGAATAATATGGGAGAGTTCAAGATTAGGGATAGAAATCTATCCTCGAAGGGCTTGCTTCTGATAGAGTGGGCGTCAAGGCGTATGCCCGTTCTTAACCAGATCAAAGAGAGCTTCACCGAGAAGAGACCATTAGAATCCCTTACTCTAGGTGCTTGCCTACACGTAACCAAGGAGACGGCAGTACTCGTAGAGGTCCTCTTGGCTGGCGGTGCAAGAGTAGCCTTGTGTGGTTCGAACCCCCTATCCACACAAGATGACGTGGCTGCAGCCCTGGTAGAAAAGGGAGTTCACGTGTATGCTTGGCGGGGACAAACAACACAGCAATATTATTGGTGTCTAGAAAGAGTGGTAGATCAGAAGCCTGTAATAACGCTAGATGACGGAGCTGACCTTGTAGGCACGATTCATAGTAGAAGAACAGAAATGCTTCCAAACATAAGAGGCGGCACAGAAGAAACTACAACAGGCGTACAACGTTTAAGAGTCATGGAAACAGCAGGAGAACTCAAGTATCCAATAATCGCTGTCAACGACGCATATACAAAACACTTATTTGACAATCGTTATGGAACAGGACAGAGTACAATTGACGGAGTCCTAAGAGCAACAAATATACTTCTTGCAGGGAAGAACATTGTAGTCTGTGGATATGGATGGTGCGGCAGAGGAATAGCCATGAGAGCCCAAGGGATGGGCGCAAACGTGGTAGTCACAGAAGTCAATCCTCTCAGAGCACTAGAAGCTGCCATGAACGGTTTTCTCGTTATGCCCCTAGCCCAAGCCGCAAAGATAGGTGACATCTTTCTGACAGCAACTGGAGACATAAACGTCATAAGAAAAGAACACATGAAAAACATGAAGGATGGGGCCATACTCGCCAACAGTGGACACTTCAATGTTGAAATAGACATACAATCCCTCGAAGACTTTGCTGTCTCAAAACGGAACATCAAAGAAGGCCTAGATGAATACACGCTTTCAGATGGAAGACAGTTATATCTGCTGGCAGAGGGGAGACTCGTGAACCTTGCTGCTGCTGAAGGCCACCCCTCAGAGGTAATGGACACGTCGTTTGCCAATCAAGCCCTGTGCGTAGAACACATAGCTAAAATCGAGAAATTGCCTCCAAAGGTCCATCGAGTACCACAAGAAATAGACGAGACCGTGGCGAGGTTGAAGCTAAACGCTATGAAAATAATGATCGACACCCTTACGCAAGAACAAGAAAAGTACTTGACAACGTGGGAAATGGGAACAGTCTAGTTCCAACTCACAACATGGCAAAACTTAAAAGGTGTAATGGACTAAAGATGGCTAACATGCGGAGGTATATAAATGGTAAGTAAAGATCAAGGGATAGGCGGAGCTATACTTATTGTGTGTGCACTAATCGCCATCTTGTACATCGTCACACTCTTCTATCCTGACTGGATCATACAGTTGGGATGGTCCAGTGATCCTGCTCCCATCCGATTTTGGGTCATAGCAGTACCTGTCTTTATTGCTTTCATCGCAATAATGGGAATAGGAATGTGGATTGGGTGGACAATGGCCACAACGCCACCTCCCAGACCGATTGAAGAAATCACAAGAGAACTTGAAGAGGAAGAAGAAACCAAAAAGCCAAAAGAAGAAGTAGAGAAAACACAAGAAGACTAAATGACAGATTCGCATTTTTGCCTAATCCTGACATTCTTTCGTTTAGTCGAATTTCTCTTCTAATATCAGGGAAGATTCAACGCCCAGATGATTTTCATTATCATTTTCTCTTTTGCCACAAGCGCCATGTATGGTGATTATGTTCTCACGATTTGCTGCAACCAAGACTCTTGTAGACGATACCATAAACCATTCAAGAAGACCTGATTTATCATGGCTTCCAAGCAGACAAGGAGGTACATGACTACGGTAATGCAGCTTTCATTAATGTTTGCTTGTTTCAATGGTACAAGCTGAGTTGAAAGTATTGCTTCAATCTTCCTGTAAGGCTGAACACGAAACTAGAGACTCTATACTCGCCTTTGGGGAGGCGACGAAAGTGAACAGCAAAGCTTCTAGGAAAGGCTTCACACAATTTCACTCTTCAGGCGAGATAGCAGTATGACTTAAGAATCTGCAGAATCTATTAATCCTCAATTCATCAAGAGATGATTGTTAAAGACCGACTATTTGAAAAACAAAACGTAGTGCGACATATGCTGCCGCAGAGATGCCAAGCATCATCGCGAGAATCTTGGGCGAAATCGAAGCAAACGGTTCTTCTTCCCCTTTTCGCTGGATCTCATACTCTTTGATCTCACGAGATTCCGCATCAACCCGAATTACAGCCAATAGTTTTCTCAGCTCCACCTCAACAATGAAGGACCCTTCCTCCAAAGTCACCCGTCTAGGTCTGACGCCACTCTTGTGACCAATCCTCGCAAGAAAGTTCAAAGCAAGGGCCGTCACAGCCTCAGCATCCAATTCCTTCGACTTGAGAGAAGAAGAAGGTGTAATAGCGGCACGGGGTCTTCCCTGCAGACTCACTGACAATCAAGTCCCCTCCAAGACTCCTCAAACTCTCCTGCTAGTTCCAGCAGCTCCTTCATGCTTCATCGTTATCATTCTAGCTAGTCACATTCTTCAGCATACATTGAACTATCCTGTCGCAGGTCATACATTCCTCAGGAATGCCCTCACTCTTGGAACGTTCACTCAAATATCCAAAATGGTGCGAACATCCATGATCCGTCAGACTTTCAGGAGTCAGCTTCAATTCACGCTTCTCTATCCTTTCACTAGCCTGAGTTTTCGCTGCTTTTTCCAGCTCTTCGTCTTCAGCTTCAGCTTCAACTATTCCTTCTACTGCCAACTCAGTCAGGCAATATGGACAGGCCTGATATGGACCGGTCTCATTCAGGCTAAAATCCTCAACGATTATTGGATTGGCAAAGACCCTTCTACATTTGGGATTCGCACATGTAAGACTCTGGCTTTCCACTTTTGCCTTTCTCATGCAAGTGAACCTTCTGAAAGAGTATTGGATTCCAGGTTTATAGTATTGATGAAACCATTCTCCTTATTCATAATACATACCGAGAGAAGCCTGAATCTCAGTCTGAGTCATGGAAGGATGTTCAAGTTCTGACGAACTGCTTCCGCTTCGACGCACAAGACGAGATTATCTCAGACTTGTTTCTAGCTATAACACATTGATGCAGCATCAGACAAAAATGTGAACCAAGGTCTTGATAAACCATTAATCATCTGCAGCTTTTGGCGACGCTAGGTTCCGTAAGTCTTCTTCCCCTTCAGAGTACCCCGAGGCTATTAGAATGTCACCCGCCTCTATCCTAGTGTATGCCTTTGGTCTTATGTATCTTCCATTTCTTGTTATGGCCAGAACCCATCTGCCAGTTTCCTCTGGGATTCTGGACTCCCGTAGAGTCTTGCCCACTAGCGAGGAATCCTCAGCAACTATCACATATGCGACAGTCTCTTCAGCCTCTTCAATGGCAAGCTTTAACACTGGATGCGGCTCTATGCCCCTTAAGACAACGTCTGCTATCTCTGCAGCAGCATCGGCTATTTCCTCAGTTACAACTCCAAGCCTGATCAGCCCTAGAAACCCTTTGCTTTCTTCTGGCTTGAAGCCGCTGGACAAGACAAGTAGTTCGAAATCCGTGTGCAACTTGTCCATGTGCTCCTCCAGCTTTTGCACGTCCTCGGCTAGTTCTTTACTGTTCAAAAGTAGGGACGAATAAGCCAAATTCATCATCAGCTCTGACGTGTCTTTCAGCTCTACGAAACGTTCTACGATCTCCTCGAATTTTCTGCGACGTTCAGCTGTCATTTTAGTCGCCCAGCTTCCGCAGTTTCCCCTCCACTAGTGACTTAAACTCTTTTACTCCAGCAGGTGCCCCTCGAGCAACCAGAACGTCTCCCTTTCTGAGAGATTCCGTATGCTCAGGATCGATTATCCAATGTCTGTCTCTGCAGATGGCAATTACATCCACACCCATCCTCGCCGCCAAATCCAGTTCGCCTAGCTTTTTTGTCATGAGTATTGACCCTCGACTGACTTTAGCTCTCATCAAACGCTCTTCTACTTTCTCGAAGACTTCACTTACTATTTGGTGAATGCCAATGCCCCGTGTTACTATAGTTGCGATGTCTGCAGCCGCATCGGAAATCTTGTCAGCGGCAGAGGCGACCTTAGAGACTCCAGCTAACTTCTCAGCGTCTTCAGCATCCCTTGCGGCAATCATAAGCTCCATTTCCAATAGATATGCCAGAGTGTCGACCCGTCTTTCAAGCTCCAAGACATCATCTGCCAATTCCACATCATTAAACAGTGCAGCACAATAGGCTAAATCAACCATCAATTCAGAGAGGTTTTTCATCTCCACGAGAAGTTCTCTGACAGGCACAGGTTTGTATTCGATCCTTTCTAAGGAAGGCATCTCCCCTGGATCGCTCCTGTCTAAGACATATGAAAAGAAGAATATTTTAACTCTATCGCTTCAGATCCCCATTATCAGAGACATCGCGACAAATAACGCGACAGCTGTTATACTATCCGCCAAGGCGCTTTCAATAGGAATCACAAAATTATCAGGATCCAGACCCTTCTGGAAGGTGATAACAGCTATAGCGTAGGAAATGAGAATTATGGCCAACGCTGAAATCACGTTGGCTGCAAAGAGTAGAAAAGTTAAATCCAGAAATGATCTAGTCGAAAGCCCCCCCTCAACACTTAGTGACAGAAAAGAGAAACACACAAACATGACCAACGAAGCGGTCCATGCTGACAAAATCTCCTTTAGGTGATTTTTCATCCCTGAAAAGGATGTGTCAAGTAAACCTACCGCAAGTTTTGTAGTAGCTGTGGATCCCACAACAGCACCTACGTTTCCCATAGTGGCCAGTAAAGCTGGAAATACTATGTATATCTCATTCCTCCCGGTGATTGTTGAGCTTATCATATTCAATACTCCACCAGTGACGTTAACAACTGCAGCCACAATCAAGAGAGTGAACATTGACTCTTCCAGTGTCCTGACGTATTCTCTTTCACCTATATTCCTTGCAAGGCTAAGCAAAGCCAGAAGGGGTAGAACGCAACTCAGTGAAACGACCAGCAATCTGCCTTCGAGAGTCCCGGAAAAGAACAGCGACAAGACTGAGATGTAGGAAAGAGTAATGAATATGTCCGACATGGCGGATACAGCTGGGTACAAGAACACATCTGGATCTAGACCATGTCTGAAAGAGATGAAAGACACACCGACAGTAATCAGAGCTACGAGTAACCCTAAGGTCATCGTCGCCAAGATCACAGCTAAGATGCTTGCAAAACCCACAAAGGTAGTGCCCCACACGAATATGCCAACAATCGTAGAGATAGCGCTCATCATTATGCTCACTCCACAGGTCAAAGCAATAACGGCACCAAACAACCTGCGGAAGGCTTCTGTGTTTCCAAGGACTTTGGGATAGACGATGCCCAAGTGTAATGCGGTACTCAAACGGCCACTGAAGAGTCCTCCGATTATGCCTCTTGCACTCAGAACCGCAGGGTAAGCTGCAACACTCCATGGAGCAATCGAGAAGATCTCAATTCTAAAGGCGACAATCGTCCCGGCGATTATTCCGGCGATACTGAAGGCATATCCCGCCAAAGCTTCCCTGAACACACGAAAGGATCCTCCTCCGCCAACAGTAGAAGCGGTCACAGATCCGCCTCCTTCTCTAGGAACGTACAGGCAACCAGCAAATTATAGAGGGAAGGACTATTGTGAAACAAGGGGTAATGTGACGAACTTTGTCGATGCAAAGCGCTTGATTGATGTAGGGAATTGTTGGTTTGCCTCGTCTTCACCTTCTGATCCTCCCACGTCCTTACCCATTAATAGACACCTTTTGAGTGGAGCATATTTCAGCGAGCACTCAAGCTCCACCTTCACGTTCGCTCCTAAGCCTTACAAAATGATCTAATACCTCTTAAATAAGTTTCCAGGCCAAGTTTTATCTGCAATACATATTCAAGCTTCATAACCGTTTTAGTGGACGCGCACTCACTTCCCATCCGTTGAACGGTGAGCACCTTGTATATCCTATGGATAAGAATCGACGACATGTTGCCATGGATCGAGTTGAAAGGTGAATACAGGACTAGAAAGGAAGCGTTAAAAGCGGCGAGAGAAGCTCTAGACAACGCTGTCATCGATATCGTGGAAATACCAATGAAGAACGAACAAGCCGAACCGTTAATAGCAAAACATTAAGCGCGGATTGACCAGCGCGGCAACATAGCCAATTCCAGTTTCGGCCTTTCTAGTGTCTCTTCTTAGCAATCAGGACAATCTTTGCGCTATCTTCACGGTATTCTGACTTCTCAAAATCGCCGTATGTCTTGTCCACCGTGAAACCGTTGCCTTCAAGCAACTCTCCCACTTCTTCCATAGATACGACTCCTACCTCGCCGTATTCGTGATACCCTTCGAAGTGTCTGCCGTCTTGGTAGACATCATAGAATAGATCAAGGTTCAGCGTTCGCTTTGATTTATTCATCACCGTGAATACTCTTCTTACAACCATTTTTCCATCTTCGACTTCTGCTCTATCAACCCACCACAATTTTCTGGGCCTATCCACTCCTGGCTGCTCTAGGTCAAATGCGAAAAGTCCGTTCTTTTCCAAATGCTTATGTACACAGCTTAGTGCTCTTTTTCTATCTTCAGCTGAAACGTTATGGTCAAATGTTGAAGCTGGGATGTAAACGAAGGGAAATCTCTGCCCCAAACTGAAATCTCTCATATCCCCCTTCTTCAAGATCACTCGGCTTCTGACAGATTGAATCTCTTTGGCAAGTTTCTCTTTTGCTATACTAAGCATATCGTCGGAATTGTCAAGCCCTACAACCATGATACCGGCTTTCGCAAGATCGATGGCCACTCTTGCTGTTCCCACCCCCAATTCCAAAGCCCTGTCTCCACACTCAAGGGCTAGATTCCTATAGAAATTCAGATCGTTTTTTGATCCGAAAAGATCGTAGAATCTCGCAGCTGATCTATACGTCAAGTCCTACACCTTCTCAGAATAGATGCTTATGGCTTAAGAAAGGTTCCCCTCCTACTCTGCTTTCAATGACTTCAGGAATGCCTAACTCCTCAAGTCTATCTGCAATCTCTCTAGTATTTTCTCTGAAAGTGTTGACAAATACAGAAGGCCCTGTATCAATGGAATACCACGCAGGCACACCCTCACTTCGCATCTGCTGAACCTCCCTAATTATTCGAACAGTTTTGGGCTCCCAAAGAAACATGCGTGCTTTACCAGTCATTGTGCTCGCATGCAAGCTGAGAGTATCTTCCTCCGCAAGGCGTCCTATAGTAGTGACATCACCAACTCGAATGGCTTCCTCCATCTTCCCAAGGATTTTAGGCACGTGATCTAACCTAGCTCTAAACAGTGGAGAACTGGTAACCTCAGCGTGAGCATCATCCGTCTTGACTTTTGAGTAGATAGGCACAACTACCATACCGAAATCCACGGAGTCCGGTTCGACAAGTTGTTCGGCGTAAGATCTACCTTTCTTATCAGCAAACCACCTGGCAAAGCTCCCCGCCAAACTTCTAGTAGCAGATCCAGCCCCTAACCTTACCAGTTCTGAAAGCGATACGTAATCGATCTCTAATCCCAACGCTGCGCAGGTTGCTTTCCCAAGAGCTGCAAAACCTGAAGCTGAAAAGCCCAGCCCTTTTCCTGACGCAATATCGTTTCGGGAAATTACTTTAAAATGCCCCGGAAAATGAGTCATCTCTCTCAACTGGTTGAAAACCAACTCGACCCTTTTCAATTCTGAACCAACAATCTTTCTTTCGTTAACCACCACCAGATCCTTCTCCAACGATTCTATTGTTTCTACCGTCGTTGTAGTGTGTAGAGCATTGACACACACGGATATGCTGTCGTGAAATGGAATTCTCCTTTCTGAGTTTTTCAATCCGTGATATTTGATTAAGCCTTGAATTGGATGGGCAATCGCAGTGTGCTTCATGTCTCTTCTCACCTCCTTTCTTTAACATGAACAGATAAATAATCTACTACTAATACGGAAGCTAATCGCTTCAAAGGGACCAAGCTCTGGTACAAGATTTCACATATCTATTCAGCACTATCTCCATCCTTGGCTCAGACGCAGGTTTAGCTGGCGGGATCCAATGTTATAACGAATTGAGAGTAGGCAAGAGTGTCTCCCTGTGCAAGGCGTTACAGAAAGGAGAGAAGCTTCTCTCTAAATCTTCTTAGGCATCACCAAGTCTGCTATGTCCACGCTATGCTCATAGATCCGTCTTAGACTGGAAATCACAGCAAGAATAGTGGGCAGTATATCAAACGACTTGTCCCTAGCAACGCGTTCAACTTCAGCGAATATTCTTTCAACCTCTTCCCGTGCCTCCTTAACACCTTCAGCTGCTTGAACGTCGCCTACAAGAAAGGCTTCCAGTGCACTCCGATGTGTTCGAAAACAAGTACTCTGAAAATCCAGAGATAACTTCTTAAGGCTCTCAGGCATTTCAGCGTCTTCCAAGTCAACTATCTTTGAAGCTGCACGTGCACACTCATCTCCAATGGCTTCCACCAAGCTTGCCACAAGACGATAATCAAGGCACTCTATTGGACGAACCCCTAGGTTCTCACTCAAACTCGGATTCTGAATTATTGTACGCAAAATGCGGACCAGTAGAAAGTAAAGTCTGTTCACCTCATCGTCACGGGATATGACGCTCTTTGCCAAATGTGCGTCACCGCTTATTAGGGCATTTATGACGTCACGGTGCATACCAGAGGCAATAGCATATCCGCGACGAAGAATCTTTGCAGGAGGGAAACCTGACGGATCCAACAGACACTGCAAAACAATTCTTGAGTAGTCTTCTTCAACAATCTCTAACCCAATCAACCGACTGACGGTCTTCTTCACAACATCACGCATCTCAAAACTGATTCTCTTCTTAGTCTCAACCCTAATAATGTCGAAGCCCAAAAGATACTTACCCATGATCTCGCGACTCAAATAGGACTTGGGCTCCAGGACGATGGTACGCGGAGAAGAGATAACATCGTACTTCGGATCTACAAGAAGTCGACCGTCACTAGCCTTGCTAAGGGAGACTATGGATCCCCTCTGCAAACCATACTCCTCAGCCCAAGACTTCGGCACGGTAATAAAGAAAGTGCCGCCCGGAGTCCTTTGAACCTTTCGCATCTCGCCCATATACTTCACCAATCTAGATTGCCATGCACACACATCTATGTCTATACGGATTTACACAAGAGCCCGATATATAAATTTCAACATAGAATGACCCTGAAGTTTAAAGCTTGAAAAGTCTGCAGCAAAGGAGGGAAAAAATAGAAATCGGGCAAAGTGTTAGTGATATCGAGAGTGGGGAGTTCTTCCAGATTTGAGGGAAACGGAGAAACTGCGACAGGCTGTAGAGCTCACGTTGGACGCGGGATATCAGCTTGCTAAAGGCGCCTTCGAATTCCTGACTCTATTCTCTGAAACAGGAGACCCAGCAGAAATCGTGGGCAAAGCAATAAGGAAGATAGAGAGTTCTAATCAGAAGTCATTCTTCATTGAGAGGAGTCTGCTGGAAGAACTCGTAGAGAACAGTCAAATTAAAGAAGAGTTCTATCCTTCACCAGAAGATTCTGTTCAGAAGGAGGCTGTACCCCGGAGGACAGAAGGAAAGAGGAGATTCGATCCTTACGCAGAGGGAGTTGAAGCAGATCTTGAAGTGATCAGAGATCCCAGTAATGAACTAAGCTCAAGTGGCGCAGTTGAAGATTACGTAAAATATTTTCGAGATCGGTTCAAACGCATGGAGAGGTTGTTGCGACAGAGGATAGACGTGAGGGCTGCCATATCTGTTAGGGACGCATTGAGGGCGCCGGCAAACGCCAGATTAAAGATACTGGCAATGATAACCAGTAAGAGGGAATCAAGAAACAGAATCCTGCTAGCGGTTGAAGATTTGGATGCCATCGCTACAGTATTGGTTCCTCAAAACGCTCCTCTCAAGCTCCTAAAGAAGGCGCAATCGCTCTTGCCTGACCAAGTCGTCTGCTTTGAGGTTAGAAAGGCTAAAGGTACGCTCCTAATCGCAGAGGACGTCATCCTTCCCGATCTGGCTAGGAGAGCTCAACATATGGCCCCGTTCCCTGTGTATGCCGTACTCACATCAGATCTGCACGTAGGCAGCACAAAATTCCAGAAAGACGCCTTCAACCGATTCGTCCTGTGGCTCAATGGCAAATACGGCAACGACAAGATGAGAGAGATAGCTGGCCATGTGAAATATGTGCTGATAGCTGGAGACATTGTTGATGGAATAGGAGTCTATCCAAACCAGATTGAGGAGTTGACTATCAAAGATGTCTTTGAACAATATAGGTTCGCTGGAAAGCTTATGGAGCAGATCCCTGACTATATAGAGGTAGTGATCACGCCTGGAAATCACGACGCTTCTAGGAAAGCGCTACCCCAGCCAGCCATCCCAAATAGATTCCTAGAACCCCTGCAAGAATCAAGGAAGATCTGTTCTCTTGGAAATCCATGCCTTCTAAGTCTACATGGAGTTGAGATCCTGCTACATCATGGCCGTAGTTTGGAAGATGTTTTGTCGACAGTGCCAAAAATGGAACATGGTCACCCAGAAGAAGCTATGACGCTGCTACTAAGGAGCCGCCATCTTGCGCCTATATATGGTGGAAAGACACCTGTGTTCCCGGAACGCAGGGACTTTCTGGTTATTGAAGAAGTCCCGGACGTCTATCACTCTGGCCACATACATAAGCTTGAACACACGAAGTACCGAGGAGTTTTGATCGTGAATTCAGGGTGTTGGCAAGAACAAACCGATTATATGAGAAGACATGGATTTGTTCCAACACCTGGGCAGGTTCCAGTTGTGAACCTGCAAACAATGGACCTAACGACCATTCGATTCAGCTAAGCTATCAACCTTTGAGAGGCCCATCTGTCATGCGACGTCTTGACTCACTCCTTGCGCAAGCATTTGGGTTCATGATCTACCAAACGATGTAGTCTTCTGTCGCTGCTTAGCACCTCTCTGATAAGAGGCCATGGCACTTCAAGACGAATCTTCTTCGTTCGCCCATATCTTCCCATACTAACAACTTGGGCATTCAACAGTCCAATCGCGTCAAGTTCATTAATCAAAGTGCTAACACGACGCTGCGTCAAAGGGGTGACGCCTACTTCCCTACAGATGTCGGTGTAGACCTCGTAGATCTCACCTGTAATTGCACGACGGACATCGGCTTTGTTCAATTGAAGAAGACTTAGAACGACAAGTTTTGAGTGTAATGTTAGATTCGTCAAGGCCTCCACAATTCTGTTATGCTCGATTCGTCTCTCTGCTTCTCGAACATTTTCTTCAGTTACAGCATTACGACCATTTCGTTCGGCAACCTCGCCAGCAACACGAAGAAGATCCAATGCCCTTCGAGCATCCCCGTGCTCGGCTGCAGCCAAAGCTGCACATAGACTCACAGCTCCATCGCTGAGAACGCCGTCGTGAAAAGCTGATTGGGCACGCTCAGATAGGATATTCCTCAATTCATCTGCGTTGTACGGACGAAACACGATTTCCTCCTCGCTAAGGGAGCTAACAACTCTTGGATCCAGAAACTCCTTTAGTCGTAGATCGTTTGATATCCCAGAAAGCGAAACTCTGGCATAAGTGAGCGTCTCATTAATCCGTGTGAGTTCATACAGCAAGTCATCATCATGATTCTTCACTAAGGCGTCAACCTCATCCAGAATAGCGATAAAGATCATCTTCGTTGGATCTAAGCCAGTCTTGAACCTATCAAAGACTTCGCCCACTGAGAGCCCAGTAAATGGAATGGCAATTCCTAGGCTCTGGCATAGCCTTGCAAAGACACGATATTCAGTTCCCGCCATACGGCAATTAACATAACAGAACTTCACTGGAGCACTTGACTTCTTTGCCCTTCTTTCCAAGTACGCTAACACATATTTCGCGACAGCTGTCTTGCCCGTTCCTGGTTTCCCATAGAGGAAAATGTTTGAGCATCTCGCGCCTTTCAGAACAGGTGCCACCATCTGCCCGAGTTGGCGAATCTGTTCCGCACGATGTGGTAGTCTATCAGGAATATAGTCATGACGAAGAACTTCACGGTCTTTAAAAATATTGGAGTTTCCCATAAATTCGTCAAAGACTTCGTCCAATATGTCAGTGCTTCTCATATGTCTCTCCTCAAGTGGATGTTGTGTCCTACTCCGCTTTGAGAAAATAAGCTCTGCCGTACACAAAGCTGAATTGACACTCCAAATTTCTCAAAATAAAGGAGAAAACAAGTCTGAAACTTTCAGGAACAGAGGCCCCCCATCACTTCCACTAGAAGTCAAGGTATTTGCAAGACAATTTTGTCATAAAATATTTGATAGATATTGTATTACAAAGAATATACTCTTAAAGTTAAGGTTTAATGAATCTCAAATAACTATTATTATTCATTATTTTAGATATTTAAAACAAGTTTCTGTTCAGCAACTTCTTAGTTTGAATGAGAGAGACTTTCGTTTTCTTCTAAGTCTCCAATGGAAACAAAGGGGGGCCGCTCTTTCAGATTCTGAGCTTTCACAATGAATGATTCATATATATTCCAAATGAAATACTTTCTATATGGATTACATCCTCTCCTTTTTTCAATTCGCCCAGATTCACTTTTGTGAATTGTGTGCATGGTCAACCTGGCTTTAGCCGCTTCTTAGGCGTTTTCTCCCCAAATTAAACCTCTTCTGTTCTCTTTTATGTGAAGGACACACCCCTAGGTTTCCACTGGAGATTGGGAGCTGCTGCATATACCGACGCTTTCGAAAGTTTGCGAGACTTGTGAAGTATGTGATTAGGAAATCGGTGAAAATCTTAGCTCTTTCGGGCATACGCTAAACAGTGGCGCTTTCAAGGCAGATCTTCTCACCGCAACACCTATAACTTGTGAACTGTAATTTGTGGAGTACCCATCAAGGTGTTTCTTCCAATGCCGGCCAGAAAGATGCGCATCGAACTCTTCGACAACGAAGGTAACCGATACACAATTTCCTTTGAAGGTAGAGTAACAAGGAATAAGGCCCTTCGTCTTCTCGATTTAGTAGAGTTGCTGGGGGGCATGCCTGGTGGAGAGAACGGCTCAGGCGTTGGCACACAATGGAAAGAGCTCTCCAAATTCGAGAAGGTCCGCCTAACCGTCGAGAAGCATTTACCCATAACATGGTTTTCCTCAAAAGAAGTTCAATCTCTCTATGAAAAGGAGTTGAGAGAGCCAATAAGCCTCAGTACAGTGGCAACCTATCTTTCTCGAATGGCGAGTAGAGGGATGTTGCTTAGAAGATATGTTTCCAATCGAGTCAATTACAGGATGGCGGCGCGTGTTTCTGGAGCTGATTTGAGAAGGGAGGTACCCCAAGAGATTTGAGAAATCTGAGCAAGGTAGTCATGACACGAAGAAGTTAGTTCTCTCTTTCTTCTGTCTTCAAGAGCTTCTTCATAGCCTCTTTAATGTGATATTCGAAAGGAATTTTCCCGGTCGCCCTCTCTAAATAGCCTTCTTCGTAAAGTTTCTTCATCAGTCTTGATGTGTGTTCTCTGCTCAATCCAATCCTGCCTTTGATCTCAGGCGCTGTCTTTTCCCCCTCCAACGCCAGTATATTCAACACAGACAATTCTGTGTTAGTCAGAGGAGCCATGGCTTTCTCCCTCCGTATGGGAATCACCGCACTAACTTTTGTTTCGGGCATTTTAGGCAAGTGTGTAGATTGATTCTTAACCTGAGAGATCTTTTTGTCGAGGGTCCCATATGATGTGATAAGATCTTGTACCCTCATCTGAATCTTGTCAAGATCTTTGAGCTTTGCTAGGATCTCCTCCCTACTACTCGACATCTCTTGAATCTCTTCTCGCAAAGATTGAGCGTACTCCTCGACTCTTTCAGCTTTCTTCAGGGCTTTGTCAGACTTTGAGGAATTGGCCTCTACTTTATATGCGACTAATTCGAGATTGTCAGCCTCGCGGTCGAGTTGTCTGTTGAAGCTGACAACAATGTCTTCTATTGCGTCCTTCGCCTTCTCGTATGCCTTTCGGATCCGCCTAATATGCCTGTAATATTCAAATGCGGCAGCAACAGTTACAACTAGCAGTGTCGCCGAGACAATGAACAGAGCTTGGGTCAGCAATCTCCTCTCCAGGTCCAGCGTGAGATTATGTGTGATCTGGTTATGTCACATCACATATCACAGTTTTGCGGATCACATTTAAAATTTGTGGTAGCCGTCTGATTAGTACATTGCATGATATCACAGATCACAGCGTCCAAGTATTTCCATTGTCAGTCATTCTGGCTATGATTTGGGGGCATTTTGCAGCTATCTATACTCTAGGAGGTTCTTTGTCGGCGAGGATTGCCTGACTCTATGGTTGGTTCCGAACTTCATAATTACATTCGTGATCTGTGATGTCACAAGTCTCACATCATGGTGTTGCTAGCTGTTTGAGCCCCATTTCAAGCTCTTTCCGCATGATTTCCATGATTTCCATTTTTTCTTCAGAGTCTTTACTGCCGTGCGAAAGCTTTCTGTATGCTGACATGTAAGAGTCGAGTTTGTTTGCTATCTCAAGATAATTGTCCAGGGACGTACCGTCGAGTATACCCAGATACCCTAGAAGAATGAGCGTATAAATAGCCTTGATTACGTTGCTTTTTGCTTGATTTAGCGTCCTGTTAAACGCGCCTCGACTTATTTTCGACTTTGTTAGTCGCAATCGGGCCTTATCGTCGTATTTGAGTCTCCTTCCGGCCGCGTTGTCAGATAAAACGTCAATTAAGAGGGTCTCTAGCTGTATTTTGGTCAAATGACCGCCCTTAAGGAGAATTTTCGCAATCGGATCCTCTAGAGCTCGTATTATTGAGGCTTGGACACTGTTTTTCGTTCTCAAATACCCCGCTCCACAAATAGTGCTGGTTGAATACAGTTTTGTATACGGGTGACTGATTTAAAAGGTATTGGGCGACTCACAGAAAGGATGTTTCTGAAGCGGAAGGGTTTTATGCTGAAATAGAGATTTGGTAGTGAGTAATGCCTTTGAACTCACTGTATAAGCCTGCAGAACGCTTGAAA
>JABAOC010002518.1_pt5 | contig 37250 bp, 41 predicted proteins | sample 7062161 | NCBI WGS metagenome assembly JABAOC01 (sample SAMN14538625, study PRJNA623070) | marine sediment metagenome | biome: marine biome [ENVO:00000428]; feature: marine pelagic biome [ENVO:01000023]; material: deep marine sediment [ENVO:00002113] | place: India: Gulf of Khambhat ... | reverse complement strand
GCGGTTCACTCTTAATTCTTAAATGACATCTGTAGCTTTTTGACTTGACAGACGAAGACTCTTCTGCTATCAGAAAAACACTGGCTGTGTTTACCCACCACTAACCTATGGTCATAGGTATCTCTGATGCGGACACTTTTGAAAGTGTGCCTATTAGGCCCCTAACGGAGCGTCCTGGCAATTCCGTTAGGGGCCTAATAATTTTCTCCCTAATGTAGAAACGCCATAACTTATGTGCGACTCGCTATATTTGAGTGTGGGGGATATGCCGGGAGGTTTTGTGGGGGTGAGCAGCTGAGAGTCGGAGGAAAGAAGTCGTTTCTGCAATAACGAAAAAGAAAAGGAGGTGCAGCCATGATTGATCCGAAGAAAAGGGGAAAGAAGGAGGAATCGGAGCTCAAAGAGAGGATCTCAAAACCCACGCGGCGAGACTTCGTGAAGGGGATGGCCGTTGGGGCAGGCGCCTTAGCCTTAAGCCCCCTTTTGCGCAAGGAAGCAGAGGCCATAGACTTTGATACCTTTGCCATAAAACAGGCCCTGCGAGGTGAGAAGGTCGCAGCGGGGCGAGTCTCCCACGATTACCGCAAATGCGTGGGATGCCGGGTCTGCGAGATGACCTGTGCATATTACAACCAGAATGAAATCAATCCGTTTAAGTCTCGCATCAAGATCTATACGTATCAGCCGGCGGTCTTCGTAGGTATCGTCTGCCAGCAGTGTGGGGATAGGCCTTGTATTAATGCCTGTCCGGTAGAGCCCGATAAGGACGGCAGGAGGGCCTTATATGAAGACCCCCAGGGTAAAGGCCTGGCTGTTAACCGTGATAGGTGCATCCAGTGCGGTAAGTGCGTCGATGCCTGCGCTACCCAGAGAAACAGCAGCCTCAGAATGACTGGGGAGGATTATCCCGACGGGTGTACCCTGTGCGGTGGAGACCCGCAGTGTGTCAAGAAGTGCCCCCACCATGCCCTTTCGATTCTTCCTCGTACGACCGATGGAATGTATGCGGCTAAGAAAGCTGACGTGTTGGCCACCGAGGCTATCGACACGCTTTATGGGGGGCCGAAGACCATCGTGGATAACTGGAAATAGACTGATGCTCACCGCATGAAGAAAGGAGGTAAACAGTTATGTCTGGAGGATATACGGGTAAGATCTTGGAGGTCGATCTGACCACCAAAGAGATAAAGAAGACGTCGTTGGATACGAAGGAAGCACAGATGTTCATCGGGGGTAGGGGCCTGGGCGCCAAATGGTTGTGGGATCGCGCCAAGCCTGGAGGAAGCTACCTAGATCCCGACACCCCGATCTGTTACATGACCGGACCGCTGAACGGCCTTCCGGCACCATGCACGGCCAGGTTGACTGTCGTGACCAGGTCTGCATCAACCTTTCCCAAGAGTGACCCCACACACACCGGTATCTGCCATACCAATACTGGCGGCCGCTGGACACCGGAGCTGAAGTTCGCCGGCTGGGATGCCGTAGTTGTCACGGGGGCCTCTAAGAGCCCGGTTGGCATAGTGATTGAAAACGACAAGGTGAGGATCGTTTCAGCGGATAAATACTGGGGCATGGGGAACTACGAGTTACAAAACGCGCTTGATAAAGACCTTGGTCGGCGTTACCAGAGCGTCTACATAGGGCCGGCAGGAGAAAACCTGGTTCGGTATGCTAATATCATGACCGAAATCCATCGGGCTGCCGGGCGTGGTGGGAGCGGCGCTGTCATGGGCTCCAAGAAGCTCAAGTTCATCACCGTGAGGGGGACCAACGGCCTCGATATAGACAACATGAAGGCCTGGCAAAGGGCAAATAAAAAAGCCTGGGAAGAGGTTATGACAAGCGGCGGCTATAATGAATGGGTGCGATTGGGCACTGCTATGGTGTTGACCGCCTCAAGTGATTGGGGCTCGGAGGCAGTGTACAACTTCAAGGAAGGCACCTACGTGGACGCCGATTTGTTGAGCGGGGAGAAGGCGCTCAGGAACCTCTGGGTTGGCAATGATGCATGCTTTATGTGCCCCCTGGCCTGTCTGCATAGGGGTGTGGTCCGAACGGGCCGGTGGACCGGGATGACCCATGATGGTCCTGAATATGAAGGGGTTATGATGGGCGCCAACTGTGGTGTTAAGGATCTCTTTGGGTGGCAAGCGGCCATTGCGGCAGCCGATGACTATGGCCTCTGCTATATCTCCATGGGGAATGTCCTGGCCTTCTGCATGGAGTGCTATGAGAAGGGCGTTATCACCGCGGCTGATCTGGATGGCATCGCCATGAAATGGGGCGATGTGGATGCGATGCTGGAGATCCAGAAGAAGGTGGCCTATGGCGAGGGCTGCGGGAAGCTCCTCGGCCAGAATTTACGAGCCTTGGTGAATGCCTGGCGTAAGGGCTGCGGAGACTATGCCATGGAGACCAAGGGCCAGGGATGGGCGGCCTGGAATGTGAGGGCCTTAAAGGGCTTCGAGACTACCTATCTCACTGCCAACCGGGGAGGCGACCATCTCACCGGCGCGGATATCCCCACCCAGAACACGCGGTTGATGAACGACTCCCTTGGCATCTGCCTGTTTCCGCAACTGGCAGGGTTCAGACCTGAGACCATGAAGGATCTTCTCAACGCGGCCGCAGGTTACAGGTTCGGCATGGGCGATTACTGGAAGACTGCCGAGCGCATCTACACCTTGGAGCGATGCTTCAATATGCGTGAGGGATTTACCCGGGCGGACGACACTGTTCCGCCACGGGCGTACAAAGAAGCCCTTTCCATTGGTGCTGCCAAGGGCGCTATCCTGAAAGTCGATGAGATTGAGAAGCTCCTGGACAACTACTATGCGGATCGCGGCTGGGATAAGAAGGGCGTTCCCACCGAGGCCACGTTAGAGAAGCTAGGACTGGATTTCGTCGCGATCTGAATCCACTAAGGGGAGGTCTTGCGTAAGTTAGGGTGTCCCGGGGAAATCTCCGGGACAACCAGTCCCGATGGAGAGCTGAGCTCTCCTTCGGGAGTGCAAGGTTAAGTTAACTCTTATTTAAACCTTTTAAAGGAGAAAGGAGGGAGTAACATGAAAAGGAAAACGTTGACTGTCTTCAGCATCATGGCTGTCCTCTTCCTAGCTACATTCCTGGGATACTCAGCCGTCTCCAACGGTGCTGAGATCCCAACCTACCCCATAAAGGGGAAGGTGGTAAACGTTTTGGGCATCTTCGACAACCCCGAAGGGGCCCTCTTTTCCATGGACGGCCAATATCTGTTCATCTCAAACTCCGCGCTCCATGGTCACCCGGATAAGCCCTTTGGCTGGGTTGAGGGTGGAGGAAGCATCAGCAAGCTGGAGGTCGGCCCAGGTGGCAGCCTGAAGTTGATCGATCGCCATTTTATAAAAGATCTGACTGGCCCGCTGGGCATGGCGGTTATGAATGTTGGTACTAACAAGTTCCCGCGGGGGACCATCTTCGCAACGGCGGGCTCAGCGCCCATGGCCCTGCCCGACGGGACCCCTATTACCGAGCCTGAAAGGCATAAGCCCAAGATCATCGCCTTTGACCCGGGTAGTGGGAACATCTTGGGCAAGATCTGCCTAGGTGCCACCTCAATATTTGCGAAGGTTTCGGGTGGCCCTCTGAGTCTGGTCAACGCACTCGCGTTCGACAAAGCGGGCAACCTTTATATCGTCGACACGGGCTTCGGACATGACACCTACAAACCGGCATTCCGTTATGTAGGCGGTACCTGGAAGATCCCCGTGGAGAGCATCGATGCACTTGCAGAGGGGAAACCTGCTCCGAGCCGGCCGCAGTTCGTCCCCAACCCTAGTTGGCCGGATGGCGTTGAGGTTTCGCCCATCACCGGAGAAGTATGGATCAACACGGTCATGCCCCCACCGCTTGAGGATCCATATAAGGGTGGCATGTGGGCTCTTAGGGCTGCTGATTTCGAGAAGGGTGTTCAACCGCCGCCTCTTTTCACGGGTCTTGGGAGACTGGACGGCCTTGATTTCACCGTAAGGGGCACCTGTATTCAGACCGAAATTGGGGGCACTCCAAATAGCGTAGTGGTAGTTCCCCTGGGAGGAAGGCCGCATAAATTGGCCTTGGAACCGGATGTAGAATTGGCTGGGCCGGCAGATGTGGACATCAAGACTCTTGCGGATGGAAGCTACCTGTTGGTTGTGCCCGAGCTAACAGCACTCGACCCCACACCATGGGATGACGAGATAACGGTCATATGGCTCCCCGCGAACTTTGACAGTCCGTAATGGCCTGAGCACCCATTTGGGTGCATAGAGGCGTCCCGGGGATTTCCTCGGGACGCCTTTTTTGTCACCTACCTTCGGCCAATCTCTCTCTGAGACCTATCGCTTCCTGCCTCAATATCCACGCGCCCATGACCTTCAGCGGCTCGATCAGGGGCGATCACTTTCCTCCAAATACGGCTTGATGTCGATTACTGGAGTGCCATCCACCGCATCGAGTCCGCGGACCTTCAGCCAGTTTCCGGAGACCTCGATGACGTCGACCAGGCTAAGGGCAATTGGATTTGGCCTTGAGGGGCTTCGTGTGGAAAACACCCCCTTTAATGGTTTACTGAGGTCTCCTTGAGGATGGACCTTGAGTAACTCTCTGTCTGCCTTGTGGAACCACAAGAGCACCCACAGGGTATCGCCTTTCCGTACATCCTCGATGGCCTCCGTATATTGCTGAAATATCTCCAATTGAGCAGCGGTCTTTCCCCTTCTCCCCTGGAGGGGTGCTTGCCAACGTTCTTTAATATCAGAATGAACCCTGCCAACGGGTCTGAGTAAAAGAGATCTGCTCTTCATTTCCATAGATCATGCTGAATAGTCGTGAGAAAGGCCTTATATAAGAGGATATGGTAGCCATACCATCATGAGCTGTGGATGTAAATCCGCTGTTCCCACTATAGTTGAGCCCGCGGAGCGGGAGGACGTTGCTTTAGCGCATTGTCTAGGTAAAAGAAGATTTGACTGCCTATGAAAAAACGGATAGAAGTGAAGGCGATTGGGATTGTTGAGAAAGGAGGGTACCATGGGAGATCATGCAAAGAGGATGCTGACTACAGCCCTATGCGCTCTGCTTGCCGTTACAGCGGCAGCTACATTTGCTTACGCCGAAAAATACCCAAAGGAGATCCTTATTGGTGAGGTTCTACCTCTGTCCGGACCTTCAGCTTCGGCAGGTGCCCAGATAAGAGCTGGCATCGAGATTGCCGTTGACGAGATAAACAGTATGGGTGGCATCAAGAATATGGGTGGTGCCAAACTCAAGGTTATCTTTGGCGACAGCAAGACCACCCCCGACGGGGGAGTCGCCGAGGCTGAGCGGCTCATCACCAGGGAGAAAATCGCCGTTCAGCTGGGTTGCTATAATAGTGCCGTTACCTTTCCTACCACCGAGGTAGCTCAGCGTTACCGGTGTCCCCACTTGGTCAACGTGGCCGTTAAGAATGAGATTACGGAGCGTGGCTACGACCATGTTTTCCGCGACTTCAACAAGGCGAGCTACGATGTCGAGGAGATGGTCAAAGCGGTCAAGCTGTTCACCGAGGAGACCGGGGTAGGCCCTAAGACCGTAGCATTCCTATGGGAGGGTACCGACTGGGGGAGCTCTACCCATGATTTCATGACGCAGCTTTACCCTAAGGCAGGCTTCAAGGTGCTACTAGATGAGTCGTATCCGCCGGGACAGTCCAGCTTCGCAGCTCAACTTATCAAGATCAAGAGGGCCAAGCCTGATATGCTGATCGTCGCCTGCTATACCCCTGACCACATCATCTTCTCCAAGGAGCTGCTGACGGAAAAGCTTTACTTTCCCTTTGGGCTGTGGTCAGTGGGTGCAGGTTCCGAGGACCCCACCTTTTACAGAGCAGTTCCCCAGAAAGCCGTGGAATACATGTTTGTTCAGGAGGACGGCGACATCATGATCAAACGACGGCCTTTCTACGATACCATAAACAAGAAGGCCAAGGCCAAGTTGGGCTATGACCTCAATATCTACGTTTTGTGTGGCTATGGTACCATCTGGGTAATCAAGGATGCCCTGGAAAGGACGAGTTATGACCCAGACCTCGCTACCTTTCGCAAGAATATTCGCAATGCCCTCGCTGAGACGGACATCAGTATGGAGAACTGCGTGGACATGCTGACTGCACCGAACGGTGAGAAGTATTGCCCGGCTCTGGTTCGTGGTATCCAGCGGATCAAGTTTGATGCTGAGGGCCAAAACACTTACTCTCACGGACAGATCAGCCAAAACATCAAGGGTATCCACTGGCCTCTATCACCCAAAGCAGTGAGGATGCCCGATTCTCCCTCCGTTGTCTGGCCGGTTCCACGTTGGGATAAGCGCTAAGAAACGGTACAGAAATGGAGTAGCCATACGAGGAAGCATTCCCCTCTGTATCTAGACTTTATGTCTGGAATGCGACAGGAAAGGAATCCACGGTGGTCGAGACTCTCATTTCAGCACTAGTCGCTGGTCTTCTCGTGGGCGGCCTGTACGCAGTAGTAGCCATTGGTCTTAGCCTCATCTTTGGCATCATCCGGGTGATCAACTTTGCCCACGGCTCTCTTCTTATGGCCTTTATGTATGCTGGGTTCTGGTTGTGGCGTCTCTGCGGCATTGACCCGTATCTCAGTATGATTATCGTTGTCCCCCTTGCCTTTGTCGGTGGCTACGGAGTGCAGCATTTCCTTATCCGCCCCATGTTCCAAAGGGAGAGGACGTACGTCGTGGAACCTCTCGGGGTGTTACTGCTCATGGCTGGGTTGGACATGGCCTTGGCTAATGGCGCCCTGCTGTTGTTCAAATCCGACTTCCGAGCGGTAACCGTGCCTTATGCCGCGGCAGCAATCCATTTGGGCTTCTTGACCATCCCCATTACTCGCCTCATCTTGTTGGTAATTTCTATGCTGCTTGCCCTTGGCCTCTCTTGGTTGTTGAGTCATACGGAGCTTGGGAACGGCATTCGTGCAGTAGGGCAGAATCGCGAGGCTGCTGCTCTGTGCGGTTTGAATGTCTACCACACTTACGCGCTTACCTTCGGTCTCGGATGCGCTGTGACTGGTTTCGGTGGCTGTGCCATGCTGCCCTTTTACTTTGTTGATCCGAGTATGGGGCTGCCGTTAGCTATCAAGTCCTTTATCATTGTGGTCCTCGGCGGGCTTGGAAGTATCCCAGGTGCGTTGGTGGGCGGCTTTATTATTGGAGTGGTGGAGTCGGTAGGGGGCCAGTTTGTTCCCGCTACCTCAGCGTCTATCTTCTCTCTGATCATGTTCCTTTTCATCGTGTTCTTCAGACCGAAAGGCTTAATGGGCGTATTGGAGGCATGAGGGGGCAATGAAGCGGAGATCAATCTCATTTAACTGGATAGTTGCTGCCATTTTTTTGGCAATAGCTGTGATCATACCATTCGTTCTAGAGAAGCATCCGTACTACGTACACATTTTCATACTGGTTTTCCTGTTTGGTTACCTATCTACTGCCTGGGGACTGGTAGGCCAAAGTGGACAGCTCTCCTTCGGCCATGCTGTCTTTGTGGGATTGGGTGGCTACACCTCCACCATTCTGTTCATGGACTATGCGATTACCCCTTGGATTGGCATGTTAGCCGGGGTCATCGTAGCCAGCGTGTTCGGCATTATTATAGGCTATCCTACCCTGCGACTCCGAGGCCCTTATTTTGCCCTCGCTACTCTAGCGTTCGGTCTGATTTTGCAGACCTATGTGGTGAATACGCAAAAGCTGGGGCCCATCAAATTGAGAGGGGCTATGGGTCTGCTCCTTCCCCTGAAGAACGGGGGTGATGCTCCTGCTGTTTTTCAGTTTGCCACAAAAACGCCCTACTACTTCATCGCCTTGGCAATGATGATTTCCGCGGTTTTGCTAAGCTACCTAGTTAACCGAACTCGTGTTGGATTCTACTGGACGGCGATCCGAAGTGACCAAGATGCGGCGGAATCTCTGGGCATTAATGCTGGCAGGTACCGCCTCTTGGCCTTCTTGCTCAGTTGCGCCTTGACTGCCCTCGGCGGAACTTTATGGGCTCAATACTTCCACTACATCAACCCCGAGCGAGGTATGGCGCTGAGCCTATCCATCGAGATTGTACTAGTGGGTGTGGTGGGAGGTTGGCAGACCATATCCGGGCCAATGCTAGGTGCTATGGTTATCATACCCATCAGCGAGTTCCTCCGCGCCCAATTGGGAGGTGGTTTTGCTGGGCTGCACGCCCTTATATATGGTTTGATTTTGATGGGTGTTATCCTATGGCTCCCTAGAGGCCTCAATCCTTTGGTCATGAGGGGATTGAAGTGGCTTGGCGATAGGCTGTGGAGCACAAATCCGGCAGTGAACACTCCAGGGATTGTCGGAGGGAGTGGGAAGGTGCAAGGCAGGTAATCACAATGGCCATACTAGAAGTCTACAGCCTGACTAAGAGATTCGGGGGCTTGACGGCGGTCAGCGACCTTTCTTTCAGCCTCAGAGAGTCGGAAATAGTCGGCTTAATTGGGCCGAATGGGGCGGGAAAGACTACCGTGTTTAATATGATTGCTGGCTTTTACAGGCCCGACAAGGGTAGGGTAGTCTTTCAGGGCGAGGATATAACAGGCCTTAGGCCATATGAGATCTGCAGGAGAGGCATAGCGCGCACTTTTCAGGTTACTAAGCCATTTCTCGATAGCACTGTACTTAACAATGTCATGGTGGGAGGCTTTCTGCAGGCCCGCAATGCTACTGAGGCAGGTGACATTGCCTGGAAGGCCCTGGAAACGCTCGAGTTCAGCGACAGGGCTGATGCTATGGGACATGAGATCAATGTACCTGACCGCAAGCGGCTGGAGCTAGCTAGAGCTTTGGCTACGGGGGCCAAACTTCTCCTGTTGGATGAGCCCATGGCTGGCCTAACCCCTTCGGAGAAAGGACATATCATTGACCTGTTGCGAAAGATCAATAAAGAGGGGTTTACCTTGGTGGTAGTGGAACATGACATGAAAGTTGTAATGTCCCTTTGCCCTCGTATCATACTCATGGATCGTGCCATGAAGCTAGTGGAGGGGACCCCCGAGGAGGTATGCAGCGACCCAAAGGCAATCACCGCCTACCTAGGAGAGGAATATGCTGCTCGGGATATGAGCCGAGGAGATGAAGATGGCACTGCTTGAGGTAAGACAGCTTCGCGCAGGGTATGGAGTCTTGCCCATACTACACGGTATTTCCTTGCAAGTGGAGAAGGGCGAAGTTGTGGCTGTAGTAGGCTCTAATGGAGCCGGCAAGACAACCTTGCTGAGGACTATCTCCGGACTGATCGAGCCTTTCTCCGGTGAGATTATCTTTAATGGAGAGGCAAGCCAGGGGATGCCAGCCCATGAGCTCGTGGGAAAAGGTATATCTCTTGTGCCTGAGGGCAGACAGCTCTTTAACTACCTAACCGTACAACAGAACCTGATGATTGGCTCTACTACGCCAATAGCTCGTTCTCACAGGAAGGAGAATTTCGATATGATCTTTAACCTGTTTAGCGCATTGAAGGAACGGAAGACGCAGCAGGCTGGGACCCTAAGCGGGGGCGAGCAACAGATGCTGGCTACTGCCCGCGGCCTGATGGCTAATCCCTTGTTGCTCATGATGGATGAACCATCGTGGGGGCTTGCACCAATTCTCACGAATGAGCTGTTCGAGACCATCCAGCGGGTCAATAACGAGATGGGCACGACCATCTTGCTGGTAGAACAGAATGTATACAAGGCCCTGTCCATCGCTCACCGTGGCTATGTTCTGGAGCGAGGAAACGTGATGATGGAGGGTAAGGGCAGGGAGCTTCTGCAAGACGAAGGGCTCAAGCAAAGCTATTTGGGGATGTAATTCGACCGGAATCCTAGCCAACCCTTTCGTCATGCCCTGTCCAGAACTGTTCTTTGAGCTTCCATTTCGAGATCTTGCCAGTTCCAGTCTTAGGTAAGCTGTCTCTAAATTGCACTATCCTGGGGATCTTAAACCCAGCTAGTCTAGTCCTCAAGTAAGCGATCAGTTCTCCCTCGGTAAGGCTCTGACCTTTCTTCAGCACTACCAGTGCCGCCGGGGTTTCCCCCCACTTCTCATGCGGTGCGGCTACCACCGCCACTTCCAGTACTGCCGCGTGTGACTGTATCGCATTCTCTATTTCAATAGAGCTCATGTTCTCTCCGCCGCTGACTATCAGGTCTTTTGAGCGGTCTACGATCTGTATATACCCGTCCTCATCTATGGTGGCTATGTCCCCAGTGTAAAGCCACCCCTTGACAATGGTCCTCTCGGTCTCCTCCGGGAGGTTCCAATAACTGTCCATAACGCTATTACTTGTGATCAAGACCTCCCCCATGTCCTTGCCATCTGGCTTAACATCTTCCCCCCTCTCGTTAACAACCCTGATTTTTGTCAGCAGGGTTTCATAGCCGGCTTTGCGTGCCTTCTGGAGCTGTACTTCCCTCGGCTCTTCCCTTAGATAGTCCTTGATGCACGCCATCGTGGCGCCAGTAGTCTGCTCGGTTAAACCATAGGACCCAAAGATGTCGCAGCCAAGCTTCTCAATCACTGCCTTCTGTATTGCCTCAGGCAGAGGGGCACCTCCGGTCATAATGTGGTCTAGACTGCTGAAGTCATACCTATTGATGTGCTCGTAATTGACCAGCATGTTTGCCATGGTGTGAACCATATGGATATAGGTTACCCTTTCCCTCTGAATGAGCTCACAGACGACCTCCGGTCGGAATTGTCGCAACAGTATGTGCCTCCCACCCACTGCCGTCAGCGTGTGCGGCACCGCCCACCCATTAGCGTGAAACAGTGGAACGGCATGCAGAAAAACAGAACGGTCAGTCACATCCTCCAAGAGAAAATTAAGGGCGGCAGTATAGCACATTCTGTGGGTCGCGATGACGCCCTTGGGATTTCCCGTGGTACCGCTGGTGTAAAACATCTCGGCGGGGTCTTTCTCGTCCAGTCCGAGATCCCTATTGAAGATGGGTGATGAAGACCCTAATAGCCCCTCGTATTCCTCGCCTTTTAGCGTTAAATCAGGCGTGGGTTTGTCACCACGCATCAGTATATATTGTTCCACAGTTTTCAGTTCCTCTTTTATGGGCTGTACTAAATACGCGAGGTCTTGGTTCAAGATGAGACATCTTGCCTCAGCATCGTTAAGGATATAGGCTATCTCCCTGGTTGAAAGCCTGATGTTTATGGGCAGGAGGACAGCCCCAATCTGAGGGACTCCATAATACATCTCAAGCAACCGATGCGTGTTAACCTCTATAGTTGCTACCCTGTCGCCCTTCTCCATCCCTAAGGACAAAAGGGCATTGGAGAGCCGGTTCACTCTTTGACCAAACTCAGCATACGTGAATCTCCGATTTCCATCGACAACGCCGACCTTCTTGCCATACTGTAGAACCGCCCTTCTCAGGAAGTCCGTAATTAACATCGGGACGTACATACTCCATCTCCTTTCAACTGGACAGAAATCTGGTTTTCATTTTACCCATAATCTACTATACGATCAATGAGGACGGAGTTTATCCAAACTGGGGAATAAGGGAATTGTTCGATTTTCTAATTGCCGAGTTTTCAACGTCANNAACGTCAGGCGTTGAGACATATGTCTTTATACCTCCCCTTGTCGCCTTCTTGATCTCCCTTTTCACTTCAATGGGCGGGCTTTCCGGAGCATTCATACTCCTGCCGTTTCAGATGAGTGTCCTGGGTTTCACAACGCCATCGGTAAGCTCCACGAATTTCCTATACAATGTAATCGGGACCCCGGGTGGAATTTACAGCTACATCAAGGAGTGCAGGATGATGTGGCCCGTCGCCCTCATCATTGTTACGGGAATGATACCGGGAGTGCTGATAGGCTACTATCTCAGGGTTAGGTACTTGCCAGATCCACGGACCTTCAAGTTTTTTGTCGGCATAGTGCTTATCTATGTAGCCATAAGGCTCCTACGAGCTGTCTGGACGGATAAGGCCCTAAACGTGGAACATACCTATAGAGGCACAGACAGAGTAGAAAACGTCTTGATGGAACTCGAAAAGACCTGGTTTGATTTCCAGGGGGCCAGGTTTCCCTTTGTTACTATCGGATTGTTAATGCTCTCGTTCGTCGTAGGCATCATCGGAGGTGTCTACGGTATGGGTGGTGGTGCGATCATAGCCCCATTTTGCATTACCTTTTTTAATCTACCAGTTCGTGCCATAGCTGGCCCGGTCCTTTTGGCGACATTTGCCTCATCGGCTGCTGGCGTGACGTTTTATAGTCTTATACCAGTTAGCGGACGCGTTGCTGCGCCCGACTGGCCCCTCGGGGTCCTATTCGGTTTGGGTGGCTTGGTAGGCATGTACTATGGGGCTAAACTGCAGAAGAACGTGTCTGAGAGATGGATAAAGCTCATGCTCGGAGCAGTCGTACTCATCGTGGCGTCACGCTATATTGTTGGGTTTGTCAACCTATAAGCCATAACAAGCGCAGATCATTAAGCAGGATTGTAGGTTAGAGGGAAAACCTGCAAGGAGATTGCGAGATCGGAAAAGATGTTAAGGAACAAATCTCTCAGATACTGAAATGTGCTAACAGAGAGAAAGTATCTGTCTTTGTTGGAGGTTCGGGGACCGAGTTGGACGGCTCTTCCAGGCCACACACACCGGGGAGTATCTTCAACACGGGATGCATGACGGCTTTGGACCGCGGCCGCAGACCTGAAGGTAGATAAGGGAATTCGAGTCATGGATGTAGCAGAGATCCTTGTGGAGGCATTCGGAGTTTAACTCCGATTTTCCTTGACTTGCACTTTCTTTTCTGTTCCCTTAACAGGTGATTTTCCCCTCAATCAGCGCCTATTCAGGAGCTTCCCCCATGGAGAAACCCCCCAAAATGTGCCTGCGTTGCTCCTGACAGAACTGATCCCGTTCTGTTAGGAGCAACGCAGTATCATCTCATGAGGCTAAACCCCCCGTTTAGCTTATTTTCAGACCAAATGGTCAGTGAACCGAAGGAGGGAAAAACGATGGATAAGGATATAAACAGAAGGGAGTTTGTTAAATACTGCGGATTATCCATGGGCGCCGTGGGGCTTACTCAACTAAGTAAGACCGCCTATGCTGACCCGGGAAAATCCGGTACTTCTGCCGCTCGCACTGGAGGCGCCAGGGTGGTGGATTATCATACGCTGAAAAGGCAGTGGAGCGCCCCGGGCGTGCCCAAGGTCCCGCCACATTTTATTTCAATCCCTTTTTTCAAAAGGGAGGACGGGATATCATTGACTCTGCGTTATCATGTACTCCTGCCTGGTGAGAGGCCAGATCCTCCCTTGCATACTCATCCCTGGGAACACCACTCCTTTACTATCTGCGGTCGGGGAGTACTTCTTCTGGAAGACGGGGAGATACCAATAAGGGAAGGGCTGGTCTGTTTCGTTCCAGGAAATCTGCCACACATAATGTCACCGAGGGGGGATGTTCCATGGGTTGCCATCGACTGTATCAATTATGTCGAATGATCTATAACGTCCGGCTGCTTTAGACGTCTCTCAGTTTTGCGATGGCCGCGCCAGGGCAAGGAGAGGGCCTCCTGCAACACATGCGTCCCCTCCTTGCCATCAAATTATCCACTCGTTATTGCATCTGAAATCAGGGACCGGGTTCACGCGTAGCAACCTCAGCCTGCACCTGCGGGGTGGGTGAGATGGTATTGACTTTTTGTGCGAATTATGAAATAAGCGTTTCTTGCCTGAGGTGAAGCCCGGCGGTGCGCCGGCAAGGAGTGCGCTGTTGAGGGTACATCTTATGGTGAGGGAGTCCGTATGAGGGTAGTACCGGTCAAAGAGTCTGTGGGGATGGTGCTAGGCCATGATGTCACACGCATTGTTCCCGGAAAGTTCAAGGGGAGGGCCTTTAAGAAAGGCCATATTGTTCAGCCAGATGACGTCCCAGAGTTGTTGAAAATCGGTAAGGAGCATGTATATGTCTTGGACCTAAAAGAGGGTTTTCTCCATGAGAATGACGCAGCGGAGCGGATTGCCCAGGCTGCGGCGGGCCGGGGAATTGAGCTTGCGGAACCTGTCGAGGGCAGGGTGAATATGGTTGCCGCTTGCAAGGGGCTCCTGAAGGTTAATGTGGATGCGCTTTATCAGATAAACTCGATAGAGGAAATGGCATTTGGGACATTGCATACAAACCAACAGGTAACCCGAAAGCGGACTGTCGCTGGGACGCGTATTGTTCCCTTGGTTATCGAAGAAGAAAAGATCCAGAAGGTGGAAGCCATATGCCGGAAAAATGCCCCGGTCATTGAGGTAAAGCCCTTTCGACCCTTTAAGGTTGGCCTTGTGATCACCGGCAGTGAGGTGTATCAGGGAAGAATTGAAGACAAATTCGGTCCTGTGGTTAAGGCCAAATTCTCCGATCTGGGCAGTCGAGTCATACGAGAAGTCCTTGTGTCCGACAGCGTGTCTCTCACTTCAAAGGCTATTCAAGATGTCATAGACGAGGGGGCTGAGATGGTCGCGGTGACCGGGGGCATGTCCGTGGACCCCGACGACCAGACCCCCGCCGGCATACGGGCTGCAGGGGGAAAGGTGGTCGCATATGGATCGCCCATATTCCCCGGAGCTATGTTCATGCTGGCTTACATCGGCGATGTCCCCATCGTGGGGCTGCCGGGGTGTGTCATGTACTACAAGACGAGCGTTTTCGACCTGGTTATACCTCGTCTTTTGGCCGGTGAAGCGGTGACCCGAGCCGATATCGTTGCCTTGGGTCATGGTGGCTTTTGCGCCAGCTGTTCAGAGTGCAGATACCCGGTTTGCCCTTTTGGCAAGGGGGGTTGATGATGAGTATCGTGGCTGAATTGATCTAGATCGAGGCCAGAGGGAAATGACAATGAAGACCAGGGTTACCGCCATTGTACTTGCCGCAGGTTACTCCTCTCGCATGGGCAAATTCAAACCGTTATTACCCCTAGGAGAGACCACCGTCTTGGAAAGGGTAATCACCCTTTTTCGAGATGCCAGGATCAGCGATATACGGGTTGTCGTGGGCTACCGTAGGGAGGAGCTGTTGCCCCTGTTAGGAAAAATGCGGGTTTCCTACGTTGTCAACCACAATTTTCACGCAGGTATGTTTTCCTCGGTAGTGGCAGGGGTCGAAAGCCTTGAAGAATCAGTCGATGTCTTTTTTATCCTTCCTGTGGATATTCCGCTAATCCGCCCATGGACTGTCCGCCTACTGTTTCGAGCTTATGAGGAGGGAGAGGGGAAGATTATTCACCCGTGTTTTGGGGGCAAGCGTGGTCATCCTCCACTTATTTCAGTTTGCCTCGCAGACCAAATTACCGCCTGGAGCGGAGGCGGCGGGCTCAAAGGGGCTTTGACGAAATTGGAGGCTGATGCAATCCAGATAGAAGTTCCCGATGAGAATATCCTCCTTGATGTGAATACGCTGGATGACTACCACCAGTTGCAGGCCAAATGGCGACGATACGACATCCCCACCAGTCGGGAATGTGAAGTGCTCCTCAACACAACGTCCTCTATGGAGAAAGGGCTCTATGACCATTCTCATCTGGTAGCGCGATTAGCGTTGCTGATGGGAAGGGCACTGAGCGATGCGGGTTGCAGCCTGGACCTTGATCTCATCTTCGCAGGTGGCCTGCTGCATGATATCGCAAAGGGCACATCACAGCATGCCGCGGCCGGGGGTCGAATCCTCAGGGAAATGGGCTATCCCAGGGTAGCAGATATAGCTGCCTCCCATGTGGACATTGTGCTCCATGAGGAGGGGGAAATCAATGAAAGCGAGGTAGTCTATCTCTCGGATAAGATGGTTCAGGGTGATCAATATGTGGCGGATCTTAGGCCACGGTTTGAGGCTAAACTGAGGGAATTCTCTCACGCCCCCGATATACAGGAGAATATCAGCCGCAGGCTGGAAAATGCGTTGACCATAAAGAGGCGTGTTGAGAGGAGGCTGAACAGGCCATTGGAAGCTATTTTGAATCAAGTTGTTCTTAAGGCAGCGGAGGCTTTTTGATGGGAGATTCGCAACAAGGTACCAACACGGATATACTGTATTTAATGTGTCACGGGGATAGCCGGCAGGATGATGTCAAACGCTATATTGGGCAGACAGACCTGCCGTTGAATGGAAGGGGGATAGAGCAGGCCAAATACTGGCAACGGAAACTCTCCTCATTATCCTTTTACGGGATCTATTGTAGCGATCTCGTCCGATCCCTTGAAACCGCTAGAATTGTCGCACAGGATAGAGAAGTGCAGGTCTGTGCCTTGTCAGAACTCAGGGAAATCCGTCTTGGTGCATGGGAAGGGCTTTCGGTGACGGAAGTGCGCCAACGCTTTCCAGGAGAGTATGAAAAGAGGGGAGAGAATTTCCCGGATTACCGCCCGCCTAATGGAGAAAGCTTTTCCGAGCTCCGCAGGAGAATTGTGCCTGTTTTTGAACGAATTGTGAGCGAGATGGAGGGAAATGTGCTCATTGTAGGGCATGCCGGGGTCAATAGGACTATTTTATGTCATGTGCTCGGGATGCCGCTGGAGAATCTCTTTCGTCTTGAACAGCAATGGGGCTCACTGAGCATTCTAGTGCGGAAAGGGAATGTCTTCAGGCTGCAGGGGATAAACATACTACCGGAAATCCAAAGAAACAATATCCAAATATAGCATAATACAATTTGCGATAGGACGACTCCCCTCACGAAGGTAGCATGGATTTACATCAAGATGTGCGGTTTCGCGTGAAAATGATTTTTTCGCGATTTTTTTCTTGACATGTCAATAGATGTTATGTATGAAGCAGATTTGTAAGCGTCCAACCTAGGCTGTGTTGAATCCTACATACCTAATCTACTATGGGCATATTGTCCTCACGGAAAAAAGAGGGGCTTCTGGCACTTGCGGAGCCCCCGCGCACAGTAAAAGGAAAACACCTACTAACCTATAAAGGGGGGAGAGTATCCCCAGGGAGGTGCCTATGAAAAAGGATCGTAAAGGACAGAAGGGTAAGGTTCAAAAGGGGATAACCCGTCGTGGGTTTCTTACAACGGTCGGAGTTGGCGCTGTAGGTGTTGCTGCCTCCAGCACACTCCTCGGTCAGAAGGCCAAGGCTGAAGAGGTGAGGGAGGCCAAGGAGCTGAACAAGTTAACACTGTTGGTCAATGGCCGCCGTCGGCGTCTCCTCGTGGAACCACGCTGGTCGCTGCTGTATGTTCTTCGAGAAAAGCTGAGAGTGACTTCACCGAAAGATGGGTGCAGCCGTGCTGAGTGCGGCAGGTGTACGGTACTCATTAACAATGTACCCCGCTATGCCTGCATGATCCTGGCCGTTGAGGCAGAGGGTGCTGAAATCATCACTTCGGAAGGGCTCATGAAAGGCGAGGAACTTGCGCCTGTTCAGAAGGCCTTTGCGGAGGAGGATGCATTTCAATGCGGCTTCTGTACGCCCGGGATGGTCATGACGGCCGAAGGTCTGCTGCGTGCCAATCCCAACCCGTCTGACGAGGAGATTCTAGAGGGTATGAGCGGTACTATTTGCCGCTGCGGGTCTTACCCACAAATCTTCAAGGCGGTAAAACGCGCCGCAGCGATGAAGTGAAAGGGAGGTGAACTATGACAACTTACTATGAAGAGGGCGTTTCTCTCCCTGAGACCCCAAGACCAGGTGAAGAGCCGAAGCCGTGGCCTAAGAAGACACGGGTTGTGGGCACACGGATGCCCCGTGTAGATGCCCGTGAGCGGGTAAGCGGTGAGGCGGCCTTCTATGGCGATATATCCCTGCGGGGGATGCTGTATGGGGCTATCGTCCGCTGTCCACATTCGAATGCTAAAGTTAAGAGGGTGGATACCAGCGCCGCTGAGAGGATGCCTGGCGTTCATGCGGTGATCCATGGCGCCAGCCCGGTGGCTAAACTATACAAGCCGATCGGGACATGGGCAGATCCCACGTCCAAACGCGAGCTGTTTCCCTCTCAGTGCCGCCATCACGGCGAGGCAGTGGCTGCGGTAGCCGCTGAGACCCCTTACCAGGCATGGGACGCCATGCGGGCCGTCAAGGTAGACTATGAGGTTCTACCTTTTGTGGTTGATGAGCTGGAGGCACTTAAACCTGGCGCTCCTCGTGTCCGCGAAGGAGGCAACAAGAGAGTAACGGATAAGTATGAGCGGGGGGATATTGGTAAGGGATTCAGGGAGGCGGATGTTGTCCTCGAGGAGGACTACAAGGCCGAATGTGTATTCCATGATTGCCCGGAACCCCACGGATGTGTGGCCAATTGGGACGGTGATTATCTGACGATCTGGACGGGGGTCCAGGGTGTGTTTCTGCCGTTTCAGGCCGAGATTTGTGCGGGACTGGGTCTGCCACTTTCCAAATGCCGTGTTATTGGGAAGTACAATGGCGGCGGATTTGGCGGTAAGACCCACACCTATTTTGGCCACTTTATTGCGACACTGTTGGCCAAAGAGACCGGCCGACCTGTTAAGATTGCCTACACGAAGGAGGAAAGCTACCTTGATGGAGGAAATGCACCGCCTCACAACATGAAGGTGAAGGCCGGTGTGAAGAGGGATGGTACGCTAACCGCGTACCATTATGCCACCATCAACACCGGTGGGTCCCTCTCATCTGGTGGGATATTCTGGTATGATAGGCCCTACAGGGATCTCTATCTGTGCCCTAACGTCCTTACCGAAGGGACAGATGTCTATATCAATGGGCAGCCTTCATGGCCTATGCGGGGGCCATGCCATTTTCAGGCCACATTTGGCATGGAAGTGATGATGGATACGCTGGCAGAGCGGATCGGGATGGACCCTGTTGAGATGCGGCTGAAGAATATCCCCACCTACGCGCAGGACATCGAAGGTAACCCCCCGTACACAACTACCGGACTTAGGGAGTGCATTGCGGATGGTGCCGAGGCCTTCGGATGGAAAGCGGCGCGAAGAAGGGCGGAGCGTACAAGGGAGGGTGACATTCGCCGAGGCGTAGGGATGGCAGCCAGCAGCTTTGAGATGGGCTTCATCTGGCCACCGAGCAACCCGATCCTTAAGCTCTGTGCCGATGGCAGCGTTAACCTCAACATCGGGGAGGCCGACAACGATGGCACCAAAACAGTGCTGTCCATGATAATTGCCGAGGAACTGGGCATAAAACCGGAGTTTATCCATGTTGAACACGCGGATACAGCTACTACTCAGGTTGCACAGGTAAGCGCCGGAAGCAGGACCATTCCCACTTCTACGCCGCCCGTGCGCGAGGCCGCTATCAAGATCAAGCAGCAATTGCTTGACATGGCAGCCAAGGATCTGAAGGTCGATCCCTCCGATCTTGTCGTTCAAGGCGGGCAGGTTGTCTCCACAAAGGATCGGGGTAAGAAGGTCAAGATCACGGATATCTCCACGCTGAAGGATCGAGGGGTGATTGTTGGTGTTGCCCACGCTGGGGCTAACCCGCCGGGTAAGAGGGTGAAACCCTTCTTCGCCCATTTCTGTGAAGTGGAAGTCAATATGAAGACCATGGAGGTCAAGGTTCTCCGTTACCTGGCCGCCCACGAGAGCGGGCGGGTCATGTGCGTTACGGGCTACGAAAATCAGGTAGCTGGCGGTATTACCCAGGGAGTCGGTCACGCATTGACTGAAGTCCGGGTGTTCGACCGCCAGACGGGCAGGCTGCTAACCACGAATATGCACGACTACAAGGTACCAACGATCAAGGACGTTGCCGTGGATCTGACTTACCTTAAGATAGACAAGAGCGACACGTTCAGCAGCACAGGCGCCAAGGGAGTTGGTGAACCGCCCAGGATACCCCCGATGGCAGCTGTTGCGAATGCGGTTTACCATGCCACCGGGACCCGCTTCACGAGAACCTTCATTAACCCGCTTCAGTTAGGGGCATAATGCTGAAAGGAGGGTAGAATCATGTTACCGAGCTTTGATTACGTCCGCCCGGAATCCATAAGGGATGCTATCAGGCATCTTTCGGCCCGTGGCGCTCGAGTTCATGCGGGTGGAACCGATCTGCTCAGCTGCCTTCTTGACGGGGTGTTTGATGTTGACAAGGTGGTGAGTATTAGCAAACTCAACGAGCTGAAGGGCATCGGACAACTGAGTGATGGCAGTATGCGTATCGGGGCCTTGACCACCGTCTCCGAGGTAGCTGGAAGCCGTGTCATTCAAAAACGGTACGCTGGGTTGGCACAGGCCGCCTCTCAGGTGGCAAGCCCGCAACTACGCAACCAGGCAACCATTGGCGGTAATATCTGTCAGAGGCCGTGGTGCTGGTACTTCCGCGGCGATTTCAACTGCCTGCGGAAAGGCGGTGATATGTGCTATGCCGAGAATGGTGAAAACCAGTACCACTGCATCTTTGGCAGTGACGGCCTATGTTACATTGTGCATCCCTCTGATACGGCTCCGGCCTTGGTAGCCTTGGGAGCGAAGGTCCGCATTGCCGGACCCGGGGGGGCCAGGACGGTAGACATGGAGAGATTCTATGTCGGCCCTGGTGTGGATGTGCAGAAGGAGACCGTACTGGAACCTGACGAGATTGTTACCGAGGTTATTGTACCGCCGCCAGCAGGAGGGCTTCGAAGTTCCTACCGGAAGGTGCGGGTGCGTCAGTCCTTTGACTTCGCCCTGGCCGGTGTGGCCCTAGCACTGCAAATCAGCGGTGGTAAGGTCACTGGAGGTAGGGTCGTGTTGAGCGGCGCGGCACCTGTTCCATGGCGTTCTACTGAGGTCGAAGACGTCATTACCGGTGAAAGACTGGATTCAGGTACAATTGCTAGAGCCGCTGACGCCGTGGTAAAGGGCGCTGAACCGCTGAAGAACAACGGCTACAAGATCCCGCTCTTTCGCGGTATCATTGAGGAACAGCTGAGGGCAATCGCCTAGCAGGGAGGCTGATAGATCGCTCTCGCGGTTTACGCTGTGTAGTTTGAAGCCAAAAGGTATCCCGAGGATTTCCTCGGGATACCTAGGGGCGGCGATGTGTGCAAAGAAAGAATCCACGCCTCACGTGCGTGGATTCTTTGTGTAGGCAGGGTCTTGCTAAGATCAGTGAATTACCGATCCGGCCCATACTGCATTACGTCGTTTATATGAGCGCATCCCCTGCTCCTCCGCATCACGGATGAGAATCATGGCTATCCTTGTGGTCATTATTTGCCTCGTCTCATTTTTCCCCAGAGCTTCGTTGTAAACCTTATATTGGAACTCCCCGTCTTGCAGGTTATAGGCACAAAAGTCAGCACTGGATATCTCGAGGCCTTTGCCCGACCGGTAAGTGATGCGCATTCTCCCTTTCCACTGGGGGCCGTGAAAGTACCACCCATACCCGCAACCAACATCTAACAGCAAAATCTCCTTCAGGTCGCTGGCCTTGATTTTGACCACGCGACCTTCATACTCGCCCTGGATGTAATTGTCCTTGAGGGGCGACAGGAATTCAACGACCCTAATTAATCCACCATCCCGTAAGATTATAGATCCCCCAAAGGAGACCTGCTCCTCTCTTGGTATCTCTCTCCCTTCCGCGAAACTTAGAGCATTCGAGCCCAGGATTTGGATAAGGATTGGCAGGGCAATACCCAAAAACCAATACCTCGGTATGCGTTGGCAATTCATTGAGAGCCTCCTGTGCCTCAACTTCTCGATGTGCCCCTTTCTGTCAGGTTCTATCCGAGCCGTCAACCTTTTTCGTGTGGGCGGGGCTACGTCATTCAAAGAGGTATCTTGGTGTAATGTCATGATTATGTAGCTCATCACTTTTTTTATAAACTCGAAATCCGAAGCACCAAATCCGAAATAAGCTCGAATTCTTAAAATCCTAAATTCAAAACGAAGCATATCTCCACTATCTTCGCATGATTGGTGGGCCCATATCAGCTCTGTTTTGGTCATTTGGTATTCGGGTTTGAAATTGTTTCGGATTTCGATATTCGAATTTCGGATTTAACTCTCTTGAGAATCCTTCTATTTGATCAAGTTAGAGTCTACTTTGACGTTACCCTGTCGTGTGGGGAAGAGGCTTGCACTTGCCTTATCTATAGGGTATAAATCGAGTTTGTTTTTGGCTAGGCGCTAATTAATAGAAAGGAGGCATAAAATGAAAAGGTTAGCGACGATAGTGTTGGTTCTGTTTGTAGTTATTTGCGGGCTGGGGATAGCTCAGGCGCTAAGAGGAGGCGCCCAAGCGGGTGACCCTGATCCAGAGCAGCGACTGAAGGAATTGGGTATAAAGCTGCGCATCCCTCCGACCCCTGTGGCAAATTACGTGCAGGCGGTGCGTACCGGTAATCTCGTGTTTCTCGCCGGACATGGACCAAGAAAACCTGAAGGTGGCTATGTTGCAGGTAGGGTTGGGCGGGACCTCACGCTGAAACAGGGATATGAAGCCGCGCGTTTAACGGCCATCGATTTATTGTGCTCTCTGAAGGCAGAGATCGGGGATCTGAACAAGGTTAAGCGAGTTGTAAAGGTAATGGGCATGGTTAATTCAGTTGAGACATTTACCGAGCATCCAAAGGTTGTCAACGGTTGCTCCGACTTGCTCGTGTCGGTTTTCGGGGATCGTGGCAGGCATGCCCGCTGTGCCGTGGGAATGGGTTCATTGCCATTTAACATACCCGTTGAGATTGATATGGTCGTTGAAGTGGAATAACACTTCAGCGCAGTCCCAGAGAGTACGGGAGAAAGGTAATAACTTCGGGAAAGAATACCATAACAAACATAGAGCCGATGAGCAGGAGCATATAGGGGTAAATTGTCCTCAAATATCGGGGGACGCTGAGGTCTGCTACAGCACATACTGTGTACATAACGGTTCCCAGAGGCGGGGTGATCGTGCCTATTGACATATTTATCCCGATGAGCACCCCCAAATGGATCGGATCGACGCCTATCCGTAGCAGTGCCGGAGACAGCACAGGTAGCGTCATCACCACGATTGCGGCCGCCTCCATAATGGTCCCCAGAATCAAGTAAAGAATACACACGCCAACTAGAATTAGATATTTGTTCGGGGAGATAGAGGTCAAAAAATTTGTCACATGCAGGGGAACCTGATGGTAGGATAGGAGCCAGCCGAACACATAGGCAGTGGCAAGCAGAAAGAGTATCATTGCCGTCATTTTAGCGGTTTCAAGCAAGGAGCGAATGAGCAGTCTTGCATTCAGCTCTTTGAAGACAAAGGCCCCGATAATGAGGCTGTAGGCCGCAGCAATTGCGCCAGATTCGGTGGCGGTAAAGACTCCACTCATGACCCCACCGACGATAATAAAAGGGGCTCCAAGGGCAAATCCTGCGGATTTGAAGTCCCTTACTATCTTACGAGCAGGGGGCCTTTTGCTTGCTGGGTAGTTCCGCCCTTTCGCAAGGAAATAGGTGAGGACCATCATCAAGAGTCCCATGAGGACTCCCGGCATCAAACCGCCGATCAGAAGGCCGCCAATGGAGTACTCCCCCGCTATTCCAATAACAACCAGTATAATGCTCGGTGGAATAATCGGTCCGACAGTAGCCGACGCAGCTGTCACCGCAGCACTGATATCTCTGTCATAGCCTCGCTTTGTCATGGCATCAATTTCAACCGTGCCGAGCCCCGCGGCATCGGCCACCGCTGCCCCTGAAATTCCCGCAAAAATCATACTGGCAAGTATATTGACCTGCGCCAACCCACCTCTAATCGGGCCTACCAGATCGTCAGCGAGATCGAAGATCTTCTTCGTTATGCCACCTGTATTCATCAGTTGACCAGTCAAGATGAAAAAGGGGAGGGCCAGCAGCGTAAATGAATTAAGTGAATGGAGAAACTTGGTTGCGAAAAGTTGGATGGGGATTCCGGCCAATATCATGAGAAAGATGCTTGAGGCGGCCAAGGCAAACCCAACAGGAAGACCAACGAGCGTTGTCGCCAGCATTACGAAGATCAATATAAGCGCTTCTTGCATGGAGCTATTCCGGAGATCCTAATTTCGAACATCGAAATCCGAAACAAATTCTAATGACCAAAATTACGATGCTCCAAACGGAACGGCGTATGGCCAGGGAGATTTAGCTTTGGTATGTTTTGAATTTTGAACATTTGAATTTTGGATTTGTTTCGGATTTCGAAATTCAACGCGGCTGGCCTTGATTTAACAGCAAGGCCGACGCGGATAGTAAGATCTCGGGTCATGAAGTCAGCCGGTTTGAGCTAGGTTTAAGGGACTCAATGGCTCTTCTGATCCCGAATACCATGACGCCAAGGCCACTGATGGGCAATGGCAGATAGAAGGTTATCCACCGGGGATACCCCAAAGAGGTCACCCTAACGGACTTTGTGTGATCGATATAGATAATTCCCTCGTGGACCATGACAAGGCCGATAAGAATAATTATGAACAAAAAGCAGATTGAAAGAATTCTCTTCATACTTGAAGGCATCCTCTCATGAAACACGGTAATCTTCAGATGCCCCTCCGTGTTAACCTGCCACGCTATTGCCATGAGCACTGCCCAGATAAACGAGACAATCGCGAGTTCCCCTATAACAGCAGAACCAGGTAGCGGTAAATGGCGAACAACTACACGGCCAATGCCCAAAATAACACTGGAGGCGATGAAAAACAGCGCCGAGTACTTGTAAAACCTCTCAAGGGCAATGATAAATGGATTCATTTCCCCTTCCCTTACTCCGCCGCTTGGGCGATTGCCCTTATCCTCGTAAACCAGTCCTTCACGCCCCTTTCTTGGGCCCATTCAAGCTGCACCCTCTCGCACAGACTGACCAACTTCTTGATTTCCTCTGCACTCAACTCATATACCTGAACGCCCGCAGCCTTCATCTTTTCTAGGATTTCATCCCGTTTCTGCCTTTGCAGCTCATTCTGGTACTCTCCACATTCCCAGGCCGTTGTGAGGATGACCTCCCTTTCTGCAGGAGTGAGCTCTTTCTCCCAAAAAGACGTATTGATGATAGGGGAATTGAGATAGGTGATATGGTAGGTAAGGGTCAGATGTTTCACGACTTCATGTGCCTTTATGCCGTATATCCAATAGAGGGGGCACTCAAAGCCATCCACGATACCCCGTTGCAGGGTTTCATACACCTCTGGAAACTCTATGGGCTCCCCCTTTGCTCCCAGGGCCGCATAGAATTTGGCCTTGACGGTATCTACAACGGGATACCTGAGCTTGAGCCCCTTAAAATCCTCCACGGTTTTTATCGGCCTGTTTGCGATCACGTGGCGCCATCCCTGCCACCAATTCATGCTCAACATGATCGTGTTCCTCTGCCTTTGGACTCTCAACAGTTCCTCTTTGTAAGGCAGGCTCCCATAGAACTGCCACATGGCCTTTTCATTTGGAAACAGATAAAATAGACAGACGGGAGCTTCAAATCGAGGACCATAAGCACCCGAAATGCCGATATTGGCCATCTCCAAGACACCGGACTGCACCAAATCGATTAACTCCGTTTCCCCTCCTAGGGTTCCCCCTGGGAACGTGAGCACTTTGATCCGGCCCCCGGTCCGTTGGCCTACCAACTTTGCGAAGCGGGCCGAGGCAACTGCCACCGGATGTGCTTCTGGGGCTATCATCCCCATCCGGGCTGTTATGAGCCCCTCAGCGGCCTCTGCAATCACTCCAAATCCCGGTAGTGTAAATAGTGCTATCAACACACAAGTGCACAGGACACTAGCTCTTTTCATCTTCATGGCCTCACCTCACAGTATTCGATGCTGTTGAAGCTCTACCTTTTGAAGGGAAGGGTTGTGGAAATGTTGAACTCCGATATAGGGAATATTCACTGGTCTGTCAAGGGAAAAGCCCGCAGTGCCATTTCACTGTTGACTCACTCAATTACAAATTATAGGCTGCGACAGGAAGAAGAGAGGATTGCATAAGTATAATTCGATAAGAAAGGGATAGTTGAGGAGGTAATTATGCGTAGGGAGTTCAAAAATCCTGAGAGTATTTCCGGGTGGCAACCTGTAAGCGGTCTGCCCAAAGGGGCATCGGAGATCATCCTTTACCGTGATAAGGATTCCGGGACTTACTGCAGGCTTCTCCGCGTGGAACCGGATTTCCCCGGTTCCGAGAAATCACTTAAGCATGATTTCGATGAGGTTGTTTACATTATTAGAGGTGGATTAGTGGATAGCGTGACAGGAGAGGTGTATCAAGCGGGTACCGTGGCCTTCTTTCCCAAAGGCCTAGAGCATGGGCCCCATACAGCTCCTGTGGGTGCCCTTATGATCGAGTTTCGGCATTACAAGCCAGAACCGGCCATCAAATCTAAGTGAATCGCCCTTAGAATTTCTATAGCTATCTAATGTTAAAGTAGGACTTCCATTGATTGTCTTTCCTCCTAATTTCATGACCGTAATATACTCTCAACGCTAAGGTAGGTGCACCGTACCATCTCCACACCCAAATCCATTTCATTACAGTAAGGTTTAGGCCATATAATTTGATTGACAAGTAAAAGATGAAGATCTATATTCAAAAAATGTTATATAGAGGGAGCTCTAAATGAGAGATTTTGTTAGAGTTATGAAGGCCTTGTCTGATCCAAATCGAGTAAAGATCATAAAGATGCTTCAACGTAAAATAATGTGCGTATGCGAGATCCAGGATGCACTCAAGATATCCCAGCCAAGCGTGTCAAAGCACCTGAAAATCCTTGAGCAAGCTGGGTTAGTCGATTATAAGAAAGATGGCCTGTGGGTTAACTATTACCTTGCGGATGGGAGCAGCAGCCCTTATGTAGCCAGCCTTTTGGGAAATCTCAGGCACTGGCTTGAAGATGATTCAGAAGTTCTTGAACTGATGGAAAAACTTCCAGGTATCCGGCGGGAGGATATCTGCAGGAGGTAATTTTTTTTGCGAAAATTAAATAGATAAAGAGGAATTTAGCTATAAGGTTCCTTTGAAGACAGGTGATCCGATTATGATTGCACATTTGCTGATCGCGGGGCTTGTTGCACTGAAGGATTATATTGTGTTGCATGTTTTGACCTGTCTCATCCCGGCCTTCCTTCTCGCCGGTGGGATTGTGACATTTGTCAGGCGCGAGGCTATTGTGGGCCTCCTGGGCGAGAGGGCAAGCAAGATAAGGTCATTTTCCCTGGCAAGTATGTCGAGTTTTTTCCTCGCTGCCTGCTCATGCACGGTTATTCCCGTTTCAAGCGGTCTCTATTTTGGCGGTGCAGGAATCGGAGTGGCCTTCATTATCCTCTGGGTTGCGCCGGCGGCGAATATCCTTGCACTCATGTATACGGGGAGCATCCTTGGCGGCAGTATGGTTACCTCGAGAGTAGTTGCCGCCCTTCTCATGGCCTTCATTGTGGGCAGCGTAATGACCTTTGCGTTCCGAACGAAAAATGAGGAGGTAACCCTTCCGGAAAGCACACAGGGAAAGAACAGTATCATCGTCAGGAGGGATTTAATCCTGCTATTGCTCATACTGGTTTCTCTTCTTTTACCTAATTACCTGGTAACAAGCGGTCCTTACCTCAAGAAGGTCCTGGTTTGGGGCATTTCAACTGCTGTCATGGCGATCTATGCGGTCAAGATGCTAACAAGGGACAGGATAAGAGAGTGGCTCCGGGAGACCTGGTGGTTCGTAAGGATCATCTTCCCTCTGCTTTTAGGTGGTGTTTTTATCGTTGGTGTAATCGGGGCACTGCTACCCGAGGAATGGATAAAGAGTTGGCTGGGCGGAAATAGCATTTCCGCCTCGTTCCTTGCCACCATGATTGGAGCGATAAGTTACTTTGCCACCATGACGGAGGCACCATTTGTGGACACCCTCATGAAATTAGGGATGGGTAATGGGCCTGCACTCACGCTACTCCTGACAGGGCCGGGCATAAGCCTGCCGAACTGGATCGCCATAGCAAGGGTCTTTGGAATCAAGAGGGCGCTCGTTTATGTCCCAACCATTATCGTCCTTGGGACAGCGGTAGGTTGGTTTTTTGGAAACTTTATCTTTTAAAGGAGGTAAATGCCATGAAGATACAAGTCGCAGGGCCTGGCTGCCCCAGGTGCCAGGCAACAGAGAAGAATGTGGTCGATGCCTGTTCTGAGCTTGGCCTCGAAGCTGACGTCTCCCATGTCTACGATGTAAAGGAGTACGCAAAGCTTGGGGTCAGGATATCGCCGGCAGTGATCGTAGATGGTAAGATCGCGATATCGGGGAAGGTCCCGACGGTTGAGGAGTTGAAGAAGCTTCTCTCCGATACGGAGTAAGCGGGAGTAAGTTGTGTCAGAAGACGATGTCATGCAGATCAAGGTCAGTAACCATAGGGTGGGGATCATCGGCATGAAGCAGGTGATGGATGAGATGGCAGAAGAATACCTACAAAGGCCCGATGACGAAGTTCAGACTGAACTCCTGAGGAGGCTTTCCAGGAAGAACTACATCCCGGACCAGGCCAGGGAGAGTTATGCTACGGCTTTTTTGCGGGAGTTCAAGAAATTCCTCGGAAAGCCCCATGAGGGGGAACTTTCGGAAGGACTGGAGATCAAGGTCCTCGGTCCGGGATGTCCTGAGTGCGACAGGCTTGAGGGAGAACTCATGGCGGTGATGGCAGAGATGAATCTTGCGGCAGCTATAGAACATGTAAGAGATATGGGTGAGATCCGTAGATACGGTGTCATGGGGACCCCGACCCTGGTTATCAACGGGAAGGTTAAGTGTGCGGGCAGGGTCCCGGCTAGAGCCACCATCAAGGAATGGTTAACCGACTCTGTATAGTTTTGTAGTAGATGGGGAGGAAAGATGGAGATCAAGGTGTTAGGTCCAGGGTGCCCGAGGTGTCGAGAAACCGAGAAGCACGTCAGGGCGGCGGTTGCCGAGACAGGGGTGGACGCCACGGTCGACAAAGTCTCCGATATTGTGGAGATTGCTAGATCAGGCGTCTTCGGCACCCCGGCCGTGATCGTGAACGGTGAGATCAAAAGCGTCGGCAGGATCCCGACTAAGGAAGAGGTCAAGGCCTGGCTCACCAAATGACTGTGTGGCGAAAAGAGACGCGGGTTGCTGTGTGCCGGATGGGAACGGAGACCGAAAGGATAGAAAGGAGAAGGGTGGCTATGGATTACGTGAAGGGCAATAGATTTGCCCGAGGACTCCTGTATATGGCTGTAATATCGCTTGTGGCGCTGAAGCTGGAGCCCTCCTGCTGGAGCGCGGAAACATCGCTAAGGAGTAGTCCTGAGAAATACATGTCGCGGAAAAAAGTAACGGACGTTCAGACATCCGACAAAGAGGATCACAATGTCATCGTATTCTATTTTCACGGCAATGTACGCTGTTTTACATGTAAGCGAATCGAGCGACTGACCAAGGAAGCGGTAGAAGAGGAATTCGCTCAGGAGATGAAAAATGGGATCGTGGAATTGAAAGTGATAAATGTGGAAGAACCGCAAAACAATCACTTTATCAGGGATTACCAGCTGTATACAAGATCAGTGATTATCTCTGACGTAATACAGGGCAAGGAGAAGCGGTGGAAAAACCTGCTACGGGTCTGGGAACTGGTCCGTAACGATGAGGCATTCAAAAGATATGTCCAAAAAGGGGTCAGAGAATATCTGGAAGGGGAACGGCTATGAGTTCATTTATGGTCGGCATGGGAATGGCCTTCTGGTTTGGGATTCTGACCTCAATAAGCCCGTGCCCGCTTGCAACCAATATTGCTGCCATTACGTATATCGGCAGGCGGGTGGACAGGGTCGGATATGTATTGTCGGCTGGGCTTCTGTATATGTCTGGGAGGATGATTACCTATGTCCTATTAGGGGCATCCTTGGTATCTAGCGTGCAGTCGATACCAGCTGTAGCAAATTTCCTTCAAGAATACATGAATATCCTTCTCGGACCTGTACTCATCATTATCGGGATTGTTTTGCTCGATATCATTAAGATTAAGGCGGGAGGTATAGGATCTTTTGGACACACCTTGCAGGTTCGTGCGCAGAAAACTGGTATCTGCGGTGCTGGACTCCTGGGGATCGTTTTCGCACTTTCTTTCTGCCCTGTTTCTGCTGCCCTATTTTTTGGAAGCCTCTTTTCCCTTGCCATGAGCCATGGCTCAAAAATCATAATGCCATCCCTCTATGGTATTGGAACAGCGATACCCGTCCTGGGTTTTGCATTTCTCCTTGCCCTCTCGGCTCAACTGGTGGGCAAGGCTTATTACAAGATCGCCACATTTGAACTGTGGGCGAGAAAAATAACGGGTCTCGTGTTCATCCTTGCAGGCATATACTATTGCTTACGGTATCTATTGCACTGGCTTTGATAAGCCGGCATAGCTATTGCGAACGTACCGCAAAGTCGGATAGAAAACGGCACCGTGCAGGATCGCTGGCAGCCGGTTTCGAAAATGGGCAAGGGCTATTAAAGGAATTTGTTGCCATTTGAGTACCTTTCTGGAATCGCGACGATCCTTCTTAATCGGGTTGCGACGTACTTCTAGCTAATTGCCAAGGTCATTTCCGATTTGTTTACTAACGTCACAGACGCCTTTTTAGAAATCTAATGAATACACACCAGGGACGTGATCGCATGGGAAGGTATTACTTAAAAGCTTTGCTTTTTGTAATGATCAGTGGTCTGGTCTTCAGCTTTGCCACTCAGAAACAAATCGCCCGCTCTGATGCCGGCGATTTGAAACATGGAATAGAAGCCGGCGACTACGCGCACAAGCCTGACAGTGATGGTGATGGTGTGCCTGATGATTTGGACATATGCTCTGATACTCCCCAAGGTGTAGAGGTCGGTGACCTGGGTTGCCCACCAGATAAGGACGCGGACGGCGTGGATGACTATTTGGATCAATGCCCGGATACCCCTAAGACTGTCAAAGTGGATGCCAGGGGCTGCCCTTTGGAGGTCGATGTGGGACCGAGTACTCATTTTGCGTGCTGTCATGAGGTGTTCGAGGATGGTAAGCTGGTAGAGTTTGATGTTGATCGTGACGGAGTTCCTGACTTCAAGGACGAATGCCTTGGAACCCCCAGGGGAGCCAAGGTTGATGAAAAGCGATGCTGGGTGATCGCAGAAATCCATTTTGACATGGATAGGTGGGAGATACAAGCGAGCGATTACCCGATATTAGATGAGGTTGTAGCTGTCTTAAGGAGAAATCCCAGCCTAAAGATGGAGATCCAGGGCCATACGGACAACCAGGTTCCTGCAACATACAGCGAGACCCTTTCCGAGAAGCGGGCAAACTCCGTACTTGATTATTTGGTAAGCCAGGGCATAGCACGCGGCCGGCTTACCCCTGTAGGGCTAGGGTTCTCAGAGCCAGTACCGCCTAACGCCACACCTGAAGAACAGGCCAAGAACCGGAGGGTCAATTTCATACGGACTCGTTAGGCATTTGTAAGATTTTACTGAAGGCTAATGCGATGAGGGGGTGATAAACAAAATGACCAATCCTGAGGAAAAGAAACTTTCAGTGTTGGACAGGTTCTTAACCCTGTGGATATTCATGGCAATGGGCGCAGGAATATCGATGGGATATCTTTCACCGGCGGTGACCAAATTCATTGCTGGTCTCCAGATAGGTACGACCTCCATTCCTATTGCTGTTGGCCTGATACTGATGATGTATCCCCCACTGGCAAAGGTAAAATATGAGGAGATGGGGAAAGTCTTTCACCATAAAAAGCTTCTTGCTCTCTCATTGGCTCAGAACTGGATAATTGGGCCGGTGGTTATGTTCATCCTGGCAATCATCCTTCTCCGGAATTATCCGGAATATATGATTGGCGTTATCTTGGTCGGGCTTGCCCGCTGTATTGCCATGGTCATTGTGTGGAACGAGCTTGCTGAAGGGGACAGGGAGCTCGCAGTGGGACTTGTTGCATTCAATGCAATCTTTCAGGTCCTATTTTATGCGGTATACATTTATCTCTTTATAACATTAGGCCTTAACTGGCTCGGCCTCGTGAAAGGGTTAAATGTCAGTATTTCGATGGTTGAAGCTGCGAAAACCGTTTTTATCTACCTGGGGATACCGTTCATAGCTGGCATAACTACGCGATTCACTCTGATAAAGTCGAAAGGCAAGGAGTGGTATGAAAGCGTTTTTGCACCGAAGATAAGCCCGATTACCCTCATTGCATTGTTATTTACCATTATCATCATGTTTTCCCTGAAAGGGGAATACATTATTCAACTGCCCTTGGATGTTGTCAGGATTGCGATCCCTCTTGCCATATACTTCTTCCTCATGTGGTTTGTAACCTTTCTTATTGCCTATAGAATAAGGGCCGACTATGGACAAACCACGGCCGTGTCATTTACCGCGGCGAGTAATGACTTTGAGTTGGCAATAGCCGTGGCAGTAGCCATTTTTGGCATACATTCCGATCAGGCCTTTGCAACCGTCATTGGCCCTTTGCTGGAGGTCCCCGTTTTGATCAGCCTGGTCAATGTGGCCCTCTCATTTAGAAAGAGATACTTCCCTTATGCCATGGAAACCCCCGTTGGCATCAGTCATGTAAGCTGCAAACCATGAGGAGGAAAGATGCTAGAAATGAAGAAAACCGCCATCGCCTTCGATGAGAAGGAGCTAATGAAACTCGAGAGAGTCATCACTGACCGGTATGAGGCTGAAGCGCTCAGATTCCTCAAAAGAGCAGTATATAACAAAATAACCAGGGCACAGCAGGGTCGGCTCAAGTCCCATCTCGACACCATGGGAGACCCGGTGGCGGGATTTGAGGGTAGATAAACAGGGTAACATTTTAGCTGTTTGAAAATTTAGTAGTCCTCGCCATTTATTGAGGGCATGTCCATGAAACGACACTGGATTACCGGACTGATCTGTATCTCTGTATTTTTCTTTTACTTGCACTGTTCGCAGGCTCAGGACGCCCAAGGGCCAGAGATGGTTTTAAAACAGCAGGTATTCAACTTTGAGGAGGTCAAAGAAGGGGAGATCATTGAGCACACCTTTCAGGTCCTCAACCGAGGTGATGAGACTCTCAATATAATAAGAGTGAAGCCGGGGTGAGGATGCGCCGTGGCCTCTTTTGACAAGTCCATTCCCCCGGGCGGGGAGGGGAAAATCACACTTCGAGTTCGGACAAAGGGCTACCAGGGGGCCAAGCAGTGGGGCGCTACGGTTTATACAAACGACCCCAAGTGGAAAACGGTCATCTTAACGGTGAAGGCCTTTGTTAAGGTTCCCATATACCTCTCTTCGCCTAGCGCCTATTTGTACGGGAGGCCGGGCCAGAGCGTCATCTATGCTGTTGAAGTCAGGGCCCAGCTGGACAGGTCCCTTACATTGAAACCCATGGAATTCAATCTCGACGGAAAGGTGACCTACACGCTGGAGGAAGTCGAGAAGGGGCGAAGGTTTGAGATCCTTTTCAGGAATATCCCCGGCCCCGCAGAGACCTATCGAGGGTTTCTTGAACTGAAGACGAACTACCCTGAAAACCCGGCCAGCAAGATAAGGATATGGGGTCGGTTCCGTGAGAAGGGCTCATGAGTAAGAGGGTTCTACATGAAAGTCGCGGGCAAAATCGTGATTGAGCTCTGCGCCCTGGAGGTAGAAAGGCTTCTGGCAGTCCTTATGGACGAGGACCGGGAGGAGGCCTTCCGGTTCTTAAAGGAGTGCCTTGAATGGAAGGTCAAGGACAAGATCCGTCCTCACTGCGTACCGGTGTTTGAGGTGTCATACAGCTCGAGACAGAAGGGTCAGTTTCAATAGAAGGATTACCATGTTAGAGATATTATATTTTCTGGGTGGGCTTTAATAGCGGAGACAACCTAATGAATCGCTTAAGTCACGATCCCTACGAGATTCTCTGCTTGCCTCAGGGCGCTACTGAGAAGCAGATAAAGCGAGCCTATCGGCGTCTCGCAAAGAAATTACACCCGGACCGAAATCCTAAAGATCCCGAGTGCGAGGAAAGATTCAAGAAGCTTCAATGGGCCTATGAGACTCTCATTGGCCGGAACAAACAAGAGTGGCTTCCTCCTAAGCCATTTTCAGGGACGACTCATCCATTTCACGGCTTCTTTCAGGCCGTGAGGGCGTACTATGGTGAAAGGAAGCGTACCAAACAAACCTTCTCTCAGCGCGGGAAAGGGAATGCTGGATCGAATTTCACTGCAGACCATTAAAGATGCGGAAGACGTCACTGTGGTCAAGCAAGGCCGATGTGGCTACGTGAAGTGTCTCCTGGAAAAGCCCGAAAGGACTCTGAACCAGTTCCCCTTCGTCCCTCACACTACGCCTTGTCCCCCCCCTTCTTCCTCCTGTAGAATCTGATAGGAAGCCACCCGTGGATTAACGATGAGAGTAGACAGACGGCCCCAGCACCGATTGCCCAATAATACGTCGGCAAGAAAAAGGGACGAACGTCTATCTTCCTCCCAAGATAACTATAAACGTGGAAAACGTCTGTGAGTGCCCCGTGTAATACGTCAGGTCTTAAAAGCAGCGCATAGACGAGGGCCCCATAAAATCCAGCGGTGTAGCACAGCAACAATACGCCGCCCAATGCAACATAGACCCTTCCCTTCATTCCAGCCATGGTACTCCCCCAGAACACGATCAAGAAGTAAAACAATACGCTCAAAAGCATGAACGCGCTGAATTCAGGGGGCGTTTCGACAATAAAAATCCTGCCTATAGGTGGCACAGTATGCTTCAATGCGTAGCCAAATGCATCAATGCTAATCCTCCCTTCATCGACGGTTGCATGCCACCAAGGATTCTGCAAGGTGGCTATAAAGGCAATTCCTGCCAGAAGCGCCAGGGGATTATACAGGGTGGGGTTGTGGAAATGACCGGGGAAGACCCTTAGGAATCCCCGAAATCCCTTGATCTCCTTACCCTCTTCCTGGAGCCTGCTCCGAGTGGACTCATCTATCAGAACCTTGGACAAGAAGTCAAATAATCCCATCTTCGCCTCCTTTTCAAAGACTTGAAGGGGGTTAACCCATTAGAATGGAGATTAAGAAACCACCCCTCCTGCTGTCAAGCTTTTTTGCTCAACGTCAGGTCCCTGTAAACAGGTCATCATTTACACCGATTCTGTCGGGCCTCCAGATAGTTAAACACCTTGCCCCAGAACCACAAGGCCAGATTATGAAATGGGGTCCCGATCCTCGATCCAAAGAAAACCCATCCCAATTTCCGATGATAGCTCACCACTCGGCTGAACCGTGAAGCAGAGATCCTCCCTCTTTTCATGTACCAGCACCGAGGTGCCTCTTTTGGAACCCATTTCCCAGAGGCTATCTTCAAGGTCTCAAGTGCCGCAAGGCTGTCCATCATCCATTCGACAGGGCACAAAAGGGCAAGAGGCCGGTTCCCCCTAAAATATTCCCAGAACCATTCCACTCGCCAATCGCCTGCTGTAATGAGCCTATATTGAGCGCACTGGTAGATCGTGGAACGCATTACCAGGCGCATTCCCTCGTAGTCTACCTTAGGGATGCCTAAAACGTCCTCTATAGTTGGACCTTTTTCCTTGAATACGCTCACCCATCCCATTGAGCCTGAGGGTAAGCATAAGACAGCAGGCTTTCCATGCCTTCTGGCTGCACGAAAGAGCAAGACGCTATAAGCAAGATCATCTACAGCCGGGATGACGATGTCCGCTTGGGGAACCAATTGATCCATTTCCTTCTCCGAGGGGAGATGATCGCGCGCGATCACCTTGCACTTCGGATTGATCGAGAGGATGGTATCCCTGATTTGGGCGACCTTGCTTTGACCAATGGTGTCTGAAAAGCAGCAGATCTGTCGGTTCATGTCGGAGGCAACGTAGGCTTCTTTCCCAGAGATAATAAACTGCTCAACCCCGCTGCGGGCCAGGATCACGGAGATCACTTCTCCCGTGCCAGTATCCCCCACGATCAGCACTCGTGTATGCCTTATGCGCGCCTGCTCGCTTTCGGTGAAGATTCCATAATTTCTTTGAAATAGTGTCTTGTAATCCAAATCCATGAGAGGGGCCTTGTTGAAACACGCTGATGCTCTGAGGATGTGCTAGGATCTATGTTCTTCCCGGTATTTCACCCATCGATAGTATAGCCTCCACCACACCTCTTGGAGCTTCTCCTGAAGGGGTCCAAATCGGGTCTGGAACACCCACCACATGAACCGCCTTTGCCATACCAGCAGGGTCTGCAGGCAGGGCACGTTGACGCGGTTGATCCGGATCTTTTCCCTGGTGATGTTCCAATATCTTGGGGAGGCTACGGGTTTCCATTTTCCGCTGAGATATTTTAATGCCTCTAGGGCTCCGAGGGCTGATGCGAGCCAGACCGTGGGGCAAATCTGGGTTGGAGAGAGTCGTTTTTCTATGAATCCCCGGTAGTAATCGATTCGCCAATCTGCAACAGGGATGTAAAAATATGTGCCAAATCTGTACTTTCGCATTCGGAGCGTCTCTCTCAGGTCCTCGTAAGTTGAGAGCTTTGGTAGACCCTCGATATCTTCTGGGGAAGGCCGATCAGGGGGTATGATGCTCACGTTTGCCCAGGTCCCTGAGGGAACAACCATCAGCGCTGTTTTACCACGCTTCCTGGCATCCTGAAAAACGAAGATGCTAAATGCAAAATTATCGGCGGCTGGGAAGACCAAATCTACCTGCGGCATCAAGTCGGCAATCTCGGAATGGTTCAGCAACTTTTCATGCGCCTCTACCTCAGCCTCGGGATTAATTCGCAGGATGTGTTCTTTGATGACCCGCGCCTTGTTTCTAGAGATTGTACGCACAAAGCATGCGATCTGCCGATTCATGTTGGATGGCTCATAGGCGTCGAACTCTACGAGGACAAAACGGCTTACTCCTGAACGGGCCAGGATGATTCCTACTAAGCCTCCGATCCCACCACATCCTACGATCAGGATACTGGCTTGACGGATCTTTTGCTGCTCATCCTTTGAGAAGATCCCATAATTCCTCTGAAAGAGCTCATGATAATCCACTGCACTATTCCTCTTTAACCCCTTTCTTCCCGCTATAGAGCCTGATAGGGATCCACCCGTGTACTAATGAGGAGAGCAAACAGAGGATGCCGGCACCGATGGCGAGATAATATGAGGGCAAGAAATAGGTATGAACGATTACCTTCGCCATATCCTGATAAATAATGAACTCCCCTGATACTGGCCGATCGATTCTGTGACAGCCAAAAAGGAGGGT
>JABAOC010005910.1_pt1 | contig 37297 bp, 43 predicted proteins | sample 7062161 | NCBI WGS metagenome assembly JABAOC01 (sample SAMN14538625, study PRJNA623070) | marine sediment metagenome | biome: marine biome [ENVO:00000428]; feature: marine pelagic biome [ENVO:01000023]; material: deep marine sediment [ENVO:00002113] | place: India: Gulf of Khambhat ... | reverse complement strand
AAAAGACATATATTGCCAAGATGTGGACAGAACTAGAAGATCCTCCAGACAGAAACCCAGCAAACGACCTATGTCAGTTTGCATTTACACTTCAATACTACCACGATGTTGAGGTACATTGTATAGAGTCACTCGAAGAGTGTGAACCATTAGATGGCGGTAGAGAGAAACTATTCACTCAAAGAGTGTATACTCCAAGTGAATGGTGGACATTCTATACATCATCGACAACTCTTGGATATCTTTGTGACGATGACTTCTATGACCTATCGAAGAAAGGTAACGAAATTGAATTCTACGGTCTGAGCTTAGTGTTCCCATGGTCAAATTGTGATCCAACAGGAATGGAATTTGAGTTCAAGCAATACGAATACGGTACATCACCTGGTGCTGTTGAATGGGAAGAATCAGATGTATTGTTAGAAACATGGATAAAAACTGGACAATACTACTCTGGTTTCGAGTGTCTCATTTGGGAGTACGGTGGCTTTAATGCTGATGAGGGTTGGATATCAATTCAGAGCACGTACAGTCCGAACAACTGTAACTTCCTCTGGGGAGGTTCTCCAGAAGGTAACTTCAACGCGCGACAAAATGGCGCATCGGTGTTTGACAGCCTTGCATTCAATATAACTGATGAATGGGGAGTAGGCGTAGATGTATACTTCCAATCTGGAACTCAAGACATTGATGCACATATAATAAATCTAGGTACATTCCCAGAATTGGGTATGACGTGTTACGCAGAAATATATGACCATAACACCAACTGTTCAAATGCCACGCTCATTTACGAAGACAACATCACGGCTGTTGACCTACCTGATCCATTAGGTGGTGATAAAACACTCAACTTCAATAATCACAACTTCGCAGCTGAGGGTGTCTATCAAGTACACATCAATCTATCAGATGACGACGATGACAATGATAAAAACAATTATTATACACTTGGAGTCGGTATTGACGATACACCTCCAGTATCTGATCATTCAATCGAACCACCCGATCCAACTGGTGATAACGGATGGTACGTAAGTGACGTTGAAATAACGTTAACNNTCGAGTACAGAATCGAAGGCGGTAGCTGGCAATCACTTCCAGGTGGCGAAGGTACCTTCACATTTGGTGACGACGGTGATGACGTCCTCATTGAATACAGAGCAGTTGACAATGTAGAAAACGTAGAATCAACCAATTCATTCACGATTGACATGGACCAAACAAGCCCTGTAGCAGAGGAAATCGCTTGGGAAGCATACAAAGTTGAAGGATTCTGGTACGTTGACTTAACCGCTTCCGCGGTTGATGCAACATCTTTGATGAACAGAGTCGAGTTCTTTATCAACGATGGACTCCAAGAGATCATTGAAGGTAGAGGACCAGACTACATATTTACCATACAGTGGTCTTTAGACTTCCCGAAGCATTCGTTCTTCTTCTACCACTACGACGATGCCGGTAATGTAATCATGGTCTACTTCGATCCTGGTCTTGTAGAACCAGTGCCAAAAGTAAAGTCTCACCAACAAAGCTCGACAACCCAACAACTATAAAACAAAAAAAGGAGTTAACACTCCTTCTCTTTTTTATTTTTTAGTAAATTGATTTTTTTAAAATATAGATTTCTATAAAAAATATTACATTATTTAAAATATTTTGATATAAACATTTATATATCAAGAGTCTATTATAGAATAAATAAGGGAGGCAATAACAAAATGCATAGAAAACAAATACAAAAAAAAGGGCTAGCACTTTTAATTATAATTTTATTTATCGGAATGACTGCTATCCCAATAGCTGGAGATATAATAACCGAAAAAACAAAACCTGAGAGAGCAAACGCTGATCCGGCATGTGAGCCCCATTTTTTTGGGCAGTTTGGTAAAAATGGCTGGTATAATGATTGTGTGCGTATCTATTTTACTTTTGATCAGGAGCTTGTTGAAGAGATACAGTACAGTATTACTCTGGATCCTAATAAACCTAATTGGATAACCTACCAAAGCTTATTCGAATTCTGTGACGACGGAGATTGGACTTTCCAATACAAATGGTTAAATAAAATTGAAGGAAATTGGTCTGAACCAATTGAGATCTCTCTACGAATTGATCAAACACCACCAACTGTTACCATTTCAAAAAGAGTAAACGCCATTCGGAAAAAAATGACTTTTACAGCACACCCTATAGATGATGCAAGTGGCATAGAACGAGTAGAATTTTATCTAGATAATAATTTACAGGAAAATCTAACTAATGGACCATATGAATATATCTATACCTGGACTGGAAGATATCCAGGGTATCATTGGGTTAAAGCAATAGTTTACGATTTTGCCGGGCATTCAAGTGATAAAAGTACGCTACCAGTTAATCATCCAACCTATCCGCCTATCTTAAGTAGAATTCTTTATAGAATACAAATTCTATATGAATTATTTCTTCAACTGCGGTAATAAAAGTACATATGATATTATTTATTAGAGTCCTAATAAATAATGTACCTCTTTTTTTAATAATACAATCTAACAAAAATATTTACTGTAAGTAAAATACGAATACCTTATTACGGTATTTAAAAATATTCTCAGAGGATGCCAGTAAATGCCTTATAAACACTATTAAGTTTTCGTTAAACAATTTAATATTACTTTCAAGAAAAAGTCCTTATATTTCGTTTATAGCCTTTTTAGTATCAATTCTGCTGCTCTCTTGCCTGAAAGAAGCATACCACCAAAGATAGGTCCCATTCTAGCTGCTCCATACACTGCATTTGCTCCCATTCCAGCAACAATAAGACCTGGATATACTTCTTTTGTGTTTTCAACAACGGTCTTTTCCCCTAATTCTGCACACATAGAACGTTCTTTTTCCAAATCTCCACTAGGTGTACTTAGCGGTCCAACCTTATTTCTGACAATAGTACAGATTTCAGCAGCATGACCTGTGGCATCGATACAATATTTTGCACGAATTGAGATAGGATCAACGTGTAATTTTGCGATTTCTACTGCACTCCAATTAATCACAAAACCATTTATCTTTTTCCCTTTTAACAGAACATCTTCGACAGATATAGTGTTAAAAACTCGAGTCCCTAAATCTATTGCTGAAGAGCATAGCTTAGTTATCGCTTCAATAGAATCAGCGCTATAATATCCATTTCCCTCATCTTTTATATTTATCTGAGCATCATCAAGTATGTGTGTTGACTCTTTATGAACCACAATAATTGGAAAAGTCATTCCTCCTCCCCACATACCACCTCCAATAGAAAGTTTTCGTTCAAAAACGACAACCTTTTTTCCAGCTTTTGATAGATATTTTGCAGCCGTTAAACCTGCTGGACCCCCACCAGCAATCGCAACATCTACCTCAAAATTATCTTGAAATTCTTTGGAGAATCTATTAAATATAATTCTTGTTACTTCGACATCGTCTATTCCTATAATAACACCCCTTGCTATCCGATAATTACACGTCTATTATTAAATATACCGCTAATAATTTATACCTTATACCCTTGTTTATGTTGAGTGCTTGAGATTAGACATGTTCAACCCCAGGATATATTCTCTGTTATTAAAATTACATATGAAACTTTACCTGAACGATACAGTCCAGAGATTTTTAATAAATTTTATGAAATATTTCCTGAAGGATTTTTTATAGCAGAAAAGCTTCATAAAATAGTAGGTTTTATTATAGGTTATAAAACTAGTAATGATACAGCTCGAATTACCTTATTATCGGTAATTAAAGAATATAGAAAACAAGGGATAGGAGCTGCTCTCATAACTCAATTTTTAGAAGAAATGGCTATGCAAAATATAAAAAAAGTTGAACTTGAAGTAAGAAAAAATAATGAAACTGCAATAAAATTCTATAAGAAGCATGGGTTTACCATAACAGATATTTTAAAAGGTTTTTACCAAACTGGAGAAGACGCATGTATTATGAGACGAAGTCTATAATCGCGTTAGTTCCTTTTCTTTATCTGTCATAAACCGAAGAGCCATTTGATCGAGACGACCAGCTATTTTTTCAAGTCCTACATCTCCATTGTTGTTGGATAGAATCCCTGCAATATCTTTACTTAACGTAAAAACTGCTAATTTGTGCTCCCTTTTTGATTTATGAATTTGGTAAGGAGTAATGTCTAGTTTCTCATAATGAGTACAATCACAGCCGTGGTTTTCATAGAGTTGCACTAGTGACGTTCTTATCTGGTAAAGAAACGTGTGAAGCTGTATTAGTTCATCCTTCTGCATTATTATAGCCCACCATTTTTAGAATAGTATAAAGACTTTTTATATTTTTTCTAAGTTTGTGAATTAATGTCACAGCAATATTGATTAATTAGATATTATTGGAAATCACTTTTTGTTAGTACTTTTACCGCTTTCGGCATTTTTATGACATTACCCATTTTAATACCGACTACCTCTTTAACGTTTTTATTTTTTGCAATATCTAAAAGACGTTGGGTAACAATACCATCAAAAACAATTGCAGCAGTCTTATCTCCTTTCTTGATTTCATCTGTTAATTCTCTGACTGGTATCTTCTTCAGTTCCTTTCCATTATCGTCAAGGAGTACTGCTTTCAAGGAACCTGAAATTTCGTTTAGAATGGATTTATAATTTTTCTGTTTATCAGTGACAATCTTCTCTTCATCTTCTTTTCGTTCTTTTGTTTTGGAGAAGAATTCTCTTTTGGTTTTCTGGGATTTATCATTTGTTGTTTTTTTGTTTTCATCTATCTTTATGTTATACATGTCCATATACTGTTCTTTTGGTATTTTGTTTTTTAATGATTTCATAATAAGTTTTTGAGGAATCTCTTCGACTTCTCTTGTTTGTGGTGCACGAGCGACAAAATCTACATCAGCAACTTGTAATAATTCTTTGAGAATAAGTTCACCGCCTCTATCCCCATCAACAAAAACAGTTGTTATTTTTTCTTTGGTTAAATCAATAACTGTTTTTGGGACATTCGTCCCACCGACAGCTATGACATTTTTTATTCCATATTTGAGGAGATTTAATACATCTCTTCTTCCTTCAACAATTACTATGGCATCACTTTTTTCAATATTGGGTCCTGCAGGACAATGATCTTGCCCAAAGTGTGTGATTTCTTCAATTTGAACTGCCTGTCTAACGTTATCTGAAATACTTTCACCCTCGATTTTACCTTTTTCCAATACTTCATTTAATAATTCCTTAGCTCTATCAATAACGTTTTTCCTTCTTGACACTCGAACGTCTTCGACTTCTTCTATTTTAATAACCGCTTTACAGGGACCTACTCTATCTATACTTTCAAAAGCAGCAGCTAGAATGACAGTTTCGACTTTATCTAGTGATGTCGGTAACACAATCGAACCTTCACTTTTGCCACTTTTTGATTCTAATTCTACTTCTATTCTTCCCACTCGTGCCGATCGCTGTAATTCCCTTAAATCTAATTCTTCCCCTAGTAAACCTTCAGTTTGACCAAAAATCGCTCCTACAACATCCGATTTTTCAATCACCCCATCAGCCTTTATAGTAGCCTTAATCATATATTTTGTAGTAGATGGATCAATTACCATGATATTCACCTCATTTACTCAACTTTTTAAAAAATAGCACCTTATTCTGTCTCTAAGACAGAATATAGGCGTTTGCCCTTCAACTGCCTATTTATTTTGCAAATTTTTCTTGCGTGATTAATTATTTAAATCTCAATATGAGAATTTATTATTTATTAAGTGCCATTTTCTATTAAGTTGATAATTGGATAATATAATAGAGGTTTGCGTCATATTTAAATGTTGTGCTCAATATTCACCTTGGGATTTTCCATGGATGATAAAATTTTCATTGGAGTCGCCTGGCCCTATGCAAACGGTTCATTACATCTTGGGCATATTGCTGGTTGCTATTTACCAGCAGATATCTTTGCAAGGTATAACAGATTGATTGGTAGGGATGTTTTAATGGTATCAGGAAGCGATGAACACGGAACTCCCATTACTATCACTGCGGAAAATGAAAAAACCACCCCCCAGAAAATAGTAGATAGATTTAACAAAGAACATACCGAAAACATGGACCAGTTGGGAATTTCCTTTGACATATTTACTCGTACTACTACAAAGAACCATGAATCAGTAGTACAAGATATTTTTTCAACATTATATGATAAAGGTCATATCTATAAAAAAAGTATAGATGCCTTCTATTGTGAAAACTGCACCCGTTTTTTACCGGATAGATATATTGAAGGAACATGTCCTTATTGCCATTGTAAAGAAGCAAGAGGTGATCAATGTGATAGTTGTGGCAGGATATTAGATTCATCTGAATTGGAAGATGTAAAATGTAAATTGTGTGGTGGTACACCAATAATAAAATCAACTGACCACCTATTTTTCGCACTTAGTACTTTTGAATCAAAACTTTTGGACTGGACGAAAGACAAAAAACATTGGAAATCAAACGTTTTAAAATTTACAAATAATTGGTTAAAGAATGGTTTACAAGATAGAGCAATTACTCGGGATATGAGCTGGGGAATACCTGTTCCTATTCCAGGATTTGAAAATAAGCGTATATATGTTTGGTTTGATGCAGTTATTGGATATTTTGCTGCTAGTAAAGAATGGTCTAATAACCAGGGTGTTTCATCGAAATGGGAGGAATGGTGGAAAAATAAGGATGCTAAACATTATTATTTTTTAGCAAAAGACAACATTCCATTTCATTCTATCATATGGCCATCCATTTTAATTGGTTATGACGACTCTTTAAATCTTCCTTATGATATTCCTGCAAATGAGTATCTTTGTTTAAGTGGAGAACAGTTTTCTAAAAGTAGAAGTGTTGCTGTGTGGTTACCTGATATCCTAAAAAGATTTGAACCGGATGCAATCAGATATTATTTATCAATTAATATGCCAGAAAATAAAGATTCCAACTGGTTGTGGAATGATTTTGTAGCAAAGAATAATGATGAATTGGTTGGAACGTATGGGAATTTTGTTCATAGGGTAGTTACATTTACTCAGAAAAATTTTAATTGTATACCTCAAAAAGGTGAATTAACAGATCTTGATAACAAGTCACTTGAAAAGATAAAAGATGCACAAAAAGAAGTCGGTACTGCTATTGAGTATTGTAACTTTAAAAAGGGATTGAGAGCAGCAATGAACCTTGCACAATTTGGTAATTTTTATTTTGATCAAAATCAACCATGGAATTTATTAAAAAATGATAAAGAAAGATGTGGTTCTGTATTACATATATGTTTAAAAATCGTTCAAGCTTTAGCTGTAATAATGACTCCCTATCTGCCATTTTCTTCAAATGATGTATGGAAAATGTTGGGAAATACCGAATCAGTAGCGAGATGGGATGATGCACTTTCTGAACTAAAAGTAGGAGCATCATTGGAAAGACCAGCTCCACTCTTTAAAAAATTTATATTGGAGGATATTATGGAAGAATCAGATCCGTTTTCGAAGCTAGATTTACGAGTTGCTAAAATAATAGATATAAAAGATCATCCACAAGCAGATAAATTATTTATAATGCGAATAGACCTTGGTCCTCTTGGAAAAAGAATAATTGTTGCAGGAGTAAAAACACATTACTCTAAAGAAGATCTCATAGGTAAATCAATAGTAATTGTCACAAACCTCAAACCAGCAAGGATTAGAGGATTCGAATCCAAAGGAATGTTGCTTGCAGCAGAAGATGATCAAGGTATTATATCCCTATTAGATCCAAAAGATGCGACCCCTGGAACAGAAATAAATATTGATGGAATACCCCGTGAACCTGTTTCCGTTTTAGAATTTGATGATTTTAAACAAGTAGTAATGACTATTGGAGATAAGCAGGAAGTAATTTACAAGGGAAAACCACTTAAAAGTAAGAATGATACGGTTGTGTCTGATAAAAAAGTAAAGATTGGAGCCAAGGTTTTGTAGGATTGGGATAATTATGATATCGGAAGTAGTTGTACAAACAGATTTACCTTTAAATGTGATAAGTAAGGGAAAAGTACGAGATATATACAATCTTGATAATGAACTTCTTATAATAACGACCGATAGGATATCTGCGTTTGATTATGTACTTCCAAGTCCAATTCCATCGAAAGGTGCTTGTCTAAATCAATTATCTAAATTCTGGTTTGACTACACAAAAGATATTATAAAAAATCATATGATTTCTACAGATCTTGAAGATTTCCCTGAAAACCTTCAAGATTACGATAGATTTCTTCAATATAGGAGTATGCTTGTAAAAAAAACAAAAGTTATCCCTGTTGAATGTATAGTCAGAGGGTATATTTCAGGTTCTGCTTGGAAATCATATAAAAGAGATGGTACAGTATGTGGTATAAAGTTACCAAGCGGCTTACAAGAATCCGCGCAATTTGAAGAACCTTTGTTTACTCCATCTACTAAGGCTGGAACTGGACACGATATCAATATCTCATTTGATGAGACGAAAGAATTTGTTGGAGAAGGTGTTGCTGAGCAACTTGAAGAGTTTTCATTGAAATTATACAACGCCGCTGCAGAATATGCTAGAAAAAGAGGAATAATCATTGCAGATACAAAGTTCGAATTTGGAGTATTAAACTCTGAAATTATTCTTATTGATGAGGCACTAACTCCAGATTCTTCTCGATTTTGGCCTGCGGATCAATATGAACCAGGTAAATCTCAACCGAGTTTTGACAAGCAGTTTGTTCGGGATTATCTTACTTCTACTGGTTGGGATAAAAATTCCAGCCCTCCACAATTACCAAGAAATGTTGTAGACGAAACACAAAGAAAATATAAAGAAGCGTATGAGAAAATAACCGGGAAAAAATTCAATTTTTACTAATGTTTTAACCTTCTTGGACCGGTGCGCGCCAATCAAGGCCTGGAGTTCTTAATCCAACCTTAGGAATAAGAGGAGCTCTCCTTTTATGCTGGCTTTTTATTCTCATTTGCCGTATACGGTCCACATCTGATTTTTTAACCTTAGCAATCTCTTGTATCTTTTTAGCATCCAATTTTAGTTCTAATCCATAAAGAATCTTGTCTAAAGTAATATAACTCATTCCTAGTTCTTTTTCATCAGTTTGACCATTCCATAATCCAGCTGTTGGAGCTTTTTTCAGAATTGGTTTTGGTAGTTTCAGATATTCTGCTAGTTGATATATTTGAGTTTTATAAAGATCACCTAATGCTTGAAAATCAACACCTCCATCCCCATATTTTGTAAAGTATCCGATAAGCATTTCTGATTTATTTGAAGTTCCACAAACAAGACTGTTTGTTTTATTGGCGTATTCATAAAGAAGAATCATTCTTACTCTAGTCTTTATGTTTGCTACAGCTAGTTGATCCGGTTTTTCTAAACAAAATTTTTGAATTTGATGAACAAGTGGTGTTATGTTAATTTCAGTAGATTTTAATTGAAATTCTTTTACTAAACTTTCATAATGTTTTATATCATCTTCTGGAGTTGCTTCATCTGGCATAAAAATACAAAAAACATTATCTTTTCCTAGTGCTTCTTTGCAAAGTATTGCAGCTACAGCTGAATCAACACCCCCTGATAATCCTACGACAACATATTTACATCCCGAACTGTTAACGTATGTTTTAATAAAATCCTGTATAATAGTAGTAACTTCTTTTGGATCAATTGATAGAGATATCTTATCACACCCATGTTTTTATTGATTCTTTAACGATTTTTCCTGCCTCAAGTACAACTTCATCGTCAACTGAAGAAAACGATGAACGGGCTATAGCAAAAGGTATTCTTCTAACATAATCTGACATACGTAAGTCCCTTCTTAATGTTGAACCATAATATTTTTCAACAATCTCATTTATATCATTTATATATTTTTCAACTACTTTTTCTGAAGCAGTTATTTCTGGTTCATACATTCTTGCAAGTTTTACCCATTGATCATAATATTCATGCTTTTCTTTTATCTCGCCACCGCCATAGAATTTTTTTTGAAAGAGATCGATTCTCTCTTCCTTAGAAATATTCTGTACTTTAACAATAAGAGCACATCTACTTGTTAATAAGGGTGATAATCCAATATCTGATAGAGCATTTTTACCAAAAACTTTAGATCGTGGATTTGCAAACGCTATCATAATAAATCTACTTTCAATATTTTGGTGAATTTTTGCAGAATGCACACTACATTTTCCATTTGACAATAATTCATAACAATATTCAATGTCCTCTTTTGGGATTTTATCAAATTCATCAACCAACACAAGTTTCCTATTTGAATGAGCTAATGCGCCAAGATCACCAGTTCCTAGATGACAAACAAGTCCTGAACGTGTTGTATTTGCTCCTATTGTGGTGATATCTGTAAATTGTTCCCCGATGATTTCCTTAGCCATTGTTTTACTGCTTCCTGGTTCACCAATTATTAATGAATGCACTGGTTCATTAAATGTTGAAAACATGCTCGTTGCTATCGTTTTTTTCATTATGTCATTACCGCGTATCTCTCTAAAAACATTCTTCCAAAAGCCTTTAAAACCTCTTTTTTTAGCAAATTCTTTCAATTCTTCATCTGATAAAAAAATTCCACTTTTTTCCCGTTCTTCAAATTTTTTAGTCTCGATTATTTCCTGAAGTGATTCTGCTTTATTTATTACTTTATTAAACGCTTGAGATTTTCTTGTCAGTTTTAGAATATTACCTTCTACTTTTAAAGCTGCATTTCCCCATCCAACCGAGTATACATCAAGTACATTTAAAACAGATTTAATAACAGCGTTATCTATTCGTTTCACCGTTATTTCAAGTAGGTCTTCATTTATTATTTTTATATCTTTAATGTTATTATTTGCTAAGATATTACGTGCTCTTTGAATAAGCATTGTTCCTTTACTACCACCCATTCCCAATGAAGTTGTTGACATGATTGCTATTTGTTCAAGTTTTGTTATACCCATGTTTTCGAGTTTTTTTCTATCAGAAGGAACAACACCAAGTAATGTTAAATCATCTTCAATCATTTTTTAAGTCCCAGGAATTATACCTTTTGATAATTAAAACTTTGGGTAGTTTTTTCAATTGAGAAATATAGATTTTATAAAAATTAAAATCGTCGTTCCTGTCTTAATTTTTTCATTTCTCTTTCAACAAATCGGTAAACATTTGAATGTTTACTACCACTCAGTAACATATCAATTGCTTTTTTTGCAGTATCAGCAGAATCAAAATCTGCTATAATTGATACTGTATGTCCATAAATTGATATATCTGCTCCAGTTAATTTTTCAATTATATGTTTCGTTTTTCCATTTCGTCCTATAATTCTACTTTTTAATCTTCTAATATGTGTTGGTTTTTTCCCAACATAATCATGAATATCAAATATGAAAAAATCCATATTTTCTTTGAATAAACGTATGGCGTGCTCTGGTGAAAACCCTCGTCCAATTGCACGTATGACATCCTCTATTTGTAATGCTAAAAGAGGATCTTTTGCTTCATGTTCATCAATGGTTATTTCCCCTTCTGTTGAATCAATCTCAATTGGCATTTGGGCCATTTCTTCGATCATTTTCTTTGTTTCCCCGTTGTGACCAATAAGTACACCAACTCGTTCTATTGGTATTTTTAGATATTTCAACCTAGTCACCTTTTTTAATTATGTTATTTAAAATTTTTCCCTCATCTTCTTGTATATCAAATTTTTTAAAATATTGTACAATATTGTGGATGTCCCGCTTCAGAAATTCAAGTGATGAGGGATGTTCCAAGAGAACTCCTTGACCAATATCTATGATATAAGGTTTATTTTTATGTATCAGTATGTTATAAGCACTTAAATCAGCATGCACTAAATCTGCTTTTAGATACATATTGGAAATGAATTTTATTAATTCGTTAAATACTTCTTTTGGATTTTTTATATCTACATCTATTAGTAGAGGTGCGGATTTTTTTGCACTTCCTAGATATTCCATTACAACAATATTCTTTATTCTTTTTATTGGTACGGGTGCTCTTACTTTTGATTTCTGTAATCTTTCTAGATTTTTAAACTCCTTAATTGCCCATTCGTATATAATCGCTCTTCGGTTTTTATTGGTGTATCGAAATCTGGGATCTCCTTCAATGTATTTTGATATTTTTTTAAATGTTATATTTGAAGTTTTGTATATTTTAATTGCAACAAATTTTTTTTGAGGCGTAACCCCTCTAAAAACAACTGCCTCTTTTCCTGTTGAGATTGGAAAATCTAAATATTCAATAACCTTATCAGAAATAAGTTTACCAAGATACAAAAGGGTGGGTTTGTCAAATACCTTATCAAGAGTTTTTCTATCCCCACCAATTCTATCGATTAGATCCTTTGTTTGCCGATCTAATTTTTTTATCCATTTTTCATCTAAAAAAAAATCAGAAGACATCAATATCCTCAGGTAACAATTTCCGTCTACTTAGCGTACTCGCTTGCGTTCTAGTATACCTATAAACAACATCAGCTTTTTCGTCTTGTATCTCCCAAGGTTTCACTATAAGAAGATCTCCTGCACGAACTCTTGCCTTTCTTTTCATTTTACCCGGAATTCGTGCCATCCTAGATTTACCGTCTTCACAGATAATACTGATTCTTGATCCACCCATAAGTCTGTCTGCAATTGCAAACATTTCTTTTTTATACTTTTTTGGTAACTGTAATCTTATGTATTCTCCTTCTTCAGGTTCTCTATTTTTATTATTTCTGTCCATATTGTTTCTATTCACGTAATCAACCAATTATCAAATACTTATATTATTAAAGTTACTATAATTAAACACCTAAAGAATCCGCACTCTTTTTTAATGCATTCAGACTTAATTCAAGAAATGTGTTGACATCCAATCCAACATCCTCGCAAAGCTCGATTCTTTTCCTATTGCAACCTTTAGCAAATGATTTATCTTTAAATTTATTGATGAGTGTTTTTATTTCAACATCTGAGAGTTTTTTTGATGGCATTATTAATGCCGTTGCAATGATTAGACCTGATACAGCATCCGCAGCAATTAGAGATTTATCAAGTGAAGATTCAGGATCCTTCATAGTATGTTTATAGTTATGAGCTTTTATGGCATTTACTACTTCTGTAGGTACTAATCCGTCTAAAACTTGGACGGTTATTGTGGCATGTTTCTCAGGATTATGCTTTGAATAATCGTAATCAAGATCATGAAGCAAACCTGCCATTGCCCAGATTTCTTCATTTTCTTTTAGTTTGTTTGCCATATCTTTTAATATCGCTTCTACGGCAATGGAATGTTTTATTAGGTTACTGCTTCTGAGATATTTTTTTAATAACTCAAAAGCTTGTTCTCTACCTAACATACAAATTTGATGTAAATATCTATGTAATTTAAACTTTCCTAAAAAAGAAAGTTTTAAGTTTTGATTTATATTATTTGATATATTGTGAAAATAATAAAAACTATAATGATAGTTGATGACGAGGCAGCTGTTCTTGAGAAGGTTAAATCTTTTTTAGAGAACGATGAAATTGATGTTGTTACTGCTAATAATAGTCGACAGGCATTAGAAATCTTAGAAAAAGAGGAAAACATAGATTTGATTTTAATTAACACACCAATGCCTGGTGGCAATACAACAGCTCTTTATCCAATGAAACCCAATTCAAAATTAATTACAAGTGAAACTGAATCACTTTTACAAAAACCTTTTACTAAGGAACAATTGATTAGCTTTATAAAAGACAAGATTTAAGGTAGGAGACAAAACCTATTTGGAGAAGATTTCATTTTGACATTTTAACGCATTAATTTTAAATAGTTAACCAGACAAACAATATATCTGGAACGAGAAGATGGAAGCAGAAAATTTATTTTGTGGAAATTGCGGAAAGCAATTATTCTCTATTAATGAAATAGATCTGGGAAAATGTAATACATGCCTAGAATTAAAAAAGGATATGATTAAGGAAAATGATTTCCTCTGCTGGTCTTGTGGAAAAATTATTGCTTCAATGAATGAGATAGCTCAAGGAATTTGTCATAATTGTAAAGCAGCTATTATTAGAAAACTTAGATAGTAATTTTACTAATTTTTCAATTAATTATAATTTTATTTCTCAATATTTCCATAAAAAGTATGATTGTAGATATAGTTGTTTTTGTAATCAAAGAGTAAATCTATTTATTCAAAATTCATAGTATATTGATTCTGCAAAACCTTCTAACCAAATAATAATTATTCCTGAGTCTTTTTGATATGCTTGCTGCCATGCATTTTTTAATGGTGTAAGATTGTAATTTAATTCTTCATTTATCAAAGCGTCACAGGGATCATTATTTGCATTATGTGAGAGCAAGATATTTACTTGTACTGGATCACTTTCCATAAAATTTTTTGTACCAATAAGCATAAAATCATGTTCCTCACATCCACCGGTATAGGTTATATTTATTTTTAATGTATTATTTTCAAGTATTACGCTATGTATGGAAAAAGGATCTTTCGAAGCATTTTGATATAATTTATCATTGAGAAATATCGAATTACTGTCTTTAACAATAATTTGCACGGATGCACTTACACTTGTTGTAGCATTATAGGCAGTAAGGTTATAAGTTGTTGTTTTTGATGGTATAATAATCCATTCTCCAGAAAGACTAACATTCCCGATTCCATTACTTATAGAGGCATTTTTAGCACCCATTATAAACCAACTTAAATTTGCTGTTTCACCCTTATTGATTATTCTAGGTTCTACATCAAATGATTGAATAGAAAGTTGAAATAATTCTTTTGGAATATCAGGTGAAAAACAACCACTTAACAATGTAGAAAAAATTATAAAGCACATTCCNNTTCTTTCATTATTTACCAATCTTCATTTTTCATAACATCTTATAACTTATAAAATATGCTTTTTATTTATTGAATGTTAATAAAAATACAAAATTTCATAATAATTAAATAATGAAGAATCAGCTAAATAGATTCTATAATAATGAAACAGATTTATAAATAAAGAAATTATACTGTATTATTGGGTAGGATTATTAATGAACGAAAGGGATACAAAGGAATTTTTAAATGATTTCACTAAAGCAGATATATCAAAAAAACTTGATATGTGGTTTTATGCGTTAGATCAGGAAGCTTTATGGGAAGAAATAATGGATGAAATGTCAAAAATCGCTCGATTTAATTTAATGAAATCTGGCGGGAAACCTACTGTAGTTGAGGAATGATTCATGAATGTAGAAGATAAAAAAGCGCTTATGGATGAATTCAAAAAAGCAGATGGTCCAAAACGATTAGATTTATGGGACTATGCCTGTCAACAACAAGTTATATGGGAAAATATTATTTCCGAAATACAAAAAATCGCAAGAGAACAAGGTGTAGATAAAGAATTAGATAAGATGGCAGAAAAAGAAATGAGTGAAACTGTTTAAAATTCATAATCTACAATTGATAAAAAATCATATCTATTTTTATGTAATTCAGGGAATATCATTTTTTAAAAATCAATATTTCTATCTGTAAATATCCACAAAATTATAAACTATGATTGAGTATTGATGCAAAATAGAATTTCACGTTTAATTTTCATTTTGATATTTTTACCCATAAATATTAAATATCATTATTTAGAAAGTATAACATATAATCAATTAATTTAGTGGATGCTATGAATATTGTTGAAAATATAAATAAAGAAAATAAGAAAATTATGGGTAAAAAAGAAAACGATCCAAAGTGGGTAAAAGATATAGCATCCTATTTAAGAAATGATAAAGAAGAAAAATATAAAAAGCAACTCAGAAAATTATTTTTAGAATATACAAGGGAAGGACTAAAACCAATTGAAGCGTGGGAAAAAGCAAAAAGAGTACTCGAATGTTTTAAAACTTAAAAAATTTGTATCTTATAAGGGAAAAGATTATTTTTTCATTTTGACATTTTAACGCATTATATTTATATAATATTATTGAGAAAAGATACCACGCTATATGTTAGCACTTAAATAAAAAAGGTGGATTGAAATGGAAGGAAAATATGAATACGTAATAAATGAAATTGATAAACTCCCACGAAAAAAAAATAATAAAAAAACAAATGAAGAATACGAAACAATAATAAAAGAAATAGATGAATTATTGGAAAATATAGAAAAAGATTAAAATTAATCTGGTAGTCAATACAAGTTTTATTGCATTTTGTATTCTTTAAAAAATTTTATATTAATTATTTTTTTAGATAATTCAATATAATTTCAGCAGTCCATTTTGCAGTATTACCAGACACACTAGGACATTTGTCAACATGTCCTCCAGCATTTTCAAATTTTTTGTAATCAATTGGATCCCAAAGATTAAACGATTTACCAAATATCTTTTTTTGTACATCGCAGCAAAGAGGAGAACCATATTCTTTTACAAAACGATCATATAAAATTTTTGCATATTTGAATACACGTCTTTTACTTTTACCATCCTTAAAATCGTCATATTCTCTACCAACAAGAGAACTTATCGCAAGCATACCTCCAATTAGAGCGCCACATGTTCCTTTTGATGATAGTGAAGTTCCACCTGCTAGCGCATCAGCAGATTTAAATATATTTTTATCTCCAACATCTAATATTTCTTTAATTGCTGCCAATACACATTGTGGACAACTTCCTGAATTTGCTTCATATTCATACGCTAGACGATAAACTCGATCAAGGAGATCCTGTTTTGATTTCATATTATCACTAACAATTAATCTATCAATTTTTTATGGTAATTCTAAAAATTTTACCTAATTTATTTTTATTTTTCATAATATTAAACAATTTGATTAATAAATGTTAAATATTTATAATTTTGCTACTTTTAATTATTATTTTACCTAAATATATTTCATACAACATTGGAAAATAATTTAAATTAAAATTTTATTGCCAGAACTGCATAGATTATTTGGAGGAGGTTCAATATGAAAGAAGCAGTAATAGTTTCAGGAGTTAGAACAGCTCAAGGTAAATTTGCAGGTGGTTTAAAAAATCACTCTGCTCCACAACTTGGCAGTATAGTTATAAAAGAGTCTATAAAAAGAGCAGGTATAAAACCAAAGGATATTGATGAAGTAATAATGGGAAATGTTGTCTCTGCTGGTCTTGGACAGAATGTTGCTAGACAAGCTGCAATAGGAGCGGATTTACCATATGAAGTTGGTGCATTTCATATAGATAAAGTATGTGGATCAGGATTGAAAGCTGTTGTATTAGCTACACAGGCAATAAAAAGTGGAGACGCTGATATTATAGTTGCTGGTGGTATGGAAAGTATGACCAATTGTCCCTATTTACTCGAGAAAGCACGCTTTGGATATCGTCTTTTTGATGGAAAAATTATTGATAGTATGGTTAGGGATGGACTGTGGGATGTCTATAATAATTTCCATATGGGTAATACAGGTGAAGTGGTGGCTGAGAAGTACAAAATATCTCGTGAAGATTGTGACAAGTTTGCTCTAAGTAGTCATAAAAAAGCAGCTCGCGCTACTGAAAATGGTTGGTTTAAGGATGAAATTGCACCTATTGAAATTAACCAAAAGAAAGGCGATCCTATAATATTTGAAAAAGATGAAGGTATCAGGCCAGACTCCACTCTAGATAAACTTGCAAAACTACCCGCTTTTTTCAAAAAGGATGGAGTCGTTACAGCTGGTAACGCCTCTCAAATAACTGATGGTGCTTCTGCTGTTGTAGTAATGAGTAAAGAGAAAGCAAAAGAATCAGGAATTCAACCAATGGCAACAGTTAAAGGATATAATACTAGTGGAGTTGAACCAGCTTTAGTGATGGCAGCTCCAATACCTGGGGTAAAAGCTTTGATGAAAAAGATGAAACTAACCGTTGATGATATTGATTTGTTTGAACATAATGAAGCTTTCTCCTCTGCTTCTGTTGCAGTTATGAGAAATATTGGAATCCCTGAGAAAAAATTTAATGTGCATGGAGGTGCGGTTGCTATAGGACACCCAATAGGGAGTAGTGGTTCCCGAATATTAATCACCCTAATGCATGCTATGAAGCATCTTAATAAAAGCCGTGGTTTAGCCACGGTTTGTTTGGGTGGAGGAAATGCTGTTTCAATGGTTATTGAGAGGTGATATTATATGACTATTAAAAAAATTGGAGTTATTGGTGCTGGTCAAATGGGGCATGGAATCGCTCTGGTATCTGCTAAAGCTGGTTTTGATGTTATTTTAAGTGATATTAAAGATGAATATGTTAAAAAAGGATTAAGCAAAATAGAACGTTTCCTAGATAAAAGTATTGAAAAAGGAAAAATTACAAGTAAAGAAAAAAAGACTATACTTTCACATATAAAGGGTACTATAAAACTTGAAGATCTTAAAGAAACAGATCTTATTATTGAGGCAATCTTTGAAAATATTGATGTTAAGAAGGCTTTGTTTAAGGACTTGGATAAAATTTGTAAAAAAGACACTTATTTTGCTTCTAATACATCTACTATTCCTATAACTGATCTTGCTTCAGTTACTCAAAGACCTGATCATTTCATTGGAATGCATTTCATGAACCCTGTACCAATAATGAAACTTGTTGAGGTTATTCGGGGATTACAAACCTCAGATGAAACTGCATCGTTGATAAAAGAGCTTGCTGAAAAAATGGGAAAAATACCCGTTGAAGTTAATGATGGACCTGGTTTTGTATCTAACCGTGTACTTATCCCGATGATAAACGAAGCAGTTTTTTGTCTTATGGATGGGACTGGGACTGCAGAGTCTATTGATAATGTCATGAAACTTGGTATGAATCATCCAATGGGACCTTTAGAACTTGCTGATTTAATTGGTCTAGATGTATGTCTCGATATTATGAATGTTCTTTATGAGGGTTTTAACGATTCTAAATACAGACCTTGTCCTTTACTTAAAAAGATGGTTCAAGCAGGTCAGTTGGGAAGGAAATCTGGAAAAGGTTTTTATGATTATACTAGGTGATAAAGCAATGGCATATGAAAATATTATAGTCGAGAAAAAAGATAGTATTGGAATTATTAAGATTAATAGACCTAACGTGTTAAATGCATTAAACAAGGATACAATTACCGAACTGTCAAAAGCTATTGATGAATTAGAACGAGATAAAGGCATAAAAGTAGCAATCCTCACCGGTGAGGGAAAGGCATTTATTGCAGGAGCAGACATTAAGCAGATGTCAGAAATGACCCCATTAGAAGCAAAAGAGTTTGCAGAAATGGGTCATAGTGCCCTCATGAAAATTGAACAATCGCGTCTTCCTTTCATTGCAGCTGTCAATGGATTTGCACTGGGGGGAGGATGTGAATTTATGATGGTATGTGATATATGCATTGCATCAGCAAATGCAAAGATAGGCCAACCTGAAATTAACCTCGGTGTTCATCCTGGTTTTGGAGGCACTCAGAGATTACCACGACTTGTTGGAAGGAATATAGCAAAAGAACTGCTATTCACTGGCCGTACTATTGATGCAAATGAAGCCTATCGCATTGGTCTTTTAAATAAGGTTGTTGAAGATGATAAATTGATGGAAGAAGTTACTACATTAGCAAGTACTATTGCTAGTAAATCATCAGTACAAACAGCTTTTATCAAATCCCTTGTCAATAAGGGAACTGATATTGATATAAATACAGCGTGCTCCTTAGAGATATCATATTTCTCATCAGGTTTCTCAACACAGGATCAGAAAGAAGGTATGAAAGCTTTTTTAGAAAAAAGAAAACCTGCATTTAAGGGAAAATAATACAATTATTTCAATATCTTTCCTAATATTTCATTAGCAGCTGAATGAGGATCAAGTTTCTTTTTACTTATTTGATCAATGAGTGACTCAACTTTAACTTTAAACGTGGATTCATCAAAAATAAAATTCATAAGCTGTTTACGGATAATTTCAACAAGTTCAGCTTCATATCTCAATCTTCGTTGTTTATCAAATAATTCACCTTTTTTTAAATAATTTTTATGATTTCTTATTTCATCGACAAGCTCTTTAACTCCTTTATTTTCCTTAGCAATCGTTTTTATTATGGGAATCTTCCTCTCCTTTCCTGCACAAGTTATATCTACTAAACTCTGTATTTCAGCAAGCGTTTGTTCAATACCTGATCGATCAACCTTATTTACAACATAAATATCAGCAATCTCCATTACACCTGCTTTTATTGTTTGAATTGCATCACCAAGTCCAGGTACCAAAATAACAAGTGTGGTATCAGCAATCTTTATTACATCAACCTCAGCTTGCCCAACACCAACAGTTTCTACAAATACAATATCTTTACCCGATGCATCCAGAATCTCAACAACGTCATAAACAGCACTTGTTAAACCACCAAGCATACCACGTGTTCCCATACTCCTTATAAATACACCATCATCAGTTGCAAGTTCTGTCATTCTAATTCTGTCACCAAGAAGAGCCCCACCACTAAATGGACTTGTAGGATCAATGGCTACAATACCGACTTTTAAACCTTTTTTTCTATATTCACGGGTTAGCTCATAGATGAGTGTACTTTTTCCACTTCCCATTACACCAGTTATTCCAATAATATGAGCATTCCCTGTTTTAGGATGAATAAATTTCATTGCCTCCGCAGCTTCAGATTTATTATTTTCCGCAAGAGTAATAAGACGTGCAATAGCTCTTGGTTCACCTTTCAAGACTTTACTTGCAATGTCACTCATCTTTTCACATTCTTCTTGATAAATTCAACTATATCCTCGCAATGCGTTCCTGGTCCAAAAATACCTTCAACACCAGCTTTTTTTAGTTTTGGTATATCTTGTTCGGGAACAATTCCCCCACCAACTACTAAAACATCCTCCATACCCTTATCTTTCAGTAGTTTTGTTACATCAACAAATAGAGTCATATGTGCACCAGATAGCAAACTAAGACCAATGACATCAACATCTTCCTGAATAGCTGTTTCTACAACCATTTCAGCAGTTTGATGAAGTCCTGTGTAAATAACTTCCATTCCAGCATCACGCAATGCACGAGCAACAACCTTTGCACCGCGATCATGTCCATCAAGACCTGGTTTTGCTACAAGAACTCTTATCTTTCTATCCATATTATTTCCTCCTTAGTATATTGCAGGTTCAACATATTCTCCAAAAACATCCCTTAAAACTTGACAGGTTTCTCCAAGAGTTGCATATGAGTGGACACAATCAAGAATATAAGGCATTAAATTTTCATCTCCTTCAGCAGCCTTTCTAAGAGCTGCTATGCTTCTAACATATTTTGCACTATTTCTATCTTTTCTAAGTTTTTTAAGTCTATTAATTTGACGCTCTTCACCTTTTTCATCCATCTTTAAAATCGGAATTTCAATTGGTTCATCCATTGTATATTCATTAACACCAACTACAATTCTCTTGTTCTCCTCAATTTCCTTTTGATATTTATATGCAGCATTTGCAATTTCTCTTTGGTAAAAACCTTTTTCAATTGCAGGAAGAACGCCGCCTAATTTATCCACTTTATCCCAATATTGATAGGTTTCTTCTTCCATTTTATCTGTAAGCCACTCAATATAATATGATCCACCAAGTGGATCAACAGTATCAGTAACTCCACTCTCATTAGCAATTATTTGTTGAGTTCTCAGAGCAATTCTTGCAGCTTTTTCAGATGGAAGTGCTAATGCCTCATCCATAGAATTTGTGTGAAGAGATTGAGTTCCTCCAATTACTGCGCCTAATGCCTGAAGTGTTACTCTAGAAATATTAATTTCTGGTTGCTGAGCTGTAAGACTAACACCAGCTGTTTGTGTATGAAATCTCATTAGAAGGGATCTATTTTTTTTAGCACCAAGGTTCCTCATTTCTTTTGCCCAGATTCGCCTAGCGGCTCTATATTTTGCTATTTCTTCAAAAAAATCGTTATGCGCATTAAAGAAAAAGCTTAAACGAGGTGCAAAATCATCAATATTAAGTCCACGCTTCATTGCCCATTTTACGTATTCAATTCCGTCACCAACAGTAAAGGCTAGTTCTTGCACAGCTGTACTACCTGCCTCTCTAATATGATATCCACTGATACTGATAGTATTCCATCGAGGTATTTCTTTAAATCCAAATTCAAAAGTGTCAACAATCAAACGCATACTAGGTTCAGGTGGAAAAATATAAGATTTCTGTGCAATGTACTCCTTTAAAATATCATTTTGTATTGTCCCACCAATAATTCGTCTATCAATATTACGATTCTCAGCATTTGCAATATAAAAACTCCAAACAATTGCTGCAGGTCCATTGATTGTCATACTTGTTGTAACTTTATCAATTGGAATTTCTGAAAATAATATCTCCATATCCTTCAAACTGCTTATTGCAACACCACATTTGCCGAACTCACCTCTGGATAAGGGATGATCAGTATCATAACCATATAAAGTTGGATAATCAAAAGCAACACTTAGACCAGTCTCCCCATGATCTAGTAAATATTTGTAACGCTTGTTTGTTTCTTCTGCGGATCCAAAACCAGAAAACATCCGAAATGTCCACAGACGACCACGATACATAGTTGGGTGAATACCTCTTAAGAAAGGAAATTCTCCAGGAAAACCCATATCTTTTATATAGTCTAAATGAGCAATATCATCAGGTGTATATAGATTCTTAATTTCATTCCATGATAAATTCTCATATTTTTTCTTTCTTTCTGGATGTGTTTTCTTGTGCTCTAGATAGGTTTTTTTATTCCACTTATCTTTTAATTGTTGAATTTTTTCTAATGGTTTTTTATCGTTCATATTAAGAAACCTCCCACCTAGAAATCGATACCTTTTCGAGCAAGTACTCCTTTTTGATAAGGGTGCTTTATCTCAAGCATTTCAGTAACAACATCAGCAACTTTTACAAGATCAGGATGAGCATCTCTCCCAGTCAATATTAATTCAAGTTTTTCTGGTTTTCCTTCAATTAATTTTATTACATCTTGAAGTGGAATTAAATTATAGTCAACTACAACATTTAATTCATCGAGAATTACAAGATCATATTTACCGTTATTTACTACATCCTTTGCATGGGAAAAACCCTTTTTTGCAAGATCAATATCAATCTTTGCTGGTTTTTCTTTTGATACAAATTCATCTCGCCCATGTTGAACAATAGTAAAATTTGGAAGTGACTCAACTGAATCTATTTCACTATATCTTCTACCTTTCATAAATTGAATCATATGAACTTTTAATCCAGCGCCAGCTGCACGTAATCCTAATCCTAAGGCCGCAGTTGTTTTGCCTTTTCCAGGACCTGTGTAAATATGAATTAAGCCTTTTTCCAATTTAATCTCCGCTCCATGAATTAGTTTGGTTATTATATTTCTTTCTTTTACAATCGATAATTTTCTCATTCTTCCATAGTAAAAATTATTTTTCAATATAATTAAATCTAAAATCCATTAGTTTTTAATTTTACATAATATTTTTATTTAATCAAATAGAACAATCCTTTTATTCTTTATTAAATTATAAACAAATCTGAACTATTAAAAGCCAATTTTTATCTACTTCTTCGACATTTCATGAGATGGATCATATATCGTTTCCGGATTGCGAAATTCTAGATATATCTATAATGTATTAGCATTCAAGCAACTCTGAATTCATTATTATCTGGGTAAGCATATGATGGTGATTATATGGATGATGATTTCAAGAAAGGGAAGAAACAATGGGAGGATACTACATTAAAAAAGTTGTTAGTGAAGCATCCAGAAAGAAAAAAGAAATTTACTACATTGTCTGATATACAAATCAATAGATTATATACACCCGAAGATTCGAGTGAAATAAATTACATAAGGGACATTAGTTTCCCAGGAGAATGGCCGTATACAAGAGGTGTACAACCTACAATGTATCGCGGTAGATTATGGACAATGAGACAATACGCCGGTTTTGGTAATGCTGAGGATTCTAACAAAAGATATAAATTTTTACTAAAGCAAGGACAAACAGGATTGAGCGTAGCGTTTGATTTACCGACACAGATGGGCTATGATTCCGATCATGAAATGTCCCGTGGCGAGGTTGGAAAGTGTGGAGTGGCCATCTCATCACTTCAAGATATGGAGGTCCTTTTCGATGGTATCCCCCTTGATAAGATCAGCACATCAATGACCATAAATTCCACGGCAATGATTTTACTTGCAATGTATATCGCCGTTGCTGAGAAACAAGGAATATCACAACGAGAATTAGCAGGTACTATTCAAAACGATATCTTAAAGGAATACATAGCAAGGGGAACATATATCTTTCCTCCAAGGGAGTCGATGCGTTTAATAACTGATGTTTTTGAATATTGTTCAAAAAATATGCCTAAGTGGAATACGATAAACGTGAGTGGATACCATATTCGTGAAGCTGGATCAACTGCAATACAAGAAGTTGCATTTACACTTGCAGATGGAATAGCTTATGTTGAATCTGCAGTTAATAAAGGTTTAGAAATCGATAATTTTGTACCTCGATTGGCATTCTTTTTTGGATCCCATAATGATTTATTTGAGGAAATAGCTAAGTTTCGAGCTGCCCGTCGTTTATGGGCTAAAATTATGAGAGATCGTTTTCATGCCAATTCTTCAAAATCAATGAAATTAAGGTTCCATACACAAACTGCAGGATGTTCACTCACTGCACAACAACCTGAAAATAATATTGTTAGAGTGGCAATCCAAGCACTCGCTGCTGTTCTTGGCGGCACTCAGTCTCTTCATACTAACTCTATGGACGAAGCGTATGCATTACCTACAGAAAAGGCTGTTAGAATTGCTCTTAGAACCCAGCAGATTATTGCCTATGAAAGCGGCGTTATAAATACTATAGATCCATTGGCAGGTTCGTATTTCATTGAATCGTTAACAAATCAAATCGAGGATGCGGCCATGAAATACATAAAAAAAATTGATGACATGGGTGGAATATTGACTGCTATTGAGAGAGGTTTTATTCAAAACGAGATCGCTGATAGTGCATATAAGTATCAGAAAGCTATTGATAAGGGTGAGAAAATCGTAATTGGAGTGAATAAGTTTCGTGATAGTAAGAAAGTAAGTATCGAGACATTACAAGTAAATTCAGAGGTTGAGAATAATCAAAAAAGAAGGTTAGAACGGTTGAAAGAAAAGAGAAATAGAGAAAAAGTAAAAAAATCCCTAACTGAAATAAAAAAAGTTGCAGAAAGTGAAGATAATCTTGTTCCTGCAGTTCTAGATGCCGTTAAAAATTATACCACATTAGGTGAAATATGCACAGTATTAAGGGAGGTATTTGGAGAATATAGGCCTATGGAGAGGCTTTAAGGATTGAGGTGATTATGTGATAGAAGGTATTGATCATATAGGTATTGCAGTCAAGGATTTGGAAGAGGCGATGAGCATTTATAGAGATATTTTTGGGTTAGAATTCAAGGGGACCGAAACGATTGAAGAACAAAAGATAAACCTTGCATCGTTTATTATAGGTGGTGTTAAAATTGAGCTTATAAAACCAACACATCCAGATGAACCAATAGGGAAATTTATAGAAAAAAGAGGAGAAGGGATACATCATATTGCATTTAGGGTTGAAAATATAAATGGAATTTTAAAAGAGTTAAGTGCAAAGGGATTAACTTTAATTGATGAAAAAGCAAGAACAGGTGCGAATGGTACACAAATAGCTTTTATTCATCCAAAAGATATGAAAGGTGTTTTAATAGAACTTGTAGAAAGGAATAAAGAAGAATAACTATTTTTTGTGATATCCTATAAAAAAATATTTTTCATTTTCAACAATGATTTTTCCCTTTCTACCAATTTCTAAATCGTTTTCATTTTTACATTCACATAATAGCTTTACTCCTTCTTTAAGTTCAACCAATACCAAAAAAATAGGAGCATTAAATCCTTCAGGTACTGTATACAATGTGGTATATGTTAACACTGTCGCGTCATTCGTAAGCTCGATAGAAATCATTGATTTTCCACAACGTGGACACAAATTTCTCTTGAAAATAACTATTTTTCCACAGGTACAAGTAGACGCTTGCATCAGCAACTCTCCAATATAGTAACAATATTATTGTTTCCAAATCCACCGATATTATGACACAATCCTATATTTGCCGAAACTTGTCTCTTTTCAGCTTCTCCTCTTAACTGCCAAACTATTTCGCATATTTGTGCAAGACCAGTAGCACCAACAGGATGTCCTCTAGCCTTTAAACCGCCTGAGGGATTAATCGGTAATTCTCCACTCAATCCTGTTTTACCTTCGACTAAAGCAGTAGTACTTTCTCCCGGTTTAAAAAATCCTAAATCCTCAGGATTTATCATCTCAAGTATCGTAAAAGCGTCATGAATTTCTGCGACATCAATATCTTTAGGTTGTTTATGAGCTCTTTCATATGCACGCTTAGCAGCTATCTTAGTAGCGTTAAATGATGTTAACGAATCTCTATATTGTAAAGAGAGAAAATCAGTACCATGTCCGATACCCGAAACTTTTACATCGGTTTTTTTTGAAGTTAAAATTACTGCACAAGCTCCATCTGCAATTGATGCACAATCATATAGTCGTAGAGGATCTGCAATCATTTTACTTTTTAAGACTTCTTCTATTGTGATTTCTTTTTGGAATTGTGCATATGGATTTAATGTACCGTTATGATGATTTTTTACTGCAGCTAGAGCAAGTTCATCTCTACTCAGAGCATAATCGTGCATATAACGTCTCGTTACCAATGCTGCTAATGCTGGCATAGTTGCCCCTGTACTCCTTTCATATTTGTCAATCAGTTTGGAGAGAATTTTAGTGGCTTTAGTTGTATGAAGGCTGCTCATTTTCTCACCAGCTAGAACTAAAACCTTTACGTAATGTCCTGATGCTACAGAAAAAAAAGCTTGTTCAAATGCTGCTGAACCTGAAGCAGGAGCATTTTCGATTCTCACGCTAGGAGTTTGGTATAACCCAAGGTGATCAATGATTAGTGTAGCAAAATTACTATCTCCTATAAATTCATCAGGATTCATGGAACCTACAAAGACAGCATCGAACCCTGGATCCTGAAATGTTCCACAGTGTTTATACGCTTCGTACAATAAGGTTTGCAATGACTCTTCCCGCTTACCAAACTTGGTCATACCAACATCAGAGATGTAAACCTTTACCATAATATCTTGAAATTTTACTACTATTTTTAAATTTTTACATAGTCTAATATACCCCCTCCCTAAGAACTATAAATATTAAAAACCTTAACCTTATTTAGGACGTCGTCGTTCAGTTAAACGCCAGATGGTGATTACATGCCAATGAATGAAAAAATAAAGGAGCTAAGAGAGAAAAAAAAACAAGCTGGTTTAGGTGGTGGTCAAGAGAGAATCACTGCTCAGCATAAAAAGGGGAAATTAACAGCTAGGGAAAGAATTGATTTGTTGCTTGACAGAGATAGTTTTGTGGAGTTGGATACATTCGCACTCCATCATTGTACAGATTTTGGAATGGAAAAGAAAAAAATACTTGGAGATGGGGTGGTTACTGGTTATGGGAGGATAGATGGACGTTTGGTATATGTATTCTCACAGGATTTTACTGTATTTGGTGGTTCTCTAGGATGGAAGTTTGCTGAGAAGGTATGTAAGATTATGGATTTGGCTTTAAAGAACGGTGCACCCTTGATTGGATTGAATGATTCTGGTGGAGCGAGAATACAAGAGGGAGTTATCTCTCTTGGCGGATATGCTGAGATATTTTTTAGAAACGTAATGGCATCTGGTGTTATCCCCCAGATATCTGCTGTCATGGGACCTTGTGCTGGAGGTGCTGTTTATTCACCTGCTATGACAGATTTTATTTTCATGGTTAAAGGTACTAGCCACATGTTTATTACTGGTCCTGATGTCATAAAGGCGGTTACTGGTGAAAAGGTTACATTCGAACAATTAGGTGGAGCCATGTCACATAATCAAAAGAGTGGTGTGGCACACTTTGCAGCTGAAAATGAAGAACATTGCATTGAATATATCAAAACCCTTCTTTCGTATATTCCGTCTAATAATCTTGATGATCCACCAAGAATAGAAACCGATGATGATCCTAATAGAATGAATGAAGAGCTTGTAAATATACTTCCTGATGAATCTGATAAACCCTATGATATGAAAAAGGTAATCAAGCACGTGGTTGACAATGGCGAATTCCTTGAAGTTCATGAACATTGGGCAAGAAATATAGTTGTTGGTTTTNNTACCCAGTGGGAGTTGTCGGAAATCAACCGAAGGTTTTAGCAGGCACTCTTGATATAGCTTCATCCACCAAAGGAGCGAGGTTTGTACGATTCTGTGATGCTTTTAACATTCCCCTCTTGACATTCGTAGACGTCCCTGGATTTCTCCCTGGGTCAGCACAAGAATATGGCGGCATCATAAGAAATGGTGCGAAATTATTGTATGCATACTGTGAGGCTAATGTACCAAAAATGACTGTTATCACAAGAAAAGCATATGGTGGAGCTTATGATGTTATGTGCTCAAAACATATTAGAGCAGACATTAACTTTGCTTGGCCTTCTGCAGAACTTGCAGTCATGGGTCCGGATGGTGCGGTTAATATAATTTTCAGAAAGGAAATCGAAGCAGCAAAAGATGGTAAGAAAAAAGCAAAGGAACTTGTAACCGAATACCGGAAAAAGTTTGCCAATCCCTATATTGCAGCAGAAATGGGATATATTGATGATATCATAGAACCGCAAGAGACGAGACCAAGAATAATTAATGCACTCCACACACTTCTAAATAAAAGAGAAGAGAGACCTGCTAAAAAACATGGAAATATACCATTGTGAAGAGCATGTTTGAAAAGATACTCATTGCTAACAGAGGAGAAATCGCACTCCGTGTCATGAGGACCTGTAGAGAAATGGGAATAACCACTGTTGCAATTTATTCTGATGTCGATAAGAATGCACTTCATACACGATATGCAGATGAAGCGTACAATGTCGGTCCAAATCCATCCCTTCAAAGTTATTTAAATGCTGATAGAATTATTGAAATATCAAAAGAAGCAGCGGTTGAAGCAATTCATCCTGGATATGGTTTTCTTGCAGAGAATCCTGAGTTTGCCTTTAAATGTGTAGAAAATAAGCTCATTTTTATAGGACCAGATTCCTGGGCGATGGCAAAAGCCGGTGATAAGATTGCCTCGCGTAAATTCGTAAAAGAAGCAGGAATTCCAGTTACTCCAGGAAGTGATGAAGCAGTTGAAGATGATGATGCACTAGAAATAGCTAACGAAATAGGTTTTCCAATAATTTTAAAATCTTCAGCAGGAGGCGGTGGTATAAGTATGGGCGTTGTGGAAAATAAAAAGAACCTTTTAAAACAACTTGAAATCGCTCGCTCTTCTTCACTTTCTGCATTTGGTAATCCAAACATATTCATTGAAAAATTCCTGATTAAACCTAGACATATAGAATTCCAGATATTAGCAGATAGATATAATAATATCGTTCATCTTGGTGAAAGAGAGTGTTCAATCCAAAGACGATTCCAGAAACTTATAGAAGAAGCTCCTAGTGTTGTTTTCAATGATAAAAAAAGACAAGAGGTTGGTGAAAGGGCAGTTGAAATAGCTAGACTGGCTGAATATACAAATGCTGGAACTATTGAGTTCCTCTATGATGAAAACGAGTTCTATTTCAATGAGGTAAACGCAAGATTACAGGTTGAGCATCCCGTTACAGAGATGATAACAGCTAAAGATTTGGTCAAAGACCAAATAAAAATAGCTGCAGGAGAGGAACTTGATTATTCACAGAAAGATATTCAATTTAAGGGTTGGGCAATGGAATGTAGGATAAACGCAGAAGATCCTTACAATAATTTTCTTCCATCCCCTGGTACAATAACCAGATATGAACCACCAGGTTCAATTGGAACTAGAATTGATTCAGGTCTTGTTGTAGGATCTGAGATTCCGACCTTTTATGATTCTTTATTTGCGAAGGTCATTGTTTGGGGAGATACAAGGGAAACAGTTGTTAAGAGAATGGTGAGAGCGTTGAGAGAAATGCAGGTCGAGGGAATTGAAACAAATATTCCGTTTCATTTGAAGGTACTTGAGGATAACTCTTTCAAAGAAGGGGATATTGATACGACGTTTATAAACCGAAAAGGAATCATTGATAAACTAATGAAAGAAGGTGAAGAACAGAGAATCGAATCCACAAGAATAGCTGCTATTATATCAGCAGCTCTTGCACAATCAAAGGAAGGAATGACTAATTATCTAAAGGTTAATAAAAAAATTGAAGGTCTCCAACCAGTTAGTAAGTGGAAAATGGCTGGAAGATATCACCAAATTGCCAGGAGGCCACATCGTTGAGATTTGATCTAATTATAGATGGGAAAGTCCACAATGTAGAACTTAGCACGGGTAAGTTGATAACTATCGATATTGATGGAAAAACATTTCAAGCAGAAGCAAAAAAGACTGACACTGGATTGACTGTAGATATAGATAAAAAGAAATTTCTGGTCCGATTTGAAGGAGCATATATGTCAATCGATGGTCACAAACATACAGTTGAGATTCAAAATCTGAGACGTGGAAGACTATCTTGGTATAATGCAGTAGAGGAAATAGAAGATACAAAGGTGAGTAAACCAGTTCATAAAATGCATGTTGGAGAAGGTATAATTCATCCACCCATGCCTGGAAGGGTAATCTCAATCAAGGTAAAAAAAGGGGATTCTGTAAAAATAGGATCTTCAATTCTGGTCCTGGAAGCTATGAAGATGCAGAATGAGGTAGTATCGAATATAGAAGGCGTTGTTCGTGAGATTAGAGTTTCAGAGGGTGACTTAGTCGAATCTGAAGATATCTTGGTTGTAATAGATAACTAAATTGAAAAGTTAATTATCATATAAAAATCACTCAACTCTGTTAATTTTTTGCGAAATGCTTATAAGACAAATGTAATATTACATGTGTAATAACATGGGGTAAAATGCTAGGTTCTCTTGAAAAAAGGATCTTGTCTGTGTTATACAGGGAAAGAAATATCACAGCTAGAGGTATCCACAAAATTCTCAGAGACGAAGGCATGTCGGTCACATACGTAACAGTTAATACTGTGCTCTCACGTCTAAATAAAAGAGGCTTTGTTAAGAGAACAAAGGAACCGTTTCGCGGTAAATTTCGATATACATATGAATATGTGAAAGTTAAAGATCAATTAGTTACAGATTTTTTAAAAGATATGGACCTCCTTTTTGGTGAAGAGGGTATCGATTATCTAAGGATGAAATTGAAATATAAAGAACTTGCATCTATAGGAGAAATAATCACACCTGTTAAGGAACCTGTCCCTCCTAGGGAGATGAAAATAAGTCTATCTCGAATTGATGCACAAAATACAATAATTAAAAAAGTTGCAGTAATCAGCGGACAAAATGTTTTAGCATGCTATCAATGTGGAAAATGTTCTGCTGGCTGTCCCATGGTTGCTCTAATGGATTTATTGCCAAATCAGATTATAAGGTTAGTCCAACTTGGGCAGATTGGGGATGTGCTTAATTCTAAAACTATTTGGCTGTGCGCTTCTTGTTTTACATGTACTATTAGATGTCCAAAAGGTGTGGATTTGGCAAAGGTAATGGAAGCACTCAGATTATTAATTCTAAGGAAGAGCGATAATTATGTTGAACCGTCAGAATTAGACATTGATGAAAACTTACCTCAAATAGCACTGGTTAGTAATTTTAGGAAGATGACGGGGTAGTGAAAAATTATGGAGCTATGTTATTATCCTGGGTGTACGTTAAAGACAACGGCTAAAAATTTTGAAAGCCCAGCCATTGCATCAATGGAAAACCTTGGTCACAAGATGGTTGAGCTATCCCGCTGGAATTGCTGTGGAACTGTACATTCATTGGCAACTGACGATTTGATGCACCAGCTAGCACCAGTGAGAACCCTCATTAGGGTTTTGGAGACTGGTGCAGATAAGGTTGTAACGTTATGTGCAATGTGCTATAACACACTCAAACAGATCAATAAGATAATGTTAGAAGAGCCTGATAAAAGAGAGCGTATTAACAATTTCTTGGATGAGGAAAGAGATTATAGTGGAAACATCTCCGTATTACATCTTCTGGAATTTTTACGGGACGAAATTGGATTCGATAAGGTCAAAGACAAGGTTAAGAGGCCATTAAATGGCTTGAAGTTGTCCTCTTACTATGGTTGCCTTTTGTTGCGACCAGACGGCATAGGAATAGATGACATTGAAGCTCCAAGGGTAATGGAGAACCTTCTCGAGGCTTTGGGCGGCGAGGTGGTTGAAAGTCCATTTAAGATCGAATGTTGCGGCTCATACCACACTGTTGATGATATCGAACCTGTAGTCGAGCGAACAAAAATTATAATCGACGCTATTAGTTCTAGGGGAGCAGAAGCCATTGTTGTTGCTTGCCCATTATGCTTTTTCAATCTAGATTATCGCCAAAAAAATGTGGAGTTGAAAAACAGAGTTTTCACTAGGATTCCGGTTTTTTATTTTACTCAACTTTTGGCAGTCGCGTTGGGATTAGGCGACGATGTCTGTGATTTCGACCTTAATTATGTAGATCCACGACCTCTTTTAGTTAAAAAGAGATTGATTTAAAAAGAGAAATGATGAAAAATGAATAAAACAGGTCTTACTAAAGAAGGACATCCGGTGGATCCTCTGCTTAACACAGAATCAATACCATCTGGATGGTGTTCAGGCTGTGGAATTGGCATGGTGGTCAATACCTTTGTTCAGGCAGTCAATAAAATGGATCTTGATGCTAAAAATATACATATAGTTTCGTCGGGTATCGGTTGCACAGGAAAGATTGACCAGCATTTAAGCTTTAAATCAGATAAGATAACCGATAGTAACGTAATTGCCTACGCAACAGATTTAGCAGCTAAAAAACCATATATAAAAGCGGTTCTCTTCTTAAACGACACCGATTTCATTGCATCAAATATAGACGATTTTATAAAAGCTGGAAAGAAAGGAGCAAGAATCGTTGTGATATACATAAACAACTACATCTATCGGATTTTTATGGAATGTAAAGGCCTGTCACAAACCCCATTTTTAAAAGAATCATCTAAAGATAAAATCGTATCCCCATTCAATATACCACACTTAGCTAAATTGAGTGGTGCCGATTATATTGCAAGATGGACGCAATTACATATTCGTAGACTCATGTTTTCAATAAAAGATGCGCTTTCAACAGAGGGCTTTTCTGTGATCGAGGTTATAGCACCCTGCTTGATGTATTATATTAACACTATAAATTTAGGGAAAACGATTGATAGAATGGGGTTTTTTGAGGAAACTTCGATTATAAAACATCGCGAACCGACAGAGAATCTTGATCTTAGAAATCAGAAAGAGATCATAGTTGGAAGATTTGTGTGGAGGGAAGAGAATTGAGTGGAACTAATATAACAACAGTAAGTCGCAAAGGACAACACCCAATCAATTCTTTTTTTTCACCAGATTTAATGCCATCTGTTTGGTGTCCAGGTTGTGGAATAGGTACAATTATATATACATTCGTTCAGGCAGTCGAAGAGATAAACGCTGATCCAGACAAAATATGTATAGTATCTGGCATCGGTTGCACAGGAAAAATTGCCATGTACTTGAATTTTGGTTCACATGAAACAACTGAGGGCAATGTAATTGCTTATGCCGCAGACTTGGCGGCTAAAAAAAAGGATATAAAGATAATTGTCTTTACAAATAATGCTGACTTTCTTTTGTCCAGTAAAAAAGATTTTCTTGACATTGGAAAGAAAAGGACGAATCTTCTTGTGATACATATTAACAATATTATATATTGCATTACAGAAAACAAAGCTATTCCAACATCACCATTCCTAAGAGCATCTTCCGATAATAATTTTGAGTTGCCATTCAACATTCCTCATTTAGCGAAATCGAGTGGGGCGGGGTATGTTGCACGATGGACACCACTCCGCGCAGGATGGTTGAAGTATTCAATTATTGAGGCCCTTTCAATGCGAGCCCTATCAGTAATTGAAGTGGTATCGCCTTGTATAGAGTATTATACATTTACAAATAAAATTGGAGATGCAGCTGATCGATTAAAGTTCTATAGTGATAATTCAGTAATGAAACAATACGAACCTACTAAACACCTTGATCTCAGGTCTCAAAGCAAGGTCATTATAGGTAAGTTTGTAGATAAAAATGAGGGTTGAATAATCTTATGACAGCCGAGATTCACATAATAAATGAACGATGCAAAGGATGCAAAATCTGCGTGGAAGTTTGTCAGACAAAAGTGTTAGATATAACCAAAGAGCCCAATCCTAGTGGATATAATCCTCCCTATGTTAAAAACCTTGAAGATTGCACCATTTGTGGACTTTGCGAAATGCTTTGCCCAGACTTTGCTATCCAAGTCTCTTATATAGAGGAAGAAGATAATCTATGAAGCATACGATAACCCGTAAAGAAGCTCTAAACTCAGAGGATTTTTTAGTCGAAGTCAAAGCACCCTTAGTATCAAAAAAGTTTAAAGCCGGCCAATTTTTGATTTTGAGAATTCATGAAAAAGGCGAAAGGGTCCCACTGACTATCACTGATTGTAATCCAGAAAAAGGATTGGTAAGCATGATTGTTAAGGCAGTCGGAAAGACCACATTTGAATTGAGAAAGCTGGATAGAGGCAACTCTGTATTAGATATTGTCGGTCCTTTAGGCAATCCTTCCGAAATCGAGCAATTCGGAACTGTCGTTTGTGTCGGTGGCGGAACCGGAATCGCCTGTCTCTATCCCATCATCAAAGCCCTAAAAGCGGCTGGCAATTATGTAATTACTATAATCGGTGCTAGAACCAAAGATAAATTGATTTGGGAGGATGAAATAAAGACAATTTGCGATGATATGATTGTAACTACTGATGACGGATCATATGGTCATAAAGGCATTGTAACAGAATCATTGGAGGAGATACTAAAGAGTAAAACTGTCGACAGGGTAATAGCAATAGGCCCAATGATTATGATGAAATTTGTTGCTAAGATGACCAAGTCATATGGTGTAAAAACGGTGGTCAGTTTAAACACTATAATGATAGATGGTACAGGTATGTGCGGCGGATGTCGTGTATTTGTCGATGGCAAAATGAAATTCACGTGTATAGATGGACCGGAATTTGACGGACATAAGTTAAACTTTGATGAATTAATGAATCGACTAGACATGTTTAAAGAAAAAGAGAAACAAGCAATAGAACATTACAAAAGAGGTACAAAATAATGGTAGATATAGGTGGAACTCGTATTCCAATGCGAGAGCAGCCGGTTCAAGATCGGATAAAAAATTTTCACTCCGTGCCGTTCGGCTACAACAAGGAAGAGGTGGTAGAAGAGGCACAGAGATGTATGATGTGTAAGCATGCCCCGTGTGAGATTAGCTGCCCAGTCCATCTGAAGATCAAGGCTATGATAAGAAAGATTGCCGAACGCAATTTTAAGGAAGCGTTTCTAATTGCTAAGCAGGATAATCCAATCCCTGCAATCACAGGACGGGTTTGTCCGCAGGAAGATCAGTGCGAAGGTGTTTGTCCATTGGCAGAGACAAAAAACGGCATAAACATTGGTAAGTTGGAAGCATTCATAGCCGATTGGGCCATGGAACAAGGGATTACCGAGAAATTTCACATCAAGAATAGAGCAGAAAAGGTTGCAGTAATAGGTTCTGGACCTGCAGGCATTAGTTGTGCCGTGGACCTCCGTAAATTCGGTTATCAGGTAAAGATATTCGAGGCACTTCACAAAGCAGGCGGAGTACTCCAATACGGCATCCCAGCTTTTCGTTTGCCTAAGGATATTGTGGACTATGAGTTATCGTATCTAAAGGAAATAGGAGTAGATATACAGCTTAATAATATAATAGGACAAAACATAAAGTTTAGTGAATTGCGTGATAACTTTGATGCAATTTTCATTGGTACAGGTGCAGGTGCCCCCCTGTTTGTAGGTATGGATGGAGAGAAACTCAATGGTGTTTATTCGGCCAACGAGTTTCTCATACGGGTAAATCTGATGAAAGCCTATAATTTCCCTAAACATGATACACCTATCGTTTGCGGAGATGAAGTGGGTGTTATCGGGGCAGGAAACGTTGCAATGGATGCTGCCAGATGCGCCCTTAGACTTGGTGCAAAGAATGTGTATATTTTATATAGAAGAACGAAACGAGAATCACCAGCTAGGGATGAAGAATTACAACACGCACTTGAAGAGGGAATAATTTTCAAGGAATTAATTGCACCAACAAGGGTTTTGGGCAACAAAGAGGGTTGGGTGATAGGGATAAAACTGGCTAAAATGAAGCTTGGTGAACCTGATAAAAGCGGCCGCCCCAGACCCATAAAGATCGAGAATAGTGAGTTTACCATGAAATTAGATACAGTTATAGAGGCTCTAGGATCCAGACCAAACAGGCTCTTTCTGGATAGAACACCTGAATTGGAAAGAAACAAATGGGGTGTGTTGGTAGTCGACAAGGATCTTAATACGAATATAGGAGGAGTCTCTGCGGGTGGTGATGCGATAAGTGGTGGTGCTACCGTAATTCTCGCACTTGGAGAAGGAAGAGCAGCAGCAAAATCTATCCATAAATACTTATCAAAGGGGGATGATAAATGACGTCATTACAAGCCGCATTTGGTGCAGATAAAATCGAGATACCTTTAGGTAAAGTCCATATAGTTAAGGATAGGTGTAAAGGGTGTGGTTACTGTATAAAATATTGTCCAAGAGAGGTTTTGGAGGTTTCAGACAAGCTAAATAATAAAGGATATTATTTTCCTCAAGTGAAAGATGAAGATACCTGCCTTAACTGTGGTCTCTGTGAACTAATTTGTCCAGAATTTGCTATTTGGTCTACATTAGAGGGGTATATAAAACCGAAATTGACGAAGGTGGTGGTTAATGAATCCCCCTAAATCCGAGCCGGCAATTGGTATATTCATATGTCACTGCGGAAAGAACATCGCAACTACCGTCGATGTTGATGAGGTAACACAGAACGTGGCAGGGCTTGAAGGTGTAGTATTTGCCGAGAATTATAAGTATATGTGTTCCGAACCAGGTCAAAAATTGAT
>JABAOC010008991.1_pt1 | contig 37837 bp, 33 predicted proteins | sample 7062161 | NCBI WGS metagenome assembly JABAOC01 (sample SAMN14538625, study PRJNA623070) | marine sediment metagenome | biome: marine biome [ENVO:00000428]; feature: marine pelagic biome [ENVO:01000023]; material: deep marine sediment [ENVO:00002113] | place: India: Gulf of Khambhat ... | reverse complement strand
CGCACAGCAGTCTGGAGCACGATGCGCCGTGGGGGATGAGCACGAACAACAACCACTACCAGTTCGACTTGAATCGTGATGCGCTGGGGATCATCCAGCGCGAGACTCGCGCGATCATAGCTGCGCATCATGAGTGGAGTCCCCAGGTGTTCGTCGATCACCACGGCCAGACGACCCAGTTTTTCATGCCACCGCCGGTGCTTCCCATCAACCCGAGCCTGCCGAAGGAGCAGATCGTGCGTTGGACGGAGATCTACGGGCGCGGCAACGGAGCGGCCTTCGATCGCTACGGTTGGAACTACTACGTACGCGACGTCTTCGACCTCCACTATCCAGGCTACTGGGACAGCTGGCCGGCGTTGAACGGTGCCACGGGCATGACATACGAGACCGACGGTGGCGGCTCGAAGGGGTATCGCTGGTCGCGCGACGACGGCACCGTTCTCACCTTCAGGGATGGGATCGCCAAGCACTTCACGGCGTCGCTGGCGACGTTGCGAACGACGGCGGAGCATCGCGAGGAACGGCTGCGCGACTACTACGAGTTCTTCCGCTCCGGGATGGACGAGTTCGCCGGCGGCCGACCGTGGAAGCGCTTTGTGATCGTTCCCGGGGATGAACCCGAACGGGCGGCACGGCTGGTAGAGATCCTGCTGCGCGACGGAGTAGAGGTGAGCGTCGCCAGCGAGTCGTTCGGCGCGGGCGCCGCGCACGAGTACCTGTCGGGTCGTTCCGGGCGGCGCGAGTTCCCGGTCGGCAGCTATGTCATCGACCTGGCGCAGCCGCAGGCCCGGCTGATCGATGCGCTGCTCGCGCCGGATGCCGAGATGGACTCGGCCTTCGTCAACGAGCAGCTGCGCCGGCGCGCGCTCAATGCGCGGCGCGGTTCGCGGGCCGCGCGTGAGCGATTCCAGTTCTATGACATTACGGCCTGGAGCCTGCCACTCTCGTTCGGCGTCGAGGCGTACTGGCTGGAGGACGCAGGTCGTGTCGCAGCCCGACCGCTGGAGGTCGAGTTCGACGAGGTGAACGTGCCCTGGCGACCGCCGGCCTACCTCGGGGCCCGCGATCTGGCGAAGCTGCCAGAAGCGCTGCGCGCCGGTATCGACGGCGGCGTCACGGGTGGAAGGGCGGTCACGGCGTACATCTTTCGCTACGACCGGGACGCGGCGCTGCGCCTGGCGATCGCGCTCATGGATGAGGGCTTCAAGGTGGCAGTGTCGGCCCGGCCGCTGCGGGCAGGAGGTGTTTCCTACCCGCGTGGTGCGTTGGTGGTGCGGGTGACCCGTAACCCGGAATCGATCCACGAGCGGATCGATGAGCTGGCGCGCCGCTTCGGCGTCCCGGTCGACGCGGTTCATACCGCTTACTATGACGAGGGACCCACCGGTGTGGGATCGAACCCCGTGGTGACGCTGCGCTACCCGCGGGTCGCGGTGGCGGCCGGCGAAGGTGTGGGTACGAGTAGCTACGGCCATACCTGGTACCTGCTGGAAAGAGAGTATGGGCTCCCGTTCACCGGCCTGCGCGTCGAGGCGATCACGGGCCGCTTAGACAATTTCGACGTCCTCATCCTGCCGCCGGGCTGGGGCTACGGGCGCGCCTTCGGCGAGAGCGGGGCCGAGGCGCTGGAGGAGTGGGTACGTGACGGTGGTGTGTTGATCGGGCTGGGGAGTGCGGCGCAGTACCTGGCGGATCCCGACCTCGGGTTCACCACGGCGAGACTGGTGGGCCGTGACGACGATGGCGATGGCGATGACGAAGGCGATGGCGAGAAGTATCTGCCGCCGGCGGCTGGGGAGACGATGCCGCCGTTGGTGAGCTCGGAAGCCGGGGAGGATGACCCGCTAGGGGTGCCGGGGGCGATCATGCGCGCGGCGCTCGACCTCACCCACCCGCTGACCTTCGGCTACGAGGCGGAGTCCATCGCCGTGTTGGTCTCGGGCAGCGATTTCTATCAGCCTTCGGAAAGCGGCTCGAGTCCGGTCGCCTTCGTGGGTGGCGATCTGGCCGTAGCCGGGTTCACCTGGCCCGAGAACACGCAGAAGTTCCTGGAGGACACGGCCTGGATGATCGATGAGCCGTTAGGCCGGGGTCGTGTCGTTCTATTCGCCGACGATCCAAACTACCGGCACCTCTGGCCATCGCTGAACCGGCTGTTCCTCAATGCGATACTCATCGGACCGACACTTCGGTAAAACGGGAATCGGGATTACATGACTACTAGATTATCGAACAACAGACTACTCGAATGCAGAATCGCGGCGGTTCTCAATTCGAGTAGTCGATTGGTCTATTAATCTAGTACTCGTGGAGTCCCGAATTCCCAACAGGCCCTAGCCGCCGCGTGCCCATCGGCTTTAGCTTATGCCGCATGGGAGCCTCCACCACCGGGCCGCACGAGTCGGGTTTCCCGACCGACGATCCACGGCTACTCTCGCTGCTTCCCCTGATCTACGTGGCGTGGTCGGATAGCGACCTCACGTTGGCGGAATGGCGTGCGATCGCCGACCAGGTAGAAAAGCTCGACCTCCCGGAGGGAACAAAGCTGCCGGTGCTGGAGCGCTGGCTGAACCCGGACGCTCCGCCGGACCCGGGTGAGCTGCGCACGCTGCTCAGCGTGATCCGGCGAATGGCGGCGGGGTTGCCGGAGTCGACGCGGCGGTCGCTGGCGGATCTCGGCGTCGAGCTGGCGCAGGCGGGGGGCGGTGACGATGCGCAGTACTGGCTGCGCCCCGAGGTTACCGAGGCGCTGGCGGACATCGAGGGTGCCCTGGGGGTGGACGCCTCCCAGGTTTGCCGGGAGCTGCTGAGCCCCGAAGGGGCGCGACCTACGGGCGCGGACGACGAAGCGGCGCCGGCGTTCGAACCCGCATCGATGGCGCGACTCTTGGGCGGCGTCTATCGCGAGATACGCGAAGCGGTCCTCAAGGTGCTGCGCGACCCGAANNTGGTGCCGTGAACTGGCGCGGCACGGCTTCGGCGCTCTGGCTCTTCCGCCCGATTACGGCGGCAAGGGTGACGTCGGCCGCTTCCTCGCCGCGTCAGAGATGTTGGGCTACCACGACTTGAGTCTGGCGGTGAAGTTCGGCGTCCAGTTCGGGTTGTTCGGTGGCAGCGTAGCCAGCTTAGGCACCCAGCGGCATCACGAGAAATACCTGACTGATATCGGCACGCTGGAGCTCCCAGGCTGCTACGCGATGACCGAGGCGGCGCACGGCTCCAACATACGAGACATCGAGACGCTGGCGCGCTACGACAAGAAATCGCGTGAGTTCGTGATCAATACGCCGACCGGTCGGGCGCGTAAGGTCTACATCGGCAACGCGGTGCGTCACGGCCGTATGGCCACCGTGTTCGCGCAACTGCAGATCGATGACGCGCGTTACGGCGTACACGCCTTTCTCGTGCCGATTCGCGATCGGGAAGGTAAACTTCGTCCGGGGATCCGCATCCGTGACCACGGCGAGAAGCTCGGCCTCGGCGGCGTGGACAACGGATCCATCTGGTTCGATCACGTCCGTATCCCGCGTGAGAACTTACTGAACCGATTTGCCTACGTCAGCGCGGATGGCGTCTACACGACGACGATCCCCGGCGACGCCAAGCGCTTCTTCACCATGCTCAGTACGCTGGTCGGCGGTCGAATAAGCATAGCCACCGCGGCCTTGAGCGCCGTGAAGAGCGGACTGACGATAGCCGTGCGGTACGGCGCGCGGCGCAGGCAATTCGGACCGGTGGGCGAGCCCGAGGTTCGCATCCTCGACTACCGCAGCCATCAGCGGCGCCTGATGCCGCCGCTGGCAACGACATTCGCCATCGACTTCGCTGTCAAGCACCTAGTGCGGACGTACTTGGCGCGGCGCGGGATGATGTCGCGGGAAGTCGAGGTGCTGGCGGCAGGCCTGAAGGCGTACTCGTCGTGGCACGCCGTTCACACCCTGCAGACGTGCCGCGAGGCGTGTGGCGGCTCCGGCTACATGGCGGTCAATCGCTTCGCCTCGCTGCGAGCCGATACCGACGTCTTCACCACGTTCGAGGGTGACAACACCGTATTGATGCAACTGGTCGCCAAGGCGTTGCTCAGCGACTTCCAGGAACAGTTCGAGGAAGCTCGGTTCCTGGGGATCGTCAGGCACGTGACCGGGAAAGCCGCACGGGCGATCGCCGAGTTGAACCCAATAGTCACGCGCATGACCGACGAGTCGCACCTACGCGATCCCGAATTCCAGCTCGGCGCGCTACGCTATCGCGAGAACCAGCTACTGGTCAGCGCGGCTAGCCGGCTGAAGAAGCGAGTCGACAAGGGCATGGATGCGTTCGCCGCGATGAACGACTGCCAGGATCATCTTCTCGCGTTGGCGCACGCCCACGTCGAGCGGGAGATCCTCGAGCAGTTCCACGACGCGATCGAAGACGTGCCCAACGCTCAGTTGAGTTCGATCCTCAAGACACTCCGCGACCTGTTCGCACTGTCGCGAATCGAGGCCGATCGCGGTTGGTTTCTCGAGCAAGGTTACATTGAGGGGGTCAAGGCGCGTAAGATCCGCACACTGGTGAACCGACTGTGTCACGAAGTGCGCCTGCAGGCCCTGCCGCTGGTCGACTCCTTCGCGATCCCGGACGAACTACTCGGAGCCCCGATCGCGCTAAGTGAGTTTGCCACGGAGAGGTCGTCGAGAGGCTAGCTCGCGCCGCCGTCGAGCACGGTCGACAGAAGAAAGCGCCGCCGGGGGTCGAGACCCCGGCGGCGTTCGGCTTTAGAAACGGAGGCCCGCTCGTTGTCGGCTGCGACCGCTCCCACAGCGGGCAGGTGGGACAGCTGAGGTAGTCTTCTTCGGTTCAAGACAGTTTGGAAGCGCCAGCTCCCGAACGAGCCCCCGTGAAGAATTGTCAAAAAGCCAGTCGTTCTCTCGATTCTCCCCGACCCTGCCGGTCAGAGGATCCCGACGATCAGGTAGATCACTGTGGTCAGGATCACCAGCAAACCGATGCAGGCTTCGCAACGCTCAGGTACCGGTCGGACCTTCGCTTTTGTGCTCATGCTGTCATCTTCCTGACAGGGCGAGGAGGTGAATCGTACAGTCGTGGTCAAAGCTAGACGCAGCCAATCAGGTGACGGTCAGGTGGCTATCAGGTGAGTGGCCCTCCTATCAGGCGCCTATCAGGCTGGAGGTGTGGGCGGTCAGGTATCTATCAGGCGGCTATCATGTAGAGCGGAAATGGGGGTCCAGGCGATCATGCGGCGGGGTGAACATATGTTTTTTCGCCGCCGCGGGACGGCTGGGTTGTGGCGGACGGGCTGGATGGGCAGATTTCGGGAAATCCCCGCGCTCTGAGGTCAGATGATAGAGATACGGACACTGGGACGGACGTCGGTGGCGGTGGACGGTGAGCCACTGAGTGGCGAGGCCGCGTGGCCGAAGTCGCTGGCGTTGCTGGTCTACATGGCCAGGGAGCCGGGACCTGACCGGCGTGACGAGATCCTCGGCGTACTGTGGCCGGATCGGGACGAGAAGCGGGCGCGGCGCGCCCTGAACCAACTGCTCTACACACTTCGCAAGACCAGCCCGCAGCTAACCCTTGAGAGCGTCGAGGACGCGGTGGATTTCGGCCGTGAGGTCTGGCTGGACGTTGAGGAATTCGAGCGCCGGCTGGAGGCCGATGATCCTGAGGGCGCGGTGGCGCTGTACGAGGGACCGTTCCTGGCAGACCTGGCGGTCAACGAGCCTGACTTCGACCACTGGGCGGACCGGCAGCGGGCGGACTTGCAGAGGAAGTTTCGTAAGGCGGCCCTCGAGCTGGCGGGTCAGGCGCGCGAGGCGGGCGACCTGGATGGGGCGGTGACCCACTGCCGGCGGCTCGTCGACTCAGACACACTGGACGACGAGGCTCAGCACCTGCTGATCGAATCGCTTTACCTGCGGGGCGACCGGGTGGCGGCGTTGCGTCAGTATGACGTGTACCGGGACCTGCTGGCGCGGGAGCTGGAGGTCGAGCCGCTGGAGCACACGCGCCAGCTGGTGGAGCGGATCCGCAGCGAGCCACAGGGGCCTGAGGAACCGGCGGAGGACGAGGACGAGAGGCGGCCCCCGCCGGCGGTGGATACCGAGAGGGCCGTGGGAGCGCGACCGCCGACGAGTGGGCGTGGGCCGCTGGATCGCCGGAGCTGGCTGGTGGCGGGCGCCGCCGCAGTCGTGGCGGTGTTGGCCGTCGTCTTCTGGCCTTGGCGAGCCGATGGGCCGGGCGGTGCCGGCGACGAGGTGGTGACGGCGGAGGCGATGCGGGTGGCCGTGCTCCCCTTCGCGCTGCACGGATTCGCAGGAGATGACGAAGGTCTGTCGGCGGGTGTGGCGCAGCTCCTCGCCCTCAACCTCGAGGAGTTTGGCTCGCAGGAGATCGTTCCTCACCACACGGTCCTCGAGATCTGGGAGCGCGACGGCTACGTCGGGACGCTGACGTTCAGCGCTGAGTCGCTGGGCGTGCTCGCCGGTCACATGCGGGCCACTTCGCTGGTCCTGGGCGACATCCATGCCAGCGGAGACGAGCTGCGGATCGTGGCCGAGCTGGTAGGGGGGCGGACCGGGGCCGTACTGGCGGGGGCCGACGTGCGGGGACCGCGGGACAGCCTGTTCGACATGCTGGATGCGCTGGCTCTATCGCTAGCGGAAAACCTTCAGACGGTCGATGACACCGTGCAGGCTCGCTGACGGCTTCGGCGTCACGTGTCTGAGGTTCCCCTCAAGCTAGGAGGCGTAATGGGCCGGGTTCTCTTGTGGTTGTTGTTTCTCATCATCGGACTTGCGCTGGGCTACTGGTACGCGACCAGCTGTGCTCCTCCCCCGCCGACTCGGGTTGCGGGGGTTGAAGTGGTCGTTGGGGTAACCGGCGATACCGCGCCATTCTCCATCATACCGGACCCGGTGACGACTCGCCGCGGAGACACGATAAGGTGGGTACACCCGACTGCGGATTCGCTGATCATCGATCTGCGTGGTGATCCCCTCGGTCTGCCGACGGCGGACAGTCTGTTGAGTGTGGCGGCCGGTGACACGGCGAGCACGACGATCAGACTCGACGCGCCGTTCGGGACTTACAAGTACTCGGTGACCGTGCGGGTGGGAGCGCAGCGTGATACCGAAGACCCTCACATAATAGTCGAGGAGGAGGGGTAGTCACTGTTGATCCGGCTCGGCGACGAGTTCCTGGAAGCGCGGGTCATCCCAAAGGCGCTGCCACCACCAGTCGCTGGCCATGTAGACCCTTTCGCCCGGCACCCCTTCGAGATAGCCGGCGAGTAGCTCCAGCGCCCGCTCCGTCTCTCCGAGTTGGAGCCGGGCGTTGGCCTCGTAGTAATCCGTTTCGGGGTCGTTCCCCACGAGGCTGGCGCGCGCCACTTCGATGACGGCTCTGGCGCTGTCGGGTTCGCCCGCACGGGCGAGGACCGCCGCCACCGACATCCAGACGCGCGGCCGACGCTGGAGCTGCCGTTGCGGCTCGCTCAGGTCGAGCATCTTCTCTCCCAACTGCCAAGCCTTTGCGACGTCGGGCTCGGGGCCCTCTGGCCCGGCCAGAGCGGTTAACTCGGCGGAGACGAAGCTGGCGCGGTCCGGGAAGCGTCGGCGCCCCTCGCCGCACCAGCGGGTGACCTCGGTCCAGTCTCGCAGCTCGATGGAGTTCTGACAGAGTAGAAAGAGTATGCGTGTGGCATCGGCCAGAAAGGCATCTACCTCGTAGGCACGCTCGGCTGCCCACTTCGCTTCCGCGAATTCGGCTTGGCGCTGAAGGACCCGACTGAGCTGGCTCCAGGCAGTGGCGCGCGTGGCGTCAAGGCCCACCGCTTGCCGCAGAGTCGTCGCGGCCTGCGCCAGCAGACTGTCGGCCGCCGCCTGTTCGTCCGCCATCGCAGCCATGTAGGTGAGGAGAGTGCCGCGTTGCTCGAGGGCGCCGGGATCATCGACCGCCAGGTCGAGCGCTCGGTCGGCATGGCCCATGCCGCGGATCGCCCAGCCCATATCGTAGGTCCGGTCTACAGGGGCGAAGTACCGAGCTGCCCGGCTGGCGAGCTCCGCCCGGGCCGCGATGGGCTCGATCCAGCCGGGCTCAGCGTCCTCGGCGTCGGCCAGGAGCTGATCGGCAGCGGCGAGCGCCCGAGCTGCCTCGGCCGTGTCGCCTCTCGCTATCAGGTCTTCGACATCCTCGAGCACGGTCTGCGCCCGCTGCACATGCTCCCAGGCGAGTCGGTCTTGCGTTTCCGCCCGCATCTCGCGCAGGCGGACCTCGACGCCCAACCACGTGCGGAGCATGCGTGCGATATCGGTCCCTACGCTATCCAGTAGGGCGAACGGGTCCTCAGCCGATCCATCGATCAAGTCGCTATCGATGTGGCTGAGAGTGTTCGCATCGATGAGCTGGACGCTGATCCGAACGCGTTCGCGTGTGCCGGTGACACTGCCCTCGACCAACGTGCCGACCCCCAGGAGATTAGCCGCGCTGTCGGGCAAGATACTCCCGTCGCGGAAAGGCTTTACCGCGTTGCGGGATTTGACGTCGAGTGCGCTCACCTGAGCCAGTTCGTGGATCAGGTGTTCGGTGAGGCTCTCAGCGAGGTAGTCCAGCTGCCCGCCTTCGCTGTGGTCATCGAAGTAGAACACGGCGATGCTGGTTGGGGGCGGCGGCGTGCCGGCTTCGACAGCCGGAGTCGTCTCCTGCGCGTCGCGATCCAGCAGAAAGCGCGCCGGTAGCAGGAGCAGCGCCGCTGCGAGCACGGCGGCTAAGACGTGCGCCGGCCCTACCTTCCGCATCAAGGAAGTCCAGCGCTGCCCGGGCGGCTGTTCGTAGGCCCATGCCAAGATGAGTGCGATGGGCAGGACGCCGACGAGAATCAAAAGTAGGACGTTGAAGGAAGAGTTGGGTAAGAGCCCGCGTTCGATCAGGATGTCGGTGATCTGCATCGCCAGCCAGCCCGCACCGAGGTATAGCAGACCTACGTGAAAGACTCGACGCGTGCGCAGCTGCTTCCATAGTGCCTCCAGGCCACCGGACGGCCCGGCGGCCGGGGGCTGGGTTCCGCCCGCTGGTGGCGCCGCCGGAACGCGTTCGGCGGGTGGGCGCGTCGGCTCTGAGAGCGGGCGAAACTCGGGTGCCTCTCCTGCGCGCACCTGCTCGACCAGCGCTAGGGTCTCTTCCAGGGGTTCGACCTCGAGCTCGCGGGTCAGTCGCTCGCGATAGGCATCGAAGCGACTGAGCGCCGCTGTACGCTCGCCGCTGGCTGCCAGCAGGCCGATCAGTGTGTGCTGCGCTTCGTCATCGAGCGGTTCCAACGTCGTCCAACGCCAGGCCTCCTCCAGAGCAGCGGCTGTGTTGCCTGCCGTGTGCCGCTCAGCGATCACGTTGCGGAAGCCTTGGTGTACCAGGCGCGCCAGGCTGGTGCGTTTGTTGGAGTGCCATTCTTCGAAATCGCCGGCGTCGGGCAGCGAGAACTGGTCCAGGAACGGGCCCCTGTAAAGCTCGATCACCCGCTGCCAGTCCCCAGCCTCGGCTGCGGCTTCCAGCTGCTTGGCGTCGACCGTGCAGGCCTCGGCGTTTACCTGAACCGAATCGCCCTCTACCCGCAGACATTCCTCGCCCAGCTCGCGCTTCAGTGCGTAGATCGCTTGGGATAGAGAGTGGCGGGCATTCTCTTCCTCCCGCTCCGGCCAGAAGAGAGTCAGAAGTCGGCCGCGGGAAGCGCGCCCCTCGATGGCCAGGTAGGTTAGCAGGGCGAACCTCTGCTTCTGGGCCGTGATTCCGGTTACTTCCTCACCGTCGCGGTGAACCGCACCGCGGCCGAGCGTCCGCAGCTCGATCATAGGGCGCAAGCTGCCTGGTCGGGCGAGCGGACCGATGGGCGCGTCGTTGGGGCCCGGCGACTCATCGCGTTCTCCCAATCGCGAGTTGACCACGTCCTCGTGGCCGCAACGACGATGCGAGGGTCGCGGCCGCAGCGAGCCACACGTACAAGCGGGTGCGTGAGGTACATAGTGCACGCAGGCGCGAGCCCACCGCAAGCTTCTTCTCGGAGGTAGGCGTCGTTTGCGGTTCGTCGCTATAACTGCTTGCAGGACTGAGATTTAAAGCGGCGCCAGCTCTTGAATGATAGGTAGATGATTCGCGTGATAGGCCAGATGACGTGCCGCTGAAGGTCCGCTGAAGCCGGCCCCGTATACTGCCCGCGAGAGCCGAAGGACAGGCGCAGAGCCAGGATCTCTCATCCGGAGGTAGCAATGATCGTTAGCAGGAAGAGGCTAAAGAAGACAGCGAGGCTAGCGAAGGTCGTCGGGCTCGGTCTGTTCTATTTGGCCTTGACCGCGGCGCTCACCTACACGGTGCTGAGCTCGGCTCAGGCCGGAGCGCCCTAGCAAGGCGGTACAGCGGGCAGAAAGACCCTACCACCGCGGTGGAGGGTGCAGTCCATCGCGGCAACCCTACCGAAACCGGTCCTCAGCACTGCTCTCAGCAGCGGGGGGCGCCCGACTCCGAGGCGCTCCCCGAACCGTTTTTCCGGGCCCGGCCTCTTGGCGGGTCGCTGGGGCGGTGGTACGCACGGCGCTGACGATGGCCGTGACGATTGGCTCCTGGACGAGGGATGTAAGGATGTAGGACGCCGTCGCGTCGGCGAGGCGTTGGATGTGATCAAGGCTAGGAGAGATCCCAGGCCTCGGCGAGGGCCTTCCAGCGAGACCGGCCGCTTGCGAGCCAATCGCGTAGCCATCTGGCCATGGGGTCGAGCGCCAGCCAACCGGAGAGCCGACCATTGCGGCGCGACGCCGGGGCGAAGAGGTGCCGCTCGAGGTCTGTCTGATAGATCTCTGCCGCGTGGGGCCGATTCCGGCCGTTCACCTTTGAGCCTCCCCTCGGTTGTGGTTCACGCGCTGCGCGTCTGGCGCGCACTTTACTCCCGAATTGCGGTAGAAGATCGCTTCCTCCTGATATGCAATCTGCCGGGCAGCGGTCAGGTGGTAGTCAAGTAACCGGTCAGGCAGGCGGTCCCTGGCCGGTGGCGGTGCGTACGTCTTGCGGGGGTCCGAAACCTCCTCTAGAGTGGGCTATCAACCCCATTGCCATTGACCATCGGCTTAACGGTGCCCCGCTGGAGAGGTCTGAGATGAGACTGCGATACGCTTGTGTTGCCCTGGTGACAGTGGCCCTGCTGCCGACCTCGGGGCTGGCCCAGAGGACGGCTGAGAATATCCCCACGCCGGCCTCGTTCCTCGGCTTCGAGGTGGGTGCGGACCGCCGGCTGGCGGACTGGAACGAGATAACCGGCTATCTGAACGTGCTCGCCGACGCCAGCGACCGGATTCTGCTCGACACGCTGGGGATGACCACCTTGGGGCGGCCGTTTGTCGCTCTGACCATCTCCAGCGCTGAGAACCTGCGGCGGCTGGACTACTACCTGGAGGTGCAGCGGAAGCTGGCGGACCCGCGGCTGCTCGAGTGGGAGCTCGAGGCGGAGGAGCTGATCGCGGCGGGCCGCACGATCGTTCTGATCACGGGTGGGATCCACTCGACCGAGGTGGGCGGTTACCAGATGCCGATGCGGTTGGCCTACCACCTGGCGTCGCGGGACGACGAGGAGACCCGCACGATCCTCGCCAACGTGATCCTGCTGCTGGTGCCGTCGCTCAACCCCGACGGCAGCCAGATGGTGGTGGACTGGTACAAGAGCACGCTGGGTCGACCGTGGGAAGGGGCGGGGCCGCCGTTCCTCTACCACCACTACGTCGGGCACGACAACAACCGGGATTGGTACGCATTTACACAGAAAGAGACGCAGCTGACCGTTACCAAGCTGCACAACGTATGGCACCCGCAGATCGTGCACGACATCCACCAAATGGGCTCGCGGGGCCCGCGCTTGTTCGCCCCGCCGTGGATTGATCCGGTCGAGCCGAACGTCGACCCGCTGCTCATCGCCGGGTCCAACGCCATCGGTACGGCGATGGCGTGGGAGATGTACGGGCAGGGGAAGACGGGGATCGTGATAAACGCGATCTACGATGCCTGGACGCCGGCGCGTGCGTACCAGCACTACCACGGCGGCGTGCGGGTACTGACGGAGACGGCGAGCGCACGCCTGGCCACGCCGATCACGGTTCCTTTTGATTCGCTGGGCGGCCGCAGGGGGGTGAACGCTCAAACGTCTTCGTGGCGGTTTCCCGAGCCCTGGCCGGGCGGCGAATGGCGCCTCGCCGACATCGTCGACTACCAGGAAGCAGGCGCAACGGCGCTGCTCAAGCAGGCGGCGCTCTACCGCGAGCGCTGGCTGGGCAACTTCTACCGCATTGGGCTGCGCAGCATCGGTGGGCGCGAGGGCTGGCCTCGGGCGTTCGTAGTCCCGCTCGAGGGACAAAACCCCGACGGGCTGGCCGATATGTTGCGCATCCTGGTGACAGGCGGAGTCGAGGTGCACCGCGCCCTCGAGTCGTTCGTGGCCGATGGTCGCGTCTACACCGAGGGCACGTACGTTGTCCCGCTGGCGCAGCCGTATTCGGGCTTCGCTAAGACGATGTTGGAGGTGCAGGAGTATCCCTCGCTGCCCGAGTACGCCGGCGGCCCGCTGCGCGCGCCGTACGATGTCACCGCGCACACATTGCCGCTGATGATGGGGGTCGATGCGCTGGCGTTGGATGAGCTTCCGGATGTGGCGCTATCGGAGCGCATCGAGGCGCCGTCATACGAAAAGCAGGTGCCAGGCCTCTCCGGCGGCCGCGGCCCGCGCGTCGCGATCTACGAGCCGTGGATGTCGTCGATGGATGCGGGCTGGACCCGCTGGGTGTTCGACGAATACGGCATCGAGTACGAGCAGCTTCGTGATGCTGATGCTCGCGCCGGAGGCCTGCGGTCCCGATTCGACGCCATCCTGCTGCCCGACTTCGCGCCGCGATCGATGATCGAGGGTCACGAGGAGGGCGAGATGCCACCTGAGTACGTAGGCGGCCTCGGCGAGACAGGTGTGCGCGGGTTGGAAGAATTCGTTAGAGAGGGCGGCACGCTGATCGCCTTCAACCGCGCGTCGCTGCTACCGATCGAGCAGTTCGCGCTGCCGGTGAGGGACGTGCTCGGCGAAGTCGACCGGCGCGACTTCTACATTCCGGGCTCCATTCTGCGGCTGCACCTCGAGCGCGGTCATCCGCTTGCCCAGGGGATGCCGGCGCGGACGACGGCCTGGTTTCAGCGTGGGGTCGCCTTCGAGCCGACCGAGGAGGCAGGTGAGAAAGTCGACATCGTGGGACGTTACGGTGAGGCCGGCGAGCTGTTGTTGAGCGGCTGGGTGAATGGGGCCGAGTACATCGGCGGGCATGGCGCAATCGCGGTCGTGCGCCACGGTCGGGGTCAAGTAGTACTATTCGGCTTCAGACCGCAGTACCGGGGCCAGACTATCGCCTCCTACCCGCTGATCTTCAACGCGATCAGGAGCGCTGCCAAGTGACGGCGCGCGTCGCGCCGTTCCGCGCCCTGCGTTATCGGTCGGACCGCGTCGCTGGCCTCGACGCGGTTCTGGCACCGCCATACGACGTGATCGGCCCCGAACAGGCGGCGCAGCTGAGAGGGCGAAGCCCCCACAACATAGCACACATCACCAACCCTGTCGGGGATGGGCCAGAGCGTTACGAGCGGGCGGCCCGCACGCTGGAGTCGTGGGTGGAGGACGGCGTGCTGGCACGAGCCGCCCGGACTGCGTTCTATGTCCACAAGCACCACTTCAGCTCGGACGATCAGACCTTTGTACGCACCGGCGTTTGGGCGGCTCTAAGACTGGCCGCGTACGACGAGGGGATCGTCCTGCCGCACGAGCGCACGATGAAGGGTCCCAAAGCCGATCGCATCGCCCTCATGCGGGCCTGCCGAGCGCATCTCTCTCCCGTCTTCTTCATCTGTTCCGACGCAGAGGCTCGGGTCGCAGGACTCCTGGGCCAGCTGACCGAGGGAGAGCCGACGGAACGGGCGGAGTTTCCCGCCGGTCAGGCACACGAGCTGTGGAACGTCGAGGAGCGAGAGATCCTCGATGAATTGGCCGGCGCACTGAACGAGCAGAACTTCCTCATCGCCGACGGCCATCACCGATACGAGACGGCGCTCGCCTACCGTGACGAGGTCGGTTCCGCTGACACTGGCCCTGGTCGGGCGGCGCACGAGTTCCTGCTGGCTTATATCGTTCCCGAGAGCGACCCGGGCCTGCTGCTACTGCCGACGCACCGGACAATCGGAGGCGAACCGCTGAATTGGAGCGGTGCGGCGCTGGACGCCGCGTCGGACTTCGAGGTCATCAGGCTGGCCGATGTGGACGTCGACTTGGCGCAGCAGGCGCTGGAGGAGGAGGCGGGCCGGCCAACGTTCATGCTGGTGGCCCGGAGTGAGCCGGGCGGCTGGCTCATGCGCGCACGGAAGCCGGGCGCGCTGAGGGGCATCTCGTCAGTGGCGCTTCACGATGTGTTCCTCTCGGGTTGCCTGGGTCTCTCTGCAGAGGAGCAGTTGGGCCGAATCGGCTACGTGAAGGAGGTGGGTGCGGCGTTGGAGGCTGTGAGATCGGGAGCGGTGCAGGCGGCGGCGTTGCTCGCTGCGCCTCTTGTTTCACAGGTTCGGGAAGCGGCGGCGGCGGGAGAGCGAACGCCGGCGAAGACTACGTATTTCTGGCCGAAGGTGCCGACAGGTATCGCTATCCACGTCGTTGATGAGTGAGGGCGCGGTTTAGGTATCAGAGGTCAGTCACCTGCCAGCGCCAGTCCAATCTCCGTTCTAACCCAGCCATCCTCCTCGAGCGGGAAGCGAAACTCGAGTGCCTTGGCAGTTTCCGGGCGGTCGATGCGGCCGAGTGCCCAGGCGGCGTGGCCGCGAACGAGAGGGTCGTCGTCGTTGAGCGCGTCGACCAGAGCCGGGATGGCCGCGGGGTCGGCCCAGTTGCCGAGGGCCACGGCAACGTTGCGCAGCAGGCCGCGGCGCTTCGCGCGCGCCAGCGGCGTGTCGGTGAACCGCGCTGCGAACTCCTTCTCGCTCAGTCCCATGAGCTGGACTAACTCCGCCCCCCCGATATCGTCGCGCGGCCGGAATCCGGGCTCATTCGTCTGCGGCGCTTCCTTATTCCAGGGACAGACTTCTTGGCATATATCGCAGCCGAAGACGCGGTTGCCGATCGCCGGTCGCAGTGCGATGGGTATCGGGCCCCTGAGCTCGATGGTGAGGTAGGAGATGCATAGGCGGGCATCGAGTACCCGTGGCCCTTCGATCGCCCCCGTAGGGCACGCCCAGATGCAACGGTCGCAGGTGCCGCAATGGTCGGGGAGAAAGGGGTCGTCGGTCTGCAGCTCGGCCGTCGTGAGGACCTCACCTACGAAGATGTACGAGCCGATATCGGGATGGATCAGGCAAGTGTTCTTCCCGATCCAACCGATACCAGCCCGCTGGGCGTGGTCCCGCTCCAGCACCGGTCCGTAGTCGACGTAGCAGCGCGTGTCTGCTGTATTACCGGCGAGTTCGCGGATCGCGCCTGCCAGCTGCTCGAGCTTCTCCTCGAAGACGGTGTGGTAATCGATACCGCGGGCGTAGCGGGCGATGACCGAGAGGCCGAGATCGTCGGGCGGGCCGTTTTCGCGGTCGGCATAGTTCATCGCTACCACGATAAGGGAGCGGGCGCCGGGTAGTGCCTCGGCGGGGTTCAAACGCCGGGCCACGGCATCGTCGCGTGCGAGGTACCCCATCTCGCCGTGGTAATGGCGCTCGAGCCACTCGAGGTAGAAATCGCCGTGCTCGGGTCGCTCGGCCGGTGCGATCCCGACGAGCTCGAAGCCGAGCTGGCGGGCACGAGCCTTGATCGCTGCGGTCGGCGTGGCGGGATCGTCGGTCGGGAGCTTGCGTGGTGCCATCGCGCTAGGGTGTCAGGACTATCTTGCCGAACTGTTGGCCGGCCTCGAGTCTGCGGTGCGCCTCGCGTGCATCCTCGAGCGGCCACACGACATCGATCACGGGCTTCAGCTTCTTCTCGAACACCAGTGACATGACTTCGTTGAACTCGGACGCGCTCGACATGGTGGTCCCGATGATCTGCAGCTGTTTCCAGAAGGTGAGGCGGATCTCCACCTGGCCGGCCGCTCCGGTGGTAGCGCCGTAGGCGACGAGTCGGCCGTCACGGGCGAGGGCGCGGAGCAGGTCGGGCCAGACGGCTTCACCGACGCTATCGAAGGCTATGTCGACGCCCCGCTTGTCGGTCGCCTTCCACACTTCCTTCGAGAAGTCGGACTCCAACCGGTCGATCACGTGATCGGCGCCCAGTTCCCTCACGCGGGCAACCTTCTCCGGTCCGGCCGTGACCGCGAAGACGGTGGCGCCGAGGTGTTTGGCGATCTGGATAGCCGCTGTCGAGACGCCGCCCGAGGCGCCGGTGACCAGCAGGTACTCGCCGGCTTGGAGCCGGCCGCGGCTCACCAGTCCGCGCCAAGCGGTCTGATAGACGAGGGGCACGGCGGCGGCTTCCTCGAACGAGAGATCGTCGGGGATGGGGAGCACGTTGGCTGCGGGTACAGCGGCGAACTCGGCGAGACCGCCGCGGACGTGCTCGCCGATGATCTTGTATGACGTGCAGAGGCTCTCCTCGCCCTTCAGGCACCAATCGCAGCTGCCGCACCAGAGACTGGGGTTGACGAGGGCGCGGGTTCCCGGGTTGAGCCCCGCGACGCCGTCTCCGACCTCCTCGACGACCCCGGCGATGTCGGAGCCGCCGATGTGGGGGAACTCGAACTGCAGGCCGGGCAGTCCGCGCCGCGCCCAGAGGTCCAGGTGGTTCAGCGCCGCAGCGCGGACAGCTATGAGGACCTGGCCGGGTCCAGGCTCGGGGCGAGGAACATCAGCTACTTCGACGACCTCGGGGCCGCCGTGCTGCCAAAAGACTGCTGCCTTCATCGCAGAGCCTTTCTGTCGGGTTCTGGGTCGGATGGTGACGGACAAGATCGGGCGCTTTACCCCGGTAAGGCAATGGGGGGTGTTATATTTGATGTTGCGGCCCGTTGCGGGCTGGGGACAGGCCCTCCAAAAGTGAGTCGAGCTATGAAACGTATTTTGTTAGGAGTCGTTACGCTGGCGCTGGTGGCGTGTGAGTCGTCGCCTTCCTCGCCCGGGTCGGAGTTCGAGCCGACTCTCAGCCTGGAGAACATCGAGGAGCATCTTAGCGTGCTGGCGCACGACAGCATGTTCGGCCGCCGGGCGGGCTCGGAGCATGAGCTGATGGCGGCCGAGTACGTCCGGGACGAGTTTATCGAATACGGCCTCGAGCCCGGAGTCGCCACATACCTGCAAACATTCGAGGCTGAGCCCGGACCCTACACCTCGCAGAACGTGCTGGCTGTGATACCTGGTGAAGGCAGTCTGGCCGGGGAATGGTTGGTGCTGGGCGCCCACTACGATCACGTGGGCTGGATCGTGGATTCCGATACAGCACTCGTCTTCAACGGCGCCGATGACAACGCGTCGGGCACGGCGCTATTGCTCGAGCTTGCGCGCAGCCTGGCCGAGTGGGAGGCGATGGGCGGCGGTGGCCCGGAGGGCCGGCGCTCGATCATGATCCACGCCTACGGAGCGGAGGAGAGGGGGCTGGTTGGCTCCGGCTATTTCTGCGACAATCCGACGGTGCCGATGGGTGGTATCGTCGCTATGCTGAACTTCGACATGGTCGGTCGGCTCAGTCAGAACGGGCTGATTCTGATCGGCTTCAGCTCGTCGCCGGACTGGCTCGAGATATTGTCGGAAGTGGGCGGTCAATTGCCGGAGTTCCGCACGAGCGATGCGGGCCTGTCGCGCAGCGATCAGGCCTGCTTCTACGATCAGCAGCGGCCCGTCCTCTTCTTCCACACGGGCACCCACAACGAGTATCACCAGCCAGAGGACGATATCGGGCTGATCGACTTTGATGGGATGATGACGATCGGTGAGATGGCGGTCGGGCTGGTCGTCACGTTGGCAGAAAGGCCGGAAGCCCCTGTGTTCAGCGGCGTTCTACAAACGGAGTAGCGTCAGAGGGCTGCTGAACCTTGAAGATCGGACATCGAACGCCGAACATCGAGCCTGTGATGCCTCTCGGTTCGATGTTCGGCGTTCGACGTTCAACGTTCGATGTTCAGATCATATCATTTACATACCCGATGCGTCTGTGGCCGCCTCCTCCCGCGGCGGCGCGTTCTTGACCCAGCGATCGAACCAGGTGAACTGCTGGTAGAGCGCGTCGAGCACCGTCTCGCGGCCCCGGTAGCCGTGCTGCTCGTGCGGGTACATGACGAGCTTGATCGTGCCACCCAGTCCCTTGACAGCGTGATAGAAGCGCCGCGACTGGATCGGGAAGGTCCCGGAGTTGGTGTCCGCCTCGCCGTGCAAAAGCAGGATGGGCTCGTCGACCTTCTCGGCGTGCATGAAGGGTGACATGGCGAAGTAAACTTCGGGCGCCTCCCAAAACGTGCGCTGCTCGTTCTGGAAGCCGAAGGGCGTTAGCGTACGGTTGTAGGCGCCGCTGCGTGCGATGCCTGCCCGGAAGATGTCGGAGTGGGCGAGCAGGTTCGCGGTCATGAAAGCGCCGTAAGAATGGCCGCCGACGCCGACGCGGTCGGGGTCGGTGACGCCCATCTCGACCAGCGCATCGACCGCGGCCTGGGCGTTCATCACCAACTGCTCGCGGAACGCGTCGTTAGGCTCCGCGTCACCCACCCCGAGGACCGGCATGCTGGCGCCGTCGAGCACGGCGTAACCCTGGGTGAGGAAGAAGAGGTGCGAGTAGCCGCGGTAGTAGGTGAAGCGGTACTCGGAGCCGCGGACTTGGCCGGCGGCGGCCGATTTGAACTCGCGCGGGTACGCCCAGACGACGGTGGGTAGTCGCGTCCCTTCACGATAGTCGGGTGGCAGGTAGAGCGTGCCGTTCAGATCGAGACCGTCGGCGCGCTTGTACTCGATCCGGCGCTTCGTTATCCCGGTCAGTTGAGGTGCCGGATCCTCGAAGTGTGTGAGGGCGGTGAGCTCGGCGCTCTCGAGGTCGCGGATGAAGTAGTTGGGCGGCTCGGTCTTCGACTCGCGTCGCGTGATGATGCGATGGCCTTCGTTGTCGAGCAGCTCGACCGGCACCTCGTAGTACGGATCCTCGGCTTGCCAGATCCGCTCCGTCTCGCCCGACATCATATCGAAGCGGTCGATGAACGGGTGATCGCCCTGGGGCGATGCTCCGGACCCGGTCAGGTAGACCGAGCGGCGGTCGGCGGCCGCGAGCATCACTGTCTGGCCACGTTCGTTGCTGGTCAGCACCGGGCCGCCGGGATCGCCGTAGGCGTCCTCGGCGTTGCGGTCCCAGATGACGCGTGGCGGGCTGAAGGCGGGTGCGAAATCGACAAGTAGGGTCTTCGACCACCTGGTCGGTCGGTCGTATGTGAAGACGAGTGCTGCGCTGCCACTCGCGGTCCAGGTCAGTGACCGGTAGCGCAGCTCGGTGCGCGTGACCTCTACAGGGTCGCCGTCGAACGGCGGTGTCTTGATGACGATCCGGTCGCGATGCTCCACCTCCGCCTTCGGGTCGCCACCGTCCAGTGCCTCGACCCAGACCAGGGTGTGCGAGTCGCCGACGCGCCAGCGAATGCTGCGCGGGCCCTCGGGGACACCGCCGATCGGCACTCTCTCGGCCAGCGGTAGCGAGGCGATCTTGTGTACTTCTTCACCGCCATGACCCCAGACCTCGACCTCCCGGGGGAAGCTGTAGATCGGCACGAGATAGGAATAGGGACGCTGGACACGGGCGACGAGGATGTGCATGCCGTCGGGCGCCGGATCGATATCGGCGAAGATTGCCGGCTCGCCCATCGGATGGCGCTCGCCGTTCAGGTCGATGAGTGCCAGCTGCGCGGTGAAGTAGTAGTCGAACAGAGCCTCATCGAACGGAGATGTCAGCAGGTTCTGGTACGTCCGAACCGGCGCCCTCTGGCCGCCGGTCGCCTCCTGAATCGTTGGGCCCACTGGCACTCGCGACGCCTCAGGGGCCGGGCCGCGGTCTTCCGGGATCAACTGACAGAGCAGCGCCTCCGAGCCGGGCATCCACTGGCAGGGCCTCCCGCGGGCGGCCATCAGTTCCGGGCCCGTGAGTCTCTGAGCGCGCTTCGCTTCGACCGATGCGGTCCAGAGTTCGACCCCGTCGTCGGTGGTGTTAGTGAACGAGAGGTACTTGCCGTCCGGTGACCAGGTGGGATAGCCGAGCTGGACTTCGTCCGGCAGTTCGATTGTCCACTCTCGGCCATCCGCGGTACTGACGAGGCTGATGCCGATTCCCAGAGGTGGCTGGTCGTCCCCATTCGTCCGCGGGTTGAAGCGGATGCCGGCGAGTCCCAGCGCCGGCTCGGCCAGTTGGGCTACGGTCGGGTAGGCGCGCCGCGCGGTTAGCGCCATCCATGCGCCGTCGGGGCTCACGCTGACGGAGGGCGTGGGCTGCGCGTCGACGATGGCGACCACGTCGGGCGGTGGCGTCCGGTAAGGCTCCTGGGCGGCAGCAAAGCCCGCTGCCAGCGCCAGAGCCAAGGTGCATAGGGTCGCGGTGCGTGCGGTGGCGTTCACGGTATCCCTCCGGTCTTATGTCCAGGTGGGGCTTGGGTAGAACCTCTTAGTTAGGATCGCGGAGGCGGGGGGTCAAGTCAGTGGGCGGTGGGCGGTGGGCGGTTGCGGTTGACCAATGATGTGTGTGAAAAGGCCGAAACCGGGATCGTCCACGGCTCGTAGGCTGGGTATACGGAGTGGGCGAAGCCAACCTGCGGATAGGAGTAGCCCAGTGCCCAACGATCCGGTCATCCGCACTCGCAAGCTGAGCAAGACCTACAAGGCCGTTCAGGCACTGGCGCCGCTGGACCTGGAGGTGCCGGCCAACTCGATATTCGGTTTCCTGGGCCCCAACGGGGCGGGCAAGACCACCACCATCAAGTTGCTGCTTGGGCTCATCCGCCCGACCGCCGGCTCGGCGGAAGTGTTCGGTCACGACATCGTCGGCGACACGATCGATGTGCGCCGACGGATCGGCTACCTGGCGCAGGAGCCGCGCTACTATGAGCACATGACGGCGCGCCAGACCCTGCGTTTCACGGCGCGCTGCTTCTACAGCGGCCCCAAGTCGGCGCTCGAGCAGCGGGTCGAAGAAACGCTCGAGCTGGTGGGTCTTGCCGACAAGGCCGATCGCCCGATCAGGAGCTTCTCCTCGGGTGAGCGCCAGCGCCTCGGCATCGGCCAGGCGCAGGTGAACGAGCCGGACCTGCTGATCCTGGACGAGCCGGCCTCCTCCCTCGATCCGATGGGCCGGCGCGATGTGCTGGCGATCATGGAGCGACTGCGCCAGCGGGCGACGGTCTTCTACTCGACGCACATCTTGGACGACGTGCAGCGGGTGAGCGATACGGTGGCGATTCTGAACAACGGTGAGCTGATAGCCAAGGCGCCGATCGAGGAGCTGCTGGCCGGCAGCGACGGGATAGTCTACACCATCGATGTAAAAGGGAACGGTGGTGATGCCGAGCAGCGTGTGGCGAACCAGCCGTGGGTCGCCGAGGTAAAGGTCACGCGCGAAGAAGACGGCGCTCACTGGCTTGTGCGGGTGACCGATGACGCGGCCGCCGAGTCGCAACTTCTGCGGCTGATGCTGGCGGACGAACACGTAGTGGTCACAGCGTTCGGGCGCCGGACGTACGAGCTCGAGGATGTCTTCATGCACCTGGTCGAGGAGAACGGGAATGGAGAGCGCTAGCATCCGGCTCGAGACCGCCGGCGGACGCGGGCTGCTTACCGGGTTCGGTAACCTGGTCGACAAAGAATACGGCACGTGGTGGCGGACGCGGCGCGCCCTGCTCCACAACGTACTCTGGCTGTCGGTGATCAACGGCATCCTATTGCTCATCGGGCTCGATGAGATGGGACGGAATCCCTATCAGACTTTGGAGGAACTGACCGAGATCTTCTTCCGCATGGGCGGGTTCTTCGCCGCCATCGGGATCGTCGTGTCGACACAGGGCTCGGTGCTGGGTGAGCGCAAGCTGGGGACCGCCGAATGGGTGCTGTCCAAGCCGGTGACGCGCGAAGCGTTCGTCCTCTCCAAGTTAGTCGTCAACGGCGCGTCGTTCCTTGGACTCGCCGTCCTGATCCCGAGCGTCGTCTTCTTCTTACAGACCCTGCTGCTCACCTACCTGCAGCCGAATCTCGGCCCCTTTCTGCTGGGCTCGCTGCTCAACGTCGAACATCTGATCTTCTACCTGGCGCTCACGCTGGCGCTCAGTTCCTGGTTGAGCTCGAGGGGAGCCGTCTCCGGCGTGGCCATCGGCTTCATGTTCGCGGGGTTCATTCTCCCCGGCTTCCTACCCTGGTTGCTGACAGGTACGCCGTGGGCGTTGTCCGAGTTCGCAGCGACCGCGGCGCGGGGGCGGCCGCTGCCGGCCGAGGCGTGGCAGCCGATCGTTGTTACGCTCTTGTGGACGGCGCTGCTGGTGCTGGTGGCGCTGTGGCGGTTCGAGCGCGAGGAATTCTGAGAAGTCGGTGGGCGGTGGTCGGTGGTCAGTGGGGTACCTGGTAAGTAGTCTGTTGCCGGCGGCCGGTCACTGATACGGTGGGGTAACCGTGCGGTCGAGGATCATGATCTTCTGCCAGATCTTTCCCGAAAGCGTCGTCGTCAGCGTCTCGACCTCTTCCACGGCTGAAAGCACGACCGGGTCGTCGAACGTCTGGGCGTACAGCGCCGCCACCTTGCTTACCAGCGACAGCAGCTCGGAACAATAGTCTAGGTAACGCGCGGTAAGCGCCTGCGAGTAGTCGCGTTGCGGCGAGGACGGTGTGTCGTCCTCCGGGTGCAAGACCTTGTCGGGGTCCTTGTTCAGCTGGTGCATATCGACGATATGTGCCAGCGCCCGGAGGTCGCGTAGCGCGTGCAGCGCTCGCCGTCGCTTGATCCGGCCCTCCAACGTGACCAGGAAGATCACCAGCAGGCCGACGAATATGAGGATGTTGCCCCCCGCCTCCAGCGCTTCCACCAACTCGAAGAAGTTCGGCCCGCCGGACGGGAACTCGGCCGTCACAATCAGCTCGATGAGGAGCACCAGAAGGGCCACGATGCCGAGGCCGGCTGCGATTCGCAGCGGCAGGATGGGCTCGGCAGCCCGACCGAGCCGCTCCATCGTACCCTGGGCGATCGTCCCGAGCTGGGAAGCGATCCTGCCCAGACCGCTGCCTGGGAAGCGTTCCTGGATGCGCCGCTCCAGCGCGTCCACCGTCTCGACGATCCGCTCCGCGTCGAGCTGCAGGCCGGGTTGGCGCACTGTCGCCTTCACGCTGGGGCCAAGGCCGGGAAGCATCGCTACTGCCGCTTGGGTGTAGGGGGTCGCCTGGGGCTCACGGATCATGAATATTGGCGAGTTCACAGAATGGGCAAGCTTGGCGGAATCGAGGCCGGCCGTGGGGGTCGGGGAGGTTGAAATTGAGTTTCAACTAGCGTATCTTGAAGTTCCGAGAACGATTATGGGTAGCGATAACCGGAATCGTTAGCGGCCCGCTTGGGGCCGGGCGGTTCCAGCAGGTCGAATCCCGGACAGACCATGAGCACACGAGAGATCGAGGCACTCGCCCAGCGAGAGTATAAGTACGGCTTCGTCACCGACATCGAGCAGGAGTTCGCGCCGCCGGGGCTGAACGAGGACATCATCCGGTTCATCTCAGCGAAGAAGGAAGAACCGGAGTGGATGTTGGAGTGGCGGCTGAAGGCGTACCGGTACTGGAAGGAGCAGCAGGAGGCGGGTAAGGAGCCGGAGTGGGCGTTTCTGCCGTACGGCTACGGCCCGATCGACTACCAGGCGATCAGCTACTACGCGGCGCCGAAGGCGAAGCCGGAGAGCCTGGACGAGGTCGACCCGGAGCTTCTGGCGACGTACGAGAAGCTGGGCATCCCGCTGGAGGAGCAGAAGTGGCTGGCGGGTGTGGCGGTGGATGCGGTATTCGACAGCGTGTCGGTGGCGACGACGTTCAAGGAGGAGCTCGAGAAGCACGGGATCGTGTTCTGCTCGGTCTCGGAGGCGGTAAGAGAGCATGGCGACTTGGTGCAGAGGTACCTCGGATCGGTGGTTCCGCACACCGACAACTTCTTTGCGGCGCTGAACTCGGCGGTCTTCAGCGACGGCTCGTTCGTTTACGTTCCGAAGGGTGTGCGTTGTCCGATGGAGTTGTCGACGTACTTCCGGATCAACGCGGCGCAGACGGGCCAGTTCGAGCGTACGCTGATCATCGCGGACGAGGGCAGCTACGTCAGCTACCTGGAAGGCTGCACGGCGCCGATGCGTGACGAGAACCAGCTGCATGCGGCGGTGGTGGAGCTCGTGGCGCTAGACGACGCGACGATCAAGTACTCGACGATCCAGAACTGGTACCCGGGCGACGAGGAGGGCCACGGCGGCATCTACAACTTCGTCACGAAGCGTGGCAAGTGCGCCGGTCGCAACTCGCATATCTCGTGGACGCAGGTGGAGACGGGCTCGGCGATCACCTGGAAGTACCCGAGCTGTATCTTGCAGGGCGACAATTCGGTCGGCGAGTTCTACTCGGTGGCGCTGACGAACATGAAGCAGCAGGCCGATACGGGCACGAAGATGATCCATATCGGCAAGAACACCAAGAGCACGATCGTCAGCAAGGGCATCTCGGCGGGCCGCGGTCAGAACACGTACCGCGGCATGGTGAAGATCATGAAGGGCGCCGAGCAGGCCCGGAACTACACGCAGTGCGATTCGCTGCTGATCGGTGACAAATGCGGCGCGCATACCTTCCCCTACATCGAGGTGAAGAACAAGACGGCGAAGATGGAGCATGAGGCCTCGACGTCGAAGATCGGCGAGGATCAGATGTTCTACTGCCAGCAGCGTGGGATCGAGATGGAAGACGCGATGTCGCTGATCGTGGCGGGCTTCTGTAAGGAGGTGTTCCGCGAGCTGCCGATGGAGTTCGCGGTAGAGGCGCAGAAGCTATTGAGTGTTAGCCTGGAGGGCAGCGTTGGGTAAGGATGGGAATTGGGGAATTCGGGATATCGGGAATCCTTGACTAATCGACCAATTGAGCAATTGAATACTCGAATTCGGAAGTGATATCAGAATGCTCGAGATCAAGAATCTGCATGTGAGTGTCGAGGGGAAGAAGATCCTCAAAGGGCTGAACCTGACGGTGAACGCCGGCGAGGTGCATTCGATTATGGGCCCCAACGGGTCCGGGAAGAGCACGCTGGCGTCGGTACTTGCGGGTCGTGACGGCTACGAGGTCACCGACGGCGAGGTGCTGTACAAGGGCCAGGACCTGCTCGAGTTGGAGCCGGAAGAGCGTGCCTGCGAGGGAGTATTCCTAGCCTTTCAGTATCCGGTCGAGATCCCGGGCGTGGGGAGCATCCAGTTTCTTACGGCGGCGCTCAACGCGGTGCGGCAACACCGCGGTCTGGAAGAGCTAGACGCACTGGACGCGCTCCGGCTTTTCAAGGAAAAGGTCAAGGCTTTGCATGTCAGCGACGAGTTGTTGGGCCGTTCGGTGAACGAAGGGTTCTCGGGCGGCGAAAAGAAGAAGAACGAGATCTTCCAGATGGCGGTGTTGGAGCCGACGTTGGCGATCCTGGACGAGACCGACTCGGGCCTTGACATCGACGCGCTGCGAATCGTCGCTGAAGGTGTGAACGCGCTACGCAGCCCCGAGCGGGGGTTCCTGGTCATCACGCACTACCAGCGGCTGCTCGACTACATTGTGCCGGACTTCGTGCACGTGCTGGTGGACGGCCGGATCGTGCGGTCCGGGGACAAGCAACTGGCGCTGCATCTAGAAGAGTATGGATACGCCTGGGCGGGTGAACGAGATCCGGCTGGGGCTGCGGCGAAGTGAAGACGGTAGATCACCGGGAGCGGAGACGGGAAGTGACCCCAAAGGTCGAAGCAGGCAAGGGGCTCGAGATCTATCTCGAGCAATTCAGGAGGTTGGAGAACGGGGCGGGTGGCCACGAGTGGCTGCGGCCGGTGCGCCAGGCTGCTATGGCGAGGTCCTCGGAGCTCGGCTTCCCGACTGTTCGTGATGAGGACTGGAAGTTCACGAATCTGGCACCGCTGTCGAAGAAGGCGTTTGCGCCGGCAGCTGGTGGCGCGAAGGTCTCGCTGGACGATCTCAGCGGGTTCGTTTTCCGCGGTCAGGAATCGGCTCGCCTGGTCTTCGTGAACGGCCGATACGATCCGGAGCTCTCCGACTCGTGTGCTCAGCCAGGTGGCGTCCTAGCGTGCAGCCTCAGGCAGTCGCTGGAGTTGCAGCCCGAGCTGGTGAAGTTGCACCTGGCGAAGTACCTGGATTACGAGCATGACTTCTTTGGGGCGCTCAACACAGCGTTCGTCGAGGACGGCGGTTTCGTGTACGTCCCCGATCGTGTGGTGGTCGAGCGGCCGATCCACCTGATCTACGTGTCGACGGAGACACCGTCTCCGGCAGTCACCTACCCGCGTAACCTGATCATCGTCGGCGAGGCCGCCGAGGGTGCGGTGGTCGAGGAGTACGTATCGCTGGGCGGCGAGGAGTACTTCACGAACGCGGTGACCGAGATCGTCGCCGGGCCGAGCGCCGTCCTCGAGCACTACCGCGTGCAACGTGAGAGCAGGCGAGCTTTCAACGTCGGGACGGTGCGGGTACAGCAGTTGCGGAGCAGCAACGTCTCCACCCACGGCATACACCTGGGAGGTGGCCTGGTCCGTAACAACGTTCATCCTGTGCTGGCTGGCGAAGGAGCCGAGTGCCTGATAAACGGAGTCTTCCTGCCCGCCGGCAAGCAGCACATCGATAACTTCATGCGGGTCGAGCATGCGAGCCCGCACTGCGACAGCCGGCAGTTCTATAACGGCATCTTGAATGATAGCGCGAGCGGCGTGTTCAGCGGGCGTATCATCGTCCACAATGAAGCACAGAAAACCGATGCCAAGCAGACGAACCGGAACCTGCTGCTCACCGACGAGGCACAGATGGACAGCAAGCCGCAGCTGGAGATCTACGCCGACGACGTGAAGTGTACGCATGGCGCTACGATCGGCCAGCTGGACGACGACGCGATCTTCTACCTGCGGGCGCGCGGCGTTCCAGAGGAGACGGCGCGGACCCTATTGTTGTTCGGGTTCGCGGCCGAGAATCTCGAGCGGATGCGGCTTGCGCCGATCCGCGACTATGTCGAGAATCTGGTCACCGAGTGGCTGCCGCACGGTGAAGTCTTAAAGAAGCTGCGGTAGAAACGCGGCCGCGCCGTTCCGACCCCCGGGGGTGCCGTGGGGTGCCGGGGGGGTGGGCCGCCCCATATCGAGTATCCACAGGCGCGCCCAATGTCAGATCTTCGCGAGCTCTACCAGCAGGTCATCATCGACCACAGCCGTAATCCACGTAATTACAAAGAACTAGAGCATCCGAGCCACAGCGCGGAGGGGTACAACCCGCTGTGCGGTGACCAGATCACGGTCTATCTGGTGGTCGAGGGCGACCGTGTCACCGACGTTTCCTTCAAGGGCTCGGGTTGTGCGATCTCGAAGGCCTCGGCCTCGTTGATGACCGCAGCGGTCAAGGGAAAGACGGTGGCCGCGGCGGAGGAGCTTTTCGCGCGCTTCCGCGAGATGGTGACGAGCGAGCACGACACCGAGGTAGACGAAGAGGCGCTGGGCAAGCTGACCGTGCTCTCCGGGGTTCGTGAGTTTCCGGTGCGGGTCAAGTGTGCGACGTTGGCGTGGCACACTTTGCACTCGGCATTGGAGGGCAAGGGAGAGCCGGTGACTACTGAGTAGTGAACATCGAACATTGTACGTTGAACGTCGGACGTTGAAGGAGTACTCGAGAGGGATGACGGAGTTGGGACGGTTCACGAAGGTCGCTACGACCGGCGAAGTCGCGCCCGGCGAGATGATCTCTGTGGAGGTAAACGGCGAGCAGGTGGTGTTGTGCAATGTGGGCGGTGAGTTCTATGCCGTGCACGACGAGTGCACGCACGAGCGGTTCCCGCTGTCCGAGGGAACTCTGGAAGGGCAGGCTGTGGTCTGCACGCTACACGGTGCACGGTTCTCGCTCGAGACAGGTGAGGTCCTCGCTCCGCCGGCGCTGGTCCCGGTGAGGACGTACGAGGTGCGGGTCGAGGGCGAAGACGTACTGGTCGCGGTAGGTGACGAGTAACCAGGCTAGCGGCATGAAGACGTCGATACAGCTGGACATAGAGGCGATCAAGAAGGAATTCCCGATCCTCGACCAGGAGGTGAACGGTCACCGGCTGGTCTATTTGGACAACGCCGCGTCATCGCAGAAGCCGCGGGCGGTGGTAAAGGCTTTGGATAGCTACTACGAGCGCGATCATGCGAACGTGCATCGCGGGATCCACGAGCTGTCGACCCGGGCGACGCGGGCGTACGAAGGCGCACGCGCCCGGGCGGCGCGATACATCGGGGCCGGCGAGCCTGAAGAGGTCGTGTTCGTGCGTGGGACGACGGAGGGGATCAACCTGGTAGCCTCGGCATGGGGCGCTGAAAACGTGCGCGAGGGTGACGAGATCCTGCTCACGGTGCTCGAGCATCATTCGAACATTGTTCCCTGGCAGCTCCTGGCGCAGCGTACCGGCGCGCGCCTGACGAGCGTCGACATCAGCGACGACGGGCGTTTGCGCCTCGACCAGCTCCACGAGCTGCTCAGCCCGCGGACGCGGTTGGTGGGAGTGACCCACGTGTCGAACGCGCTGGGCACGATCAACCCGGTCGAGGAGATCGTCGCGGCGGCGAAGCGTGTCGGGGCCACGGTTCTGGTGGATGGCGCGCAGGCGGCGCCGCACCTGCCGATCGATGTGGGGACGTTGGGTTGCGATTTTTACGCCTTTAGCGGTCACAAGATGTGCGGGCCGACGGGGATCGGTGTTTTGTGGGGTCGGCGCGAGCTGTTGGAGGAGATGGCGCCGTACCAGGGCGGCGGCGAGATGATCGAGATCGTAGAACTGGAGCGGTCGACCTACAAGCCAGCGCCTCAAAAGTTCGAGGCAGGCACCCCGAACGTAGCCGATGCGGTGGGGCTGGCTGCGGCGATGGACTATCTAGAGGAGATCGGTTTGGAACGGGTCCACGCCCACGAGCACGATCTGGTCGCCTACGCGTTGGAGCGCGGCGCCGAGATACCGGGGTTCCGGGACCTGGGACCGGTGGGTGAAGATCGGGCGGGCGTGCTGTCGTTCGAGCTCGGCGACATTCACCCCCACGACCTGGCGCAGCTCCTCGACAGCCGCGGGATCGCGGTGCGCGCGGGCCACCATTGCAACCAGCCGCTGATGCGGCGGCTGGGGCTGGGCGCGACGACGCGGGCGTCGTTCTATCTGTACAACGATCGCGATGATGTTGATGCCCTGTGTGAGGGCCTGAAGACCGCGATCGAGTTCTTCGGTTAGGAGGGTAGTATGGCCGGCAAGAAGATCCTTCAGCTGGTAGGGGACTTCGTCGAGGATTACGAGGTGATGGTCCCCTTCCAGGCGCTTCAGATGGTTGGGCACACGGTCCACGCGGTCTGCCCGGACAAGAAAGCGGGCGAGACGGTACGCACGGCGATCCACGACTTCGAGGGTGATCAGACCTACAGCGAGAAGATGGGACACAACTTCGCGCTTAACGCGAGCTTCGCCGAAGTGAAGGTCGAGGACTACGACGCGCTGCTGATCTCGGGTGGCCGGGCGCCGGAGTATATCCGGATGAACGAGCGGGTGCTGGAGATCGTGAGGGAGTTCGCGAAGGCTGGCAAGCCGATCGCGTCGATTTGTCACGGCGCCCAGGTGCTGACCGCGGCTGGTGTTGTAGAAGGTAAGAGCGTATCGGCCTATCCCGCTGTCGGTCCCGAGGTGGCGTTGGCGGGTGGCCAGTACGCCGACATTGGGCTGAACGAGGCACACGTGGATGGGAAGCTGGTGACGGCGCCGGCGTGGCCGGCCCACCCGGCGTGGTTGGGCAAGTTCCTGGAAGTGCTGGGTACGAAGATCGAGCTCTAGCCCGGCAAGACCGCTGGGGCGGTTACTCGGGTACGTGGAAGGTGACGGGGAACGCCACCCACACCTCCACGAGTTTGTCCATGTTCAGTGCCGGCGTGAACTCGAACTCGTACACCGCCTCCAAAGCGGCCGCGTTGAGGGCCGCGTTGCCCGAGCCCCGCTGCACTTGGGCGTTCTGAACGCGCCCGTTCGTGTCGATGAAAACCCAAACGAACACAGTGCCGCCGATCCCGGCGTCCTGCAGGATCTTCGGGTAGTGCTGCCGCATGATCTCCTTGGCCCGCTGCCGGTCCTTGATCTCGGGCCTCACCGTGTACGGTGTGAAGACCGGTCGATCACCGAGGCGGCTCACATCGCTGGGCGGCGGCGGTAGGCTCTCGACCGGGTTCTCCTCGAAGGTCGTCGGCGCGATCGTGATGTCCTCCTCGAGCTCGGTGGCAGCGACCACCGGCACCGCCGGCCGCGCGATCTGCTCGGGCGGCGGCGGAATCTCGACTTCGGGCGGCAGCTCGATCGCCTCGAACTCGTTGACCCCGAAGCTCACATCGGACGCCGTCAATTCGGGGAAGAACTGGAAGAGCCCGAAGTGCAGAACTGTGGCCAGCACGATGCTGCCGAAGAACCACTGTTTGGATGATTTCTTGAACCGGTCGTTCGCCGTCTGGGAAAGGATGTGTCTTTGGCCGACGCTGCTTGTTTCGCTGGCCATGGTCTCGTCGTCTGTCGCGGTCGCTTACGGGCGTCCAGTATCGGGGCGGCGGTCGGACCCACTCGGCCTTAAGTATACACTACGGGGTACGCCACGGGGAGGGAGTCTCTGTTTCCCCCTGAGGGTTCTGCTGCCTGCGCTAGTCAGATTCGTCGTCTGCGTCTTCGTCAAGCAAGCGCGCGCGTCTCAGGGCGCTGTGCCCGTACTTGTCCGAGATCTCATCCATTACATCGGCGACGCGGTTGTCGTCGAACAGACCGAGCTGCGATTCGGACGCGTGCTCGTGCAGGTTCGCGACGCCCACCCCGATCAGGCGGATGGGGCGGTCGCGGGGGTCCGCCGCCTCCAGGAGCTTGAGGGCAACGGGGTAGATGGCCTCGGTCGTCGTGAGGTCGGCCTCGACCGTCTTGCGACGCGTCAGCGTGTCGAACGGTGCCAGCCGCAGCTTGATGGTGACCGTACGAGCGGCCAACCCGCGGCGGCGCAGGCGGGCGGCGACCTCCTCGGTGAGCGCCAGCAGGGTGCGCCCCACGTAGTCGCGGTCCTCGGTGTCGGTTAGAAACGTCGTCTCGCGGCTGATCTGCTTCCTCTCATGGCCCGCCTCTACGGGCCGGTCGTCCTCCCCGACCGCCAGCTTCTTGAGATGTTCGGCGTGGCCGTGGCCGAGGTGGCGCTCGAGCCGGTCGAGCGGGAACTCGGCTATATCGCCGATCGTGTGGATGCCCAGGCCGTGTAGTTGGCCGGCCGTCTTCGGGCCGACGCCCCAGAGTCGCTCGACCGGGAGCGGGTCGAGGAACTCCCTCTCTCGGCCGGGCGCAACGACGACGAGCCCGTCCGGTTTCTCCAGGTCGGATGCCAGTTTGGCGAGGAACTTGTTGGGCGCGACGCCGACGGAGACGGTTAAGCGCTCCTGCTTCCAGACCTGCTCCTTGATCTGCCGGGCGATCGACTCGCCGTCGCCGAAGAGTTGCTCCGAGCCGGTAACGTCGAGGAAGGCCTCGTCGATCGAGAGCTTCTCGACCAGCTCGGTGTAGCGCTCGAGGATCGCCATGATCCGCTCGGAAATCTCGGCGTAGAGCCTCATGCGGGGCCGCAGGTAGACGGCGTCGGGGCAGCGGCGGTAAGCCTCCGAGATCGGCATGGCCGAGTGGATCCCGCTTTTGCGGGCCTCGTAGTTGCACGCTGCAACCACGCCGCGACCGCGACCGCCCCGTGGATCGGCGCCGACGACGACGGGCCGGTCAGCGACCGCCGGGTCATCGCGCGCCTCGACGGCGGCGAAGAAGGCGTCCATGTCGGCGTGGAGAATCGTTCTCACGTCCCGCTCCGCGTTGACCCCTAACCGTACCCCCTCTAACGTACTACGCGTGATCATGAAAGACGCAACACTCGGCGGGTACTTCGGCGAGCACGAGCGGCCGCCGGCCTTCGAGGGGCCGGACGGCGACTCGTACACGGTGGAGATCATCGTCGAGCCTGCCGGCCTTGGTGACCAGGGCCCGTGGTGTGCCTACTTGTTCTTCCTCAAGTGGCGCGGTAACGAGCCGGTCGCCCATCGAGAGACCGAATATCTGGCCGAGGCGGCTACCGAGGGGGAGGCGCGGGCCGAGCTGGAGAAGCTCACGCTCCACGAGGTGAAAGAACTCCTGGACAAGCTGGTATCGGGATGAGCGGCGGCCCGGAAAAGTTGAAGGGTCGGGTCCTGCGCACCGTGGGCGGCATCTACGAGGTCGAGGTGGGCGGTGAGACTCTGGAGTGCGCGCTACGCGGGCGGCTGAAGCGCAGGCGCGGCATCGGCCGGGTCGCGGTAGGCGACGAGGTCGAGGTTGATCGCCTTACGGACGGCAGCTGCGTGATCACCGAGCTCTTGCCCCGCAGTGCCCGGCTGTCGCGGCGCTCGGCGGACGGGCGGCGCGAGCAGATCATCGCGGCGAACGTCGACCGGCTGGCAGCGGTCTTCTCGGTGGCGCGGCCGGAGCCGGTGTTCGAGTTGCTGGACCGGTTTTTGGTCCTGGCCGAGTCGTGCGAGATCGCCGCGTTCATCGTGGTCAACAAGATCGACCTCGCCGAGCCTGACGAGGTCCGCGAACGCTTCGCGCTCTACGAGGAGATCGGCTACCCGGTCCTCTACACGAGCGCGAGGGGCCGCCGAGGTCTGGAGGAGCTGGGCGGCCGGCTGGCGGACCAGATCACGCTGTTCGTCGGCCCGTCGGGTGCGGGCAAGTCGAGTCTGCTGAACGCGCTGCAGCCGGGTCTGGGTCTCAGGGTCGGCGCGATCAGCGAGGCGATCGAGCGCGGTCGGCACACGACGGTGACGGCATGGCTCCACCGACTCGATGCGGGCGGCTATGTACTCGACACGCCGGGGCTGGGTAAGGTGAAGTTCTGGGAGGTGGGGACCCACGAGTTGGCGTGGTGCTTCCCCGAGTTCCGGCCGTATCTCGGCCGCTGCAAGTTCCAGGACTGCTCGCACACGCACGAGCCGGGCTGCGCGGTGCTGGGGGCGTTGGAAGCCGGCCAGCTAGTGGGTCGGCGGTACGAGAGCTACGTGAAGTTTCTCGGCGAGAGTTCAGACCAAAGTCAGTAGTCGATGGCGATGGAGATGGAGACGGAGATGGTGAGTGAGTCCTGAGTCCTTGCTGGAGCGGATAGCCGGGGAGCTGGAGGGCCGGGAGCCGCTACGGGCGGAGCCCGGCTCGTACGATGTCCAGGCGGCGGTGGCGCTCATGTTACGTCCGGCCGGCGCCGGGGTCGAGTTCCTGGCGATCAAGCGTGCCGAGCACGATCGGGACCCCTGGTCGGGCCACATGGCGCTGCCCGGCGGCCGCCGAGAAGCAGGGGACGAGAGCCTGTGGGTGACCGCGGTGCGGGAGACGAGTGAGGAGATCGGCGTCGACCTGGAAGGCGCCGGGCGGCTTTTGGGCCAACTGGACGACGTCTACCCGCGCACGCGGCGGATCCCGGCCATCGCCATCACTCCGTTCGTGGTTGCGGTGGGTCCCGAGGTCATCCCGCGCACCAGCTCCGAGGTCGAGTACGCGGTCTGGGTACCGCTACACGTCGTGTTGGACGAAGGCGCTCGAGGTACGCTCGTACACGAAGCGGCGCCTGACCGCGAGTTCGAGACGATCGAGTACGGCGGCCACACGATCTGGGGACTCACGCTGCGTATCCTCAGCCAGGTGGAGGAGCTGTTGGGCCGCATCGGTTACGGCGGGGAAGGCGGGCGATGAAGCGGGCGCTGGTCGTCGGCTGCGGGTACACCGGGATGCGTCTGGCGGCGCGGCTGCGCGAGATGGACGTTCGGGTCGTAGCGACGACGCGTCGCGCGTCGCGAGGCGCGGAGTTGGAGGCGGCGGGTATCGAGCCGTTGGTCGGCGAGTTGGGCGCGAAGGAGACGCTGCGGCGGATCGATGAGCTGGGTCCCGAGCTGGTCGCCTACTTCGTGCCGCCTGGCGGTGAAGACGACCCGCTGACCAAGATCCTGGCGGCCACAGCGCGGGCGCCGCTGGAGGCGTTCCTCTATGCCAGCAGCACGGCGGTCTACGGCGATCGGGGCGGCGACTGGGTGGACGAGACCTCGATGGTTCAGCCCGAGAGCCCAGAGGCGGAGGCGCGACACGCGGCGGAGCGGATCTGTGTCGAGGCGGCGTGGAGCTACCAGACGCCGACGCGCATCTGCCGGATCACCGGGATCTACGGCCCGGGCCGCACGCTGAAGAAGGCGCTGGCGAGCGGCGACTACGTGCTGATCGCGGGGCACGACAGCTGGGTGAGCCGAATCCACGTCGACGACCTGGTGAGCGGCCTGCTGGCGGCTTGGACGAAGGGCGGCGACGGCCGGGTCTACAACCTGGTGGACGACGAGCCGCACCGCGCGTCGGAGTTCGCGAACCTGGCGGCAGACCTGCAGGGTCTGCCGCGACCCGAGTGGGTCGAAGAGTCGGAAGCCCGTCGGCGACTCGGCGAGCAGCGGCTGCGGCGCAAGCTGGCGAACAAGCGGGTGCGGAGCCTGAGGCTGAAGGACGACCTATTAGTCGAGTTGAAGTACCCGAGTTACACACTGGGTCTCCCAGCCGCTGTGGCAGAGGGGGGCCAAGCTAGGTAGACAGACGACCCGCCGGCGTCGCTAACGGCGGCGCTTCACTCGACCCAGTCGGCGATGAAGATGTTGGTGTCGCCCGGATTCGCGTTGTAGCGGTTCGAGCCCCAGACGAGCTTGGTGCCGTCGGAGTTGAACATGGGGAATCCGTCGAACTCGTCGTGATAGGTGATGCGCTCGAGGCCCGTTCCGTCGATGTTTACGGCGTATAGATCGAAGTTGCGGCTGCCGGGCTCGTGCATGTTCGAGGCGAAGATCACGCGCTGACCGTCGGGGAAGAAGTAGGGCGCGAAGTTGGCGGCGCCGTTGTCGGTCAACTGGCGCTTGTTCGAGCCGTCGGCATCCATGACGAAGATCTCGAGCTTGCTGGGTCGGATCTGGTCCTCGGCCAGCAGGCGCAGGTAGTCCTGCTCCTCCTCATCGGTCTTCGGGTGGTAGGCGCGGTAGACGATCTTGGTCCCATCGTAGGAGAAGAACGGCCCACCGTCGTAGCCCAGCTCATCGGTCAACTGAGTGACGTCGGTGCCGTCGGCGTTCATCGTGTAGATCTCGAGGTCGCCGCTGCGCAGCGAAGTGAAGACGATCTTCTCGCCGTCGCGTGAGATGGTGGCCTCGGCGTCGTAGCGCCAGGTGTCGGTGAGCTGCCGCGGATTCTGGCCGTTACGGTCGGCGACGAATATGTCGTAGGCCGGGTAGAGTGCCCAGACGTAACCCATGGAGAAGTCGGGGTCGGGTGGGCAGTCGCGGTCGTCGAGGTGCGTCGAGGAATAGAGAATCCTGTCGCCGGCGGGGAAGAAATACGAGCAGGTGGTGCGGCCGCGGCCGGTGCTCAGCNNCTCAGCAGCTCCATGTCGCCGCCGTCGGCGGGGATCGTGAATATCTGGTCGCACTCGTACTCGCCGTGAGTCGACTGCAGGATGAGCCAGCGGTCGTCGGCGGAGAAATAGGCCTCGGCGTTTTCGCCACCAAAGGTCAGCTGTTTTGCGTTGGCCAGGTGGGCCTCGTCGGGGAGGGTCAGGCTGGCTGACTCTTGAGCTGCGTCTTCACGGGGAGCGCAGGCCTGATCGAGTACGATCACGATGACGATAGCGACTACGAGCAGGAGCCGGATGCTGGTGCGGGCTATGATAAGGCCTCCTTGATGGCGTTCTCGATTTGGGGGACGAGTGTCTCCCAGTCGGCGGATTCAGCCTTGGTGACGGTGATGAAGTCCTCTGCGATGAGCAGCGAGACGACCCCATCGACCTCGAAGAGCGCGGTGGCGAGGCCGTCGCCGGCGGCGGCCTCCGAGTCGAAGTACGACCTGCTGGGCCCGCCCTCGACGAGGGTGCGGTTCACCGTGAACTTAGCCGCATGGGGGTTCGGCGTGCCCTGAACGTTGATGCTCGGGTCCGGCATGGCCGTCTCCTTTCGCTCCCCGAGAACTTTGTGGACGGCGGAAATATATCCGTCAGGAGCGGGCTAGACAGTCCTCCAGGGTCGAGAGGGCAAAGTCGAGCTGCTCCTCGGTGATGGTGAGGGGCGGAGAGAGCTCGATGACGCCGTCCCCGGCCAGGAGTATGAGGCCAGCCTGCAGGGCCCGCTTCACGACCCGGGCGGCACGCTCGGGATCCGGTCGGGCGCCGGGTTCGCGGACGAGCTCGATGGCGGCCAAGAGGCCGCGGCCGCGTACGTCGCCGATTTGCCGGACCCGGGAGCGCAGCTTTTCCAGCCGCGCCAGGGTCGTGGCCCCGAGCCGGGCCGAGCGCTCGACGAGTCCGGCGGCCTCGATCTCGTCGATATGGGCGAGTGCGGCGGCGCAGCCCAGCGGGTGGCCGAGGAAGGTGCTGGTATGGAACGCCTCGCCGGTGCTGGGCGGCCAGGCGGCCATGACCTCCGGGCGCCCGATGCAGGCGGAGAAGGGTAGGGCACCGCTGAGCGCCTTTCCGGCGCAGATGATGTCGGGGACGACGTCCTCGTGCTGGCAGGCGAACCAGCGACCCGTCCGTCCAAAGCCGGTATAGACCTCGTCGAATATGAGGACGAGGTCGCGGCGGTCACATTCCTCGCGCAGGCCTCGCAGGAACCCGACGGGCGGAACGACGATGCCACCGCGGCCCAATATGGGCTCGACGATGATCGCGCCGATCCGATCGTCGGCGTCGAGCTCTTCAGCCACGGCCTGGAGAGTGGAGCCCAGCAAGTCGCCGCCTAGCGCCAGCTCGGGGTCCGGGCGGTAGGGGTCCGGGAACGGGACCCGCGCCACAGGTATGCCCAACTGATCCTCGAACGGCGCCCGGAAGAATTCGCCGTCGGTGACAGCGAGGGCGCCGTAGGTCAGCCCGTGGTAGGCGCCGCGGAAACTGAGCACGCCGGGCCGGCCGCTGGCGAGTCGGGCGGTCTTGAGTGCCGACTCGACGGCTTCTGAGCCGGAGCTGGAAAGCACGGCTTGGCTCAGGTCGCCGGGTGCGATCTCGGCCAGCCGCTCTAGGGCGCGGACCTTGATCTCGGGCGGATGGACGTCGCCCATGCCGTGAGCGAGTAGGTCGAGCTGCCGCTTGACGGCCTCAGTGACCCGGGGAGCGCGGTGTCCGGCGGCGGCGACGCCGAAGCCGGCGCAGAGGTCTATATAGATGTTGCCGTCGACGTCGAGGACGTTGGCGCCGAGGGCCTCACGCCAGAAGATCGGGAGCTCGTCGTCCACGAAGGTGACGTTGGGCGACTCGTAGCGGCTCAGCGTCGCGGCCAGACGCCGCGACTCGGGGCCGGGTGGCGGTACGTTTATGCGGGGCAGTTGGTCGCCCGCCGACAGGTCAGACATGGCAGCAGCGGATTCGCCGGATGCTAAACCTTGCTGTACGTCACTTCGACGACCTCTGTCCCATCGTCCTGCGGCACCACGCTGAAGTCGCCGAAGACGTCGGGCGCCTCGTCCTGGAGGGTGCGAAGCGTGGCGATGGCGAGCTTGCGGATCTCG